>ERZ1027188.478-NODE-478-length-16016-cov-18.492889_pt1 | contig 16016 bp, 12 predicted proteins | sample MGYA00519273_ERZ1027188 | MGnify/ENA primary metagenome ERZ1027188 (study PRJEB26926, sample SAMN06164623) | human gut metagenome | biome: ENVO:00009003; feature: ENVO:2100002; material: ENVO:00002003 | host: Homo sapiens | place: USA | collected 2012 ... | reverse complement strand
GACGCGCCTGCGGGCGCGCAAGGGGGCTTTCCGGTCGCCCCCTTGACCCCTTCGGCCGTCACCTCCCATGTTGCTTGAATCGTATTGTTACTTGGAAGAACGAAAGGTACACTAACTAAAAAACTTCCAATAAAATCAAGTAACATGGGAGTGCACCGAAGGTTTCCAAAGGGCGAACGGAAAGCCCTTTGGTCGCCTCCGCAGAGGCGAAACCCCTGCGCAACACGCGAGAGTAGTAAGAAAATGTCACCAACTAAATCGCGCGAAAGGGTCAAGGGAGGGGACTTTGTCCCGTTTCATTCTCCCTTGGGTGAATCAAAGAATGTTGATTGCTTGTGAAGATAAGAAAATGGAACTCGAACAGGGCATGACCGTTGAACAGTGCCTGATAAAGCTCGGCATCAGCCGCGAAGGCGTGCTGGCCGTCCAGCAGGGCGGACGTGTGCTGGAAATGAACGCACCCGTCACCCAGCCGGGGCTGCTCCACCTGCTCACCATGCACACGGAGGAAGGTCGGCGTATCTATGAGCGCTCGGTGCGCTTCCTTCTGCTTGCGGCGACGAACCGCGTCCTGCCCGGTCAGCGCGTCCGCATTGAGTATAGCGTCAGCGGGGGCGTGCTGCTGCGAATGCCCGGTCACGCCATCACGGAGGAGGAGACGCGCGCCATCGCCCGGCAGATGCACGCTCTCGCGGCGCAGAATCTGCCGTTTGAGAAGAAAGAATGGACGCTCGACGACGCCATTGCCTACTTCGACGCGCAGGGGCAGGCGGATAAAGTCACGCTGCTCTCCCGCCGCACAACGCCGTTCTTCCATATGTACGGGCTGGACGGTATGTGGGAGTACTTCTATGGCGCAATGGCGACGCGCACGGGCATGACGCAGGTCTTTGAACTCACTTGGCTGCCCGACCGCGGCATCGTTCTGCGTCTGCCGGCAGCCAATCACCCAGAGAAAGCTGCGCCGTATGTGCATCGCGCGGGGCATCTGGCAGTGTTTGACCAATCGACGAGGTGGTGCGCGCTGCTGGGCGTCAACAACGCCGCCGACGTCGCGGAGATGATGGAGGGACACCGCTTCCGCCACTTCATCCGCCTGAATGAAGCGCTGCACGACAAGGCGATTGCCGACATTGCGGCGGATATTGCCATCCAGCACAAGAAAATCGTGCTGGTTGCCGGGCCGTCTTCGTCCGGCAAGACGACGTTCGCCCAGCGATTGGCACTCCACCTGAACGTCATCGGACTTCAGCCGCTGGTGATTTCGCTGGATAACTACTATCTTGACCGCGACAGCATCCCGCTGCAAGAGGACGGCACGCTCGACCTCGAAGCCATCAGCACGCTGGATGTGCCGCTCTTCCGCCAGCATTTGGCGGAATTGCTGGATGGGCGCGAAGTTTTGCTGCCAACGTTCTCCTTCAAACTCGGCAAGCGCAATCCGGGCGGCACGCCAGTTCGCCTGCGGGAAGGGCAAGTGATGCTTATCGAGGGCATCCACGGGCTGAATCCGGCGCTGTCCGAGGGACTGCACACGGAAGCCATCTACCGCGTGTTCGTCAGCGCCCTGACATGCTTGAACCTTGACGACCACAACCGCATCCGCACGACGGATGTCCGCCTGCTGCGGCGCATCGTGCGCGACATGCAGTTCCGCGCGACGCCGCCGAACAACACGCTTTCGATGTGGCCCAGTGTCCGCCACGGCGAAGAAACGTGGATTTTCCCCTATCAGGAGAATGCCGACCGCATGTTCAACACCGCCCTGCACTACGAGCTGCCTGTCCTGCGCCACTATGCCTACGACCTCTTGAAGGCGATTCCGCCGGAGAATGAGAACTATCTGGCTGCGCGCCGGCTGATTAAGACGCTGAACTATTTCCCGGATATTGACGAGGGCGTGCTGGCGGAAATCCCCCCGCTGAGCCTGCTGCGTGAGTTCATCGGCGGCTGCACGATTGAGGAAGCGTAAGCCATTTTGCTTGAAGCCTCAAAAGTGGCGATTCTCCCTGCAACGATAAAGTGTTACCGAATTGAAAAACAAGATTGCTTCGCTTGATGAAAGCGCAAAGCTGTGGTATAATAACGGCAGACGGAAGGAGGCTGATATTCCGTGTTCCAGATTGGAAACGAACGGGTTGCATTGGTGACGGATACGTCCTGCGATCTGTCGGATGAACAGCTCAGTCAATATGATATTCGCACAGTTGCGCTGCGTGTAGCTACCAGTCAGGGAGAGTTCCGCGACCGACTCGAAATCACGCAGGAGCAGCTTTATGATTTACTTCAGCGGGAAGTGCCGAAAACATCCCTGCCGCTGCCGGAGGATGTCAGCAACCTCTACCGCACCCTGCACGACGAGGGCGCAACGAGCATCCTGCACCTGTCCATCAGCGGCAGCCTGTCCGGAACGTTCAACATGGTCTCCCTGCTTGCGGAGGACTTTGAGGACATGAAAATTCATGTTTTCGATTCCAAAACGCTCTCCTGCGGGCTGGGGCTGCTGGTGCTGGAAGCGGCGGAATCGCTGCAAAACGGCATGTCGGTGGAGGATACCATCGCGCTGCTGGAGAAACGCCGCGAACATCAGCTGGGTGCGTTCGTCATCCGCACGCTCGAATTTCTGCGCAAGGGCGGGCGCATCGGGCGCGTTGAGGGCGCAATCGGCTCGCTGCTGCAAATCAAGCCGGTTATCTATGTGAACGACGAAGGTGTTTACAACACGCTGTGCAAGGCGCGCGGCTTCTCCAACGCGCTGACGGCGATGGTGGACGAGATCATCCGCCGCTATCAGGGTCACAAGGTGCGTCTGGCAGTGGTGCATGGTGCGGCGTATGACGATGCCGTGAAACTCCGCGACCGCCTGATGGAGCGGCTCGACGTGGTATCGAGCTTCATCAGCCCGGTCAGTCCCGCACTGGCGATTCACACCGGGCCGGGGTTGCTTGGCGCGATTGTGCAGCTGGCGGAATAAAGGAAAAATGCATCAATTGCACAGCACAGTGGCTCTGCTGATTTTCGGAAAGAAGAAAGTCGGCAGAGCCGCTTTGCTTTGGAAAATTTCCACCCGCTTCGTTTTCAATGGCAAACGAAGAAGGATTCTTCATGGCACATAAAGGGGAGCACAAATACAGATTGGCAACAGCTCACATGGCTTTGCTATGCGAGAACGGGCAAGGGAAAAAACTTGCGTGTGCAGCGGCCAATCGTTTCTCCCTGCCGTTCGTGTCTTTGCGCTATAATACGTCTGCACCCCACGGCGGAAGGAATGGAAATTCCGATGGGCGGGCGACAGAAGTGCGGAAACCCGAAGAAAAAGTCTGCTTTTTGATGCGCTGATTCCACCTGTAATTCACCCGGCATGTAATATCCCCTTGCAATACACGATTGCCTATGTAGTGTTTTTGTAAATTCCAACTTCTTTTGTGTTTTCTCTGTATTTTTGCGCGAAATATGTCGAAAAATAACACATGCTACTTTTCTTTTCCTGCAAAATGTGCTAAAATAGGCATACGAGAACTTCCAGTGGTGCAGTTTAGGCGTCAGGATGCAGCGCTGGAAGGCCGTTTTTCAATCATGGTATGCGTGAAGGGTATCGTGTATTGATTATAATAACCATTTTCTGACACTGACGCTTTGCTAAGGAGGTTTTTCCTGTGGATGATGCGAAATACCCTGCTTTTGATACCAAACCCTACCGAATCGTGAAGAGCCGCAGTGAGGCAAGCGTGCCTGTGAACGTCGCGCCGACGTACTACATCGTGGCTTCTGATTTACAGGGCTTTCCCCTACAGCAGGCGATTCCGCTCGTCCAGATGTCCACCAACGCTCAGCTTGCCCCTCGCCCGCCCGAAAATCAACTGCCGCCGCTGCCTGTGCCGAGACCGGGTACGCCGATGCGGTGGTATATCGCCAGCCTGCTGCGGTGTCTGGGTGTCCCAGCGCGGCTGTCGGGGTTCAACTATCTGGTGGAAACGCTGCTGCTGCTGGTGAATCGCCCGTTTGAGACGCGGCTGGTGACGGGCGAGGTGTACCCGGTGGTCGCGAAGCAGTGCAACACCACGCCCATCGGGGTGGATCAGGCGATTCGCACGGCGGTCAACCAGACGTGGCAGGAGCAGAACATTCCTGTATACTGCGCGTTGATGGGGCGGAGTCCCGCGCCGCACGAGCCGCGCCCGACGAGCTGCGAGTTTCTGGCGAATGTGCTGATGTATGTGAGGATTCAGATGGCGGAGTGCCATTACTGATAGGGAACTGATGGCGAATAGAAGAAAGACTGTCTGCGCGGAGCGGGCAGTCTTTTTGGTCCTCCGCGGAAGGATTTGGGGACAAAGCGCGGCAGAGCGACGCGAACGGCAGAAAAATTGCGCTGCTACGAGATGTTTCATTCGTGTTAGCCAAAATGCAAAGTTCGCGGCGCATTGTGGCGCATTCTTATCTGGAAATAGTATAAGCGAACAATTGAAAACGCCTGCTTCCTGACGATGCGTGAGGGGCAGGCGTTTTTGCGTGTCGCGGCCAAAACGAAAACCATTTTCGGAAACGCTGGATGATTTTCGTAAGTTTACAAGCTGAAGCACTTGACATATATCAAGCGTTACGCTATACTACAAGTGAAATGACACTTGTGGTCAATAAAATGCCATTAGCACCATCAAAGCTATGCCTCTTACGAGGGGAGGATTGGGCGGCATAACGAAGGCAGCGTTTTCTTTACGACCGACATGAAGGTAACACCTCTGCCGCCCAATCCTCTGTTTCGTTTACTTGACAATTTGCGACACCAAAGGAGGTTTTCTTATGCGCCGACTGCTGACACTCCTGCTATGCCTGACGATGCTGATTTCTGCCCTTCCTGCCACGGCGGAAGAAACGGAACAACGCTTAGTGATTGCAATTACTTCCGAAGAAGATGCACTGTATCTTCCGATTGAAGAAGCATTTTTCAAAACCAATCCGAACGTGACTATTGAATATCGTTTATATAGTTCAAATCAGCTGAACAGCCTCCTGATGACCAATCAAACGGATTTTGATATCATCATTTCGGGGTATGCCAGAATGATAGATATGGCGGAAAAGGATTATCTGCTGACACTTGACCAGATTGGACTGGAAGCATACCCGGCGGAATTGCTGGACGTGTCGGAATTGCTGACCTACAACGGCAAACTGTTCGCCCTGCCGATTAGCATTCAGCAAGAAGCATGGTTCATTCACTACGAATTAAGTGAGCAGAACAGCATTGAATATCCGGCAAAAGACGGCGTGTGGACGTGGGATGATTATCTCGAATTTAGCAAGCAATTTCCGCTTACGTTTGGCGAGAACGGCGAAAAGAATTTGTACATGATGACGGGCACATCCCTGCTTGACTTTCCCTCTTTGCAGAATATTCAGGTAGATATGTTTCTGAATTACCTGAAATTGTATCCGAATGACATTAAACGCTTCTTCACAGACTATTTCCCCACGTTCCGGCAGACGCTGAAATCAGATGCGCTTCTGCCGATGGAACTTGATGAATCAAGGCTTGAGCGCGCAGAGCGCACAAACGATTTGCTGGTGGTGACAACAGGGGACGACAATCCCATTGTCCTGATGCAGAGCTGTATGACGCGCGAAGGTTACTTAAACACGCTGGAGCTGATGCATGACCCGAATTTGACATTTTCGGGTGACGGGCCTACAGAAGAAGAAATCGTGAATGAAATCCTGCCGTCGCTGAACAGCTGGATGCTGCTGCCTGTGCCAGTGTTTGACAAGGACGATGTGCGTTATCTGGGCTACATGACTGCCTGCGGTATCATGAAGAACGCACCCCACAAGGAACTGGCGGCGAAATTCATCGAAGCAATGTATTCTCAAGAAGCGCTGGACACGGGTGTCGTCATGGGGGAAACTGCGTTTATCGGACGCGAATGCCCCAGTCAGTTGATTCTTGACAAATACGCATATTACCCGGCTTTCATGGATGAAAACGGCACACAGGTCTACACAGTGGAGGCGGGGCGGTCGTTTGAGTATATTCCGTTTACGTCGATGTACGCGGAGCATATGTATTACGAAGCGCAGGAGTACCGTTCGCACCTTGCCGTCACCCGCTTCCATGCGCAGCGGGATTTCTACAATGCCGTTTGGAGCTACCTGCAGGAGTGGTACCTCGGTCACATCAGCGACGCGGAGCTTCAGGAGTCCGTGACGTACCTCGTGGAGATGGCATTAGAGGAGTGAGGACGCGAATGCATTCCTCGAAACACACAAAGCACTTTATCTACCCCCGGCGGGACGCATGGTTCCTCCTGCCTGGATTCCTTGGGTTTGCGCTGTGGTATCTCGTGCCGTTTGGCATGTCGCTGGCGGCGTCGGTCATGGAGAACAGCGCAAACGCGCACTTTGCGGGGCTGGAAAATTACGCCGCCGTCATGCAGAGCAGCTACTTCCGCTTGGGCTTCGGCAATACCCTGCGGTTCTTTGCCGTGGCGGTGGCGCTGTCCCTCGTCATCGGCTTCCTGCTGGCGAACATGATTTTCTGGCATTCACGTCGGCGGATTTCGTGGCTGACGCTCGTGCTGCTCATCCCGATTTGCCTGCCGACGGCGGCGATTGTCCCCCTCTGGAAGGTGATGATGGGCGGCAGTTCGTGGCTGATGCGCACGCTCAAACCCCGCGACGCGGACTGGAAATACATCACCCTGCTCACTTTGTACCTGTGGAAGAACATCGGCGCGGTCAATCTGCTGTTCCTCATCGGCTTGCAGGAGATTGAACCGTCTGTTTTCGATGCCGCGAGCGTGGACGGAGCGTCGCACCGCACCATCGCCATCCGCATTGCCTTGCCGATGCTGTGCACCGTGACGCTGTTCGCCATTATCTATCTGGCGATGAACGGGATGCGCATCTTCCGCGAGTCGTATCTGCTCTACGGCATGTATCCGCCCAAACCACTCTACTTCATCCAGAACTACGTCAACAACCACTTCACAAAGCTGGATTACGGCTTGCTTTCGGCGGGTTCGTCGCTCTTTGCGCTGGTGATGACGGGGCTGTTCCTGTGCATTTGGGGATTCCTTCAGCGAAAGGAGGATGCCTGATGAAGCATGTGCGCCGGATTTGCGCGGTGCTGCTGGCGGCGGTGGTGCTGCTGCCCGTTGTCCTGCTTTGCGTGCAGGCGTTCGTTCCGCCCTTCGATGCGCTGATGATTTCGACCGGCTCGGAGCCGCTGCGCCTGCTGCCCATCCCGTTTTCCGCGGAACAGTGGCAGATGCTATTCAACCAGTCCACCTATTGGCAGGCGTTCTGGAACAGCCTGATTTGGACGGTGGGGGCGTGCGTCGTGCAGGTCATGGTCGCATTCTTAGGCGGCTATGTGCTGGCGAAGTACCCGGCGCGGTGGTGCGTGGCGCTTGCGGGCTTGTATACGCTGATGATGCTCATGCCCCCGCAGATGACGCTGCTGCCCATCTACCGCGTCGCCTATGCGAACAAGATGCTCAATCACCCGATGCTGCTGTATGCGCCGATTGCGTTCGCGCCGTTCGGAACGTTCTTTATGCGGCAATGGCTGCTGCGCTGGCCGGACGAGTTGACAGAGTACCTGCGCTTGGAGGGCGGGTCGAGTGTCAAGCTGCTGTGGTACTGCCTTGCGCCGTACTCCCTGCCGGGGATGCTGGCGCTGTTCGCACTGACGTTCACGGAGGGGTGGAATCAGGTGGAGCAGCCGCTGATGCTGGTGTCGGATTCGCTGCGGCAGCCGCTGTCCGCCTTGCTGAAAGACTTGTCAGCGGGAAACCCACAGATTGTGTTTGCCGCGTCCGTCGCGTCAATTTTGCCGATTGCGCTGGTGATGCTGGCAGTGCTGGTGCAGCAGGGAAGCAAGCGGAAAGCAGCTTGATTGCGTGCTGCGCAGAGAATCTTGCCTCTGCGGAGACTGATGCGTTCTGGCAGATGTGTTTACGCTGGTTTGGTAAATCCTGAACGATGCTTCAATGGAATGCGGACGATGGTCATCCCCAGAGCAAAATTTCCCCTTTGCTCTGGGGACTTATTCGATTCCGCTGATTTCGTGGCGGCGACTTGCAAATCCGACCGAGTTGTGCTACTATTTTGTCAGATGTCCATCCTCCCATCCATCATTGTGCTGAAAAGCTGCCCGTCACGGGCGGCAACCTCTGCGCAATCAATCTGTTAAGAGATTGATACTGTTTCCGGATTCACCCGCGCTGTTTCTCTTCTGGTATGCGAGCGCAGCACTGCGTTTTATTCACGTTAGCCAGAATGAAAAACTCGCTTCGCATCTCAGCACATTCTTGTCTGGAAATAGTATGTAGAACCAGCAATGCTGCTCACAACAAAGAAGGAGTATCCTATGCGTGAATACACCCCCGAACGGCTGCGCCACCTGACCCTGCTGGCGGAAAAATATCCTACTGCCTTGTCCGCGTACAGCGAAATCATCCGCTTGGAGGCACTGCTCCGTTTGCCCAAGGGCACAGAGCATTTTATGAGCGACCTGCACGGCGAGCATGAAGCCTTCATCCATATTCTCAACAGCGCGTCGGGGGTCATCCGGGAGAAAATCGACCGTCTGCTGGGCGATACGACCCCGCCGGAGGAGCGCGCGGATTTGGCAACCCTTATCTACTATCCGCGGGAGAAGCTGCCGGAATTGAAGGCGCGTCAAAACGACCTCGACGGCTGGTATCAGCGGGTGCTGCTGCAGCTGATTGACCTCTGCCGGCTGGTGTCCAGCAAGCACACGCGGCGGCATGTGCGCGCCGTGATGCCCAAGGAGTGCGGCCACATTCTCGACGAGCTGCTCCACGCGCACTTCGAGGATCACGACAAGGAACAGTATTATGGCGAAATCATTGCGAGTATGCTGCGCTACGGGCTGGCGGATCAGTACATCATCGCCCTGTGCGAGGTGGTGAAGCGTCTGGCGGTTGACCGGCTGCACATTGTGGGCGATCTGTTCGACCGCGGCCCGCGTCCGGACATGATTCTCGAACGCCTGTACCAGTACCACGATGTGGACTTCCAGTGGGGAAATCACGATGTGGTGTGGATGGGCGCGGCGGCGGGCAGCCCGCTGTGCATCCTGACGGTGTTGAAAACGACGCTGGCGTACAACAACGTGGATACGCTGGAGCGCGGCTACGGCATTCCGCTGCGCTGTCTGGAGCATTATGCGGAGGAATACTACGCCCAGAGTGACCTGACCCGCTGGATGCCGCACGCCGACCCGAACGCGACCGACGTCCGCCCGGCGAACCTCGCGCGCGTCGCCCGGATGCATAAGGCGGTCACGGTGCTGATGCTGAAACTCGAAGCGGAGGTGATTGCCCGCAACCCCGATTTTGAGATGCAGGGGCGCGACTATCTGCGCCAAATCGACTATGACGCCGGAACGGTGCGCTGCGGGGGCAAAGTATATCCGCTGCTGGACTGCGATTTCCCGACCGTTGACCCGACTGCGCCGGAGCGCCTGCTGCCGCGCGAGGAGGACATTATCGCCCGGCTTGTGCGTGATTTTAAGGGCAGCGAAAAGCTGCAAAAACACGTCGAATTCCTCTTTTCACAAGGCTCGGTGTACAGCTGCGTGAACGGCAATCTGCTCTACCACGGCGCTGTGCCGATGGATGAGGACGGGCAGTTCACCGCCGTGCGCTTCTGGGACGCGGAGTATAGCGGCAAGCGCTGGTTTGACTGCTGCGACCGCTGTGCGCGCATGGGGTACTTTGCGCCGGAGGGCAGCTGGCAGCGGCAGGTCGGGCAGGATTTTCTGTGGTATTTGTGGTGCGGCGCGGTGTCGCCCATCTACGGGCGGAGCGCCATGACGACTTTCGAGCGCCTGTATATCGCTGACCCGGCGACACATGCGGAAATCAAAAATCCGTATTATCGGCTGATTAACGACCCGGCGAATGTCGAGCGCATTCTGGCGGAATTTGGGCTGACTGCGCCGAACAGCCACATCGTCAATGGGCATGTGCCGGTTCGGGCGATTGAGGGCGAGAAACCGGTCAAGGGCGGCGGCAAACTGATTGTCATCGACGGCGGATTTTGCAGCGCGTATCACCAGAAGACAGGCATCGCGGGCTACACGCTGGTCTACAACAGCCACGGCATGACGCTGCGGACGCATCAGCCGTTCGAGAGCATCGAAAAGGCGATTCACGAGGATGAGGACATTGAATCATCAAGCGAACGCATCTACACCGCGCCGCGCCGGATTCTGATTGGCGACACGGACGAAGGGCAGCGCAAGCGCACGGAAATCGACGATTTGGAGGCGCTGACGGAAGCGTATGGGAACGGTTTAATCCGCGAAAAAATGGAATAAACGCAAACGGCGCATCCTCCTGTTCGGAGCGGTGCGCCGCAATGCTTCCTATTATAATGTCAATTCTTCGCCGTCCTCCGTCAGCTTTTCCAGCACGCCGTTGTGCATCAGCCATGCTTCGCCGCACAGCATTTCGTCGCCATCGCGCGAAAGGATATAGCTGCCGTCAGGCAGAATATAGAACGTATGTCCAGTGCTGTCGGCAGCGGTGATGTCCTCAAAGAGCCGCAAGCCGTCCAGCACATTGTCCTTCACCTGATTGTAGTGCGGCAGGATGTTCCGCGTCGTCAGCCCCAAGCCGGGGATGAAGCGCTGATAATCCGGGTCAACCGCTTCGCCGGGTTCTTCCGGCTGGGCATACACGGTGTCGGCGCAGTTCATACTGCCCGCGCTGATGCCGATGATGACGCCGTCAAAATCCGCCAGCAGATTACGCAAGTCCATCGACGCGAAAAAGGCGTTTTCGGTCGGTACATGCCCGCCGGAGAGCAGAATTACGCCGCTTTGCGCGACAAGCTCTGCCGCATCATCGGCGTTCCGGCTGTCCAGCACGCACACATCCTCCAGTTCGATTTCCGCCGCCGCGAAACAGCCCTCGAACGTCGCCGCCATTTCGTCATTGTCCGCGAAAGCATCCGGGTCGCTGGCGATAATGAGCAGCTGCGCGCCCGGCTCAACGCTGGCGCGGAGGTTCTCGACAAAGCCGTTGCGCGCGTCGAAAATACAGGGAAGGTCAAGCCCTTCGGGAACGTTATTGTCGCAGGGACTGCTGGTCAAAAAGAGCGTCATGCGGGAAAATCCCCCTTCTATTAGTCGCTGAATTGCCGAAAGGATTCGACGCGGAAGACGGAAATTCCTGCTGAATCGCGCGGGCGGGGGCTATCGGCAGAAGAATTCTATTCGGTGGATGAAAAAATCCGCATTTCTTTCGCTTCGGGCGCAAAAAAGGCTTTTCATCCGCACAAATTTGTGATACAATGAAGATGGCTATGCACGCGCATGAGCCTACTTTGCCGTTTGCTGAAAATGGCAGGTGTGTTTTGACTGAATCCGTGCCGCGGATTTGGAAATAGAGAACCCACAGACACCGAAACAATTGGAGGAATTGATTCATGATTACTGCTGGCGATTTCAAAAAGGGCATTACCGTGGAATGGGACGGCGGCGTCTGGACCATCGTTGACTTCCAGCACGTCAAGCCCGGCAAGGGCGCGGCTTTTGTCCGCACCAAGATTAAGAACGTGATGACCGGCGCGGTGGTTGAGCGCTCCTTCAACCCCACCGACAAGATGCCCAAGGCCATCATCGAGACGAAGGAAATGCAGTACGTCTACAATGACGGCGAACTGTACTACTTCATGGACGTGGAAACCTACGACCAGATCCCGATGTCTCTGGACAAGGTGGAGGACGCCATCCCCTATGTCAAGGAAGGCACAAATGTGACCGTCCGCTTCTTCAAGGGTCAGCCCTTCTCCGTGGAAGCGCCGAACTTCGTTGTGCTGGAAGTGACCGACACCGAACCCGGCTTCAAGGGCGATACGGCTTCCAACACCTACAAGCCCGCGACGCTGGAAACCGGCTACTCCCTGCAGGTGCCGCTGTTCGTCAACACGGGCGACAAGATCCGTATTGACACCCGCACCGGCGAGTACATGGAGCGCGCATAATTATCTGACTATAAGTTCAAACCGGCTCGGCGGACAGATTTCCTCCGAGCCGATTGTGATACAAACAAAACCATCATTAGGAGGGTTGGACATGAGCAAACTGACGGACAAAGTGAGCTACCTGAAGGGCCTTGCGGCGGGTATGAAGCTCAACATGGAGAAGGACAGCAACAAGCTGCTGCTGGAAATCCTCGGCGCGATGGGCGACATGGCGGAGGAGATGCAGCGCATGGACGAGGCGCACAGGGAGCTACAGGACTACGTTGAGTCCATCGACGATGATTTGTCCGACCTGACGGAAACGCTCTTCAGCGACGAGGAAGAGGACGACGAAGAGGCCGATGACGCGGACGAATGCGACTGCGAGGACTGCGCGGACGACACAGACGATGAGGATGATGCCGCCGAGGAGGAAAATCCCGACGACGACCTGATTGCCTACGCCTGCCCGAATTGCGGCGCTGAACTGACTTTCCACGCCAACGACGTTGACTTTGACGAGAATACCCTCTGCCCGAACTGCCATCAGCCGATTTTCCCGGAAATCGACGAGGACAGCGAGGAAGAGACGGAAGAGTAATTTTCTAAATTAAAATTAAATGCAAAAAACAGGAGCATGGATGCAAAACGCCCATGCCCCTGTTTTTGATTGGCAAATTACGGGTTCTTCACGGAATCTTGGGGGAAGAGCAGCTTGGGAGCGCGTCTGCGGACGCGCAAAGTTAGGGGCAGGGACGCTTCGCTGCCTGCACCTTTGTTGACGGCTTCCTTGGGATTGGTCGGACGCGGAACAGTTGGGGCGTTGCCCCAAACCCCAGCAGGGACGCTGTCCCTGCACCCTGCAAGGGACAAATGAAAAGGGACGAAGTCCCCCCTTGACCCTTTTTGGCAGCCCGGCTTGGGCGCACTTTCCTTACTGCAAATGCTCCGGCAGAAACGTAATGCTTACAGCTTGTTGATTTTCTCGATAAACGCCGTCACATTGCGCTCCGGCGTCGCCCACGAGGTGCACACGCGCAGCACGACATGGCTCTCGTCCACACGCTCCTGAAACTCCAGCGCAAAATCCTCCTCCAGCGTCTCCACCTGTTCATCGGAGAAAATCGGGAAGAGCTGGTTCGTCGGGGAATCGACATGCAGCGGAATCCCCTTCTCCAGCAGCGCGGTGCGGATGCGCATCGCCTGCTTGACTGCCTTCTGCCCCAGCTGGAAATACAGCCCGTCCGCCATCAGCGCGCTGAACTGCACGCCCAGCAGCCAGCCCTTTGCCAGCAGACCGCCCTGATGCTTCATCATGTGGCGGAAATGCTTCTTCAGCGCCGGATGGTTGATGACAATCGCTTCGCCAAAGAGCGCGCCCATCTTCGTGCCGCCGACGGTGAACACGTCGCACATCTCGGCGATATCCGCCGCGGTCAGGTCACCGGTCGGGGCAGCAAGCGCATAGCCCAGCCGCGCGCCGTCGATGAAGAGGTACAGTCCCAGTTTCTGGCATGTCAGGTAAATATCACGCAGCTGCGCGCGGTTGTAGACCGTGCCCAGCTCGGTGGACATGGAGATGTAGACCATTGCAGGCTTCGCGACATGCTCATTGTCATCCAGCATTGCCGCCGCCACGCTGATTTGGCTCGCGCTGATGCGCCCGTCGCGGCTTTGGAGGGCAATGCACTTATGCCCCGTGCCTTCCACCGCGCCCGTTTCGTGGACGTTGATATGCCCCGTGTCAGCGCAGAGGACGGCTTCATACGGGCGAAGCGCCGCGGCAATCACGGTCATGTTTGCCTGCGTGCCGCCGACGAGGAAATGCACGTCCGCATCCGGGCAGGCAAACGCCTTGCGCACAGCGTCAGCGGCTTCGGCGCAGTGGGTGTCCGTGCCGTAGCCGGGGTTCTGTTCGAGGTTCATTTCATTCAGGCGCAGGAGTATCGAAGGGTGGCAGCCCTCGGAGTAATCGTTGTTCAGGCGAATCATCATGGTCTTCCTTTCTTGACACATTCCCACCCATTATAGCGCATTTATGGGGGAGAAGTCAAGAATCTGCGCAATCTGTCACAGGGCGTGCAAACTTCCCGCGAAAATTTTTCTCCACCGGGAACAAAATCCATCCGTCAGCCGTTCTATGGGTGTAAAGGAAAACGGAGGGAGCGGAAGGCTCAGCCGACCGCCCGAATGGAGGGATTTCATTATGAAACGCTTCTTATCATTGGTTCTGGCAATGCTGATTGCCATCACGATGCTGATTATCCCCGCGAGTGCGGAGAATTACGCGACGGCCGTCGTCAAGGGAGGATGGCTGCGGCTGCGCGCGGAGGCTTCCGCATCCTCCGAAACGATTTCCGCCTACTTCACCGGCACGCAGGTGACCATCATCGGCACATCCGGCGAATGGTACTATGTTCTCACGCCGGATGGACATTACGGCTTTATGAACAGCAACTACCTGACCGTGACGGGCAGCAGCAGCGGCTCGACCACCACCGAAAGTACGGCGTATATCTACGCGGCGAACGGCAAGCCCGTCCGGATGCGCTCCGGCCCGTCCACCGACTACGGCGTCGTCGCGTCCTACAGCGTGGGCACGCAGGTAAAGGTGCTCATCAGCGGCGCGGACTGGAGCAAGATTCGCGTTGGCACGCGCACGGGTTATATGATGTCGAAGTTCCTGTCGGTGACGAACATCACCCCGTCCACGCCGTCCAGCTCGTACACCGCGTATGTGACCGCCAGCAACGGCAAGCCGGTTCGGATGCGCACGGGCGCGGGCACGAATTACAGCGTCATCAGCACATACAGCGTCGGCACGCAGGTGACGGTGCTGGAGTACGGCAAGACGTGGTGCAGAATCCGCGTCAACGGCTACACCGGCTATATGATGACCAAGTTCCTGACGACAACCCAGCCGACGATCATCAGCAGTGCAGCGCTGAACAAGAACACGGTCTGGCCCGGCGAAACCCTGACCGTGACCACGAATCCGGCAAACGCAAACGTCTCCTATGAATGGCTGAACGACGTGGGCGCGCGCCTTGGCACGGGCAGCACCTACACCGTCAAGACCAGCGACACAGGCCGCCGCATCCGCGTCCGCGTGACCGGCAAGAACGGCACAACCGGCTCTGTCGTCAGCGGCTGGGCGGCTGTGCAGGGCAACGGCACAGTCGGCACCTTCTATCAGCTCAAGGCCCTCACCCTGAACACCACCAATGCCGTCGTCGGCACGACCCTGACCGCGACGATTGCTCCGTCCGGCGCGACCGCGAATATCTACTGGTATCTCGACAATGGCACTTATCTTGGCTACGGCAGCAGCTACACCGTGCAGCCCAACGCGCTCGGCCGCCGCATCTTCGCCTACGCCGAGGGCACCAACAGCACCACCGGCACGGCGACCAGCGCCTACACGGACACCGTGACCGCCGGCGCAACCCCGTCCATCGTGCTGAGCAGCGTGACCCTGAGCAGCTACGCCCCGACCATCGGTACGGTGCTGGCGGCGACCGTCGCCCCCGTGAACGCGACTGCCACCATCCTCTGGTATCGCGATGACAACGTGTACCTCGGCACGGGCACGACTTACACCGTCGGCGCGACGGACGCGGGCCACCGCATCTACGCGTGGGCGCAGGGCACGGGCAGCACCACCGGCAACGTCACCAGCCCCTACACGCAGCAGGTGACCGCGGGCGCAAGCTGCCGCATTGACGGCGTGACGCTGAACACCCTGAACCCCGTTGTCGGTCAGACGCTTGTGGCAAGTGTCTCCCCCGCCGGCGCGACCGCGACCATCACTTGGTATCGCGATGATGACAAGATTCTGACCTACGGCGCGGCGTACACCGTGCAGGCGGATGACATCGGCCACACGATGTACGTATGGGCGGAAGGCACGGGCAGCACCACCGGCAGCGCGACCAGCAGGATTACCAGCGAAGTGAAGGCGAACTAATACTATTTCCAGATTCACCTGCGCCATCTGCTTGCGCCTTTTCCATTCTGGC
>ERZ1027188.473-NODE-473-length-16145-cov-8.051336_pt1 | contig 16145 bp, 14 predicted proteins | sample MGYA00519273_ERZ1027188 | MGnify/ENA primary metagenome ERZ1027188 (study PRJEB26926, sample SAMN06164623) | human gut metagenome | biome: ENVO:00009003; feature: ENVO:2100002; material: ENVO:00002003 | host: Homo sapiens | place: USA | collected 2012 ... | reverse complement strand
CACTTTTCCTCCGGCTCCTCTTCTGTCTGCAAAGAGTCATTAGCGGCAGTAAGCTGAGTTGAGTCGGTGGCGAGCAGGCTGTCGGTTGTGGTCTCCATTACAGGCTCTGTGACCAGCGACACCTCATTGCTGTCGCCGTAGCTGTTGAAGTTGTATTCCTTTTCGCTCACCAGCGCCAGTTGCGACGTCTGGTCGTAATGGTCAAAAGCGCCGTCAGCCACTGTCTGCCCGTCGGGATTCATGGCAAATACCACATCCATACGCACGGCTTTGGCAGCGGCATCATACCAGGCGGGTGCTTTAGCCACCAACTCATTGTCGTCGTCAAGGAAGCAGACGTAAGCTTTATTGCCTTTAGGGGCTTTATCCACCGGGATGCGTATCTCCACAATGGTTACGGCGCCCGGGGTAACGGCCGAAATCACGCCTGCGCCTGCTTTCAGACCACTGGCCGGAGAGGTGAGAACCTTTACCGGCTGCCCCACGAGGCGTTTCCCTTCGCGGCGGATATTCTGCTCCAGGCTGGTGTATGTGTTCATGAAATCGTTCATGGCGGCGGCGGCTTCTGCGTCGTCGGCATCGCCGGAGGCCAACAGGTCTTCCAGGTCGCGCTGCCGCGACGCTCCTTGCTCATACAGAGCCGGAAGGCTGCCGAAGATACCCTTCTGTTCGCCCACACACGAGCTGAGCACAAGGCCAATCAACACCAAATAATAATTAACCCCTTTCATGGCTTGATGTTTCACAAAACAATTGCTGATGCCCCCGCATGCCGGCAACCTGTCAACACACAGTTGGTGAACGGGAACATCCGTAACAACTCTTGTCTTACCAAATCCATCATTTTTTCCGGGCGCAAAATTACATATTTTTTTCTTATTACACACCAGTGTCTCTTGATAAACAACCGAAAAACCAAAATTTCATTATCAATTGTAATTTTCTCCCCCTTAATTTTTTGCACTTTCCCGACAATTTGCTAAATTTGCAGCCCGAACAGGTCATTTAGTAGTATCGGACAGTAAACTTTTGACGGACACTGATAAACCCTGCACGCCTAAACTTAACCATGAAGACGGTATCACGCCCCAAAATATTGCTCATTTACACCGGTGGCACCATCGGTATGATTGAAAACCCCGACACCCACACTCTTGAGCCTTTCAACTTTGATCATCTCATTGATAATGTGCCCAAGATTCGGATGCTGGATTACGATATTGACCACATCCAGTTTCAAAGCCCGATAGATTCGTCGACTATAACGCCGACTCACTGGCGCAGTATTGCCGAGATGATTGAGGAGCGTTATAACCAATATGACGGTTTCGTAATCCTTCACGGCACCGATACCATGGCCTATACGGCATCGGCTCTGAGCTTTATGCTCGAGAATCTCGACAAGCCTGTAATCATCACCGGCTCACAGTTGCCCATCGGCGAGGTGCGTACCGACGGTGAGGAAAACCTCATCACGGCTCTTCAGGTGGCTGCTGCCCGTTGTTCCGATGGACGTCCCTGCATTCGCGAGGTGGCTATCCTGTTTGAGAATTATCTCTGGCGCGGCAACCGTTCTACCAAACACAGCGCCGACCATTTCAACGCCTTCAAGAGCAATAATTACCCCGAACTGGCAAAAATAGGCCTCGGCATTCAGTTTAACGTGGATGCTTTATGGCGCAAGAAACCGGCCGGCCCGCTTCGCGTGCAGAAGAACATGGACCCGTCGGTGTTGAGCATTGACCTCTTCCCCGGCATGAAGCCTGAAGTGCTGAATTATCTGCTTGAGGCTCCGGGGGTGAAAGGCATCGTGTTACGCACATACGGCGCCGGCAACGCACCCATAGACCCGTGGTTCATCAATGCCATCAAGAAGGCCTCTGACAGCGGCAAGTTCATTGTCAACGTTACACAATGTTCCAACGGCAGTGTGCGACAGGAACGCTATCTCACGGGTCTGCATCTGCAGAACGCCGGCGTGATTTCGGGCCATGACCTCACCATAGAAGCTGCCGTAACAAAAATGATGTATCTCTTTGGCAAGGATCTGCCTCTGGAGAAGGTGGCAGAGGCTTTTGAGAAGCCTATACGCGGTGAGATGACGCTGTAAAGGAAGGTGATGGGAGTAATGGGAATTATGGGAAGAATGGGAGTTTCAGGAGTAATGGGATAGGGTGAACAATAACAAAAGAAAACCCGCCGAACAGGGCTGTAAAAGGCCACGGTTCGGCGGGTAAGTTTTTTGTGTATTGCTTTCCTTGAGCGGCATATAGGAAAGGTGTCTGAGCGCCTTCCCTACATGCGTTGGTTGTTAGAGCTTAATCTTCAGCACTGCGTTGCCGGCACGCATTATATAGATGCCGTTGGAGAGCGAGGGCAGGGTTGCCATGCCGTCAATCAGCGGCAGACGGGCTGCGATGCGGCCGTCGGTGGTATAGAAGACAACCTCCGTGGCGCCGTTGTTGCAGATTATCATGCCGTTGTCGATAATCAGCGGCTTGTCGGCAATAACCTCATTTACGCCGCTCGGGTCATGGGCAGGCATGAAAATTACCAGTCCGAGCTCGCTGTTGTCGTTCTTGTGGAAGATAACCTTCTCAATCTCAGCCTCTGTCTGCTCAGGCACACTCCATGTGTTGTTCTGAGCATAGATGGTGTTTGTGGAGTTGTTGTACAGGTCGTAGGGTACGAACGAGCCGTCTTTGGTCTGACCATTGTTTACAAACACATTGTTGCCGGGAGAAGTCCAGTTGCCTACCTGTCCGAGGTTGGCCTTCGACTTGATTACGGTAACGCCCCAGAGATGTTTCTCAATGTGGCAGCCGGTGATGATAGCTTCATTGTCGCCCAGGCTGGAGAGGGATATGCCTTCGCCACCCTTCATGGGGTCCGGGTCGTAAGAGTTGTCGTAGAGATAACAGTTCTTGACAGTGAGTGCGAGAGCACCCATAGCGGCGATGCCATAGCGGTGGCCGCGGATGTCGAGGCTGTCGATGATGACTTTGTTGGCGCCGGTGGCACCCATCAGGTTGGAAATGGCAATGGCGCCCACTTTGGTGCGACCTGTGCCGGTGATGTTGATGTTACGCAGAATAACCGGCATATTGTCGCCCACCGTGAGGTTGAGCTGCGGCTTGTTGGCATTCTTGGTGTTGTTGTCGTACAGAGAGCAATTGCTCATTTCGAGGCCGCAGTACATGTTGGCGGCGCCACCCACAGCGGGAACCGTGTTCTGCGAGAATGTGCAGTTGGTGATTCTGAACATAGCGCCGGTCTTGCCAATGGAGATGGCACCTGAGGAGTTCAACTTGCCGTTGGCGTACTTGAACGAACAATTGTCCATGTCGAAGCCGCGGTTGCCGAAATTGCGAATCTGAGCGTACTCAAAGTCGAGATTGCGGATGAAGATGGACTCAGTGCCGTTGTATGTGATGTAGATACCCTTGGGGGTGTCGGTAGAGTCGTTGCGCGTGATGAGCGTTCTGGCATCGGCGCTGCCCAGGGTGCACGGACCATTGACTTTTATCTGAGATGAGCCTTTAATGCGAAGCGTTACACCGCCTTCCAGAGTGAATGTCTCAGTCTCGGGTATGGTAACGTCTTTGCTCAGGAGGTAAACGCCTTCGCTCACTTTGGTAACACCTGACTCGGCGGTCTGCGACAGGGAGGCAAGGGTGTTGACTTTCAGAGGCGCCTTGGCCGGCATGAAGATGACTTCGCCAAGCGACGCGTCGTCGTTCTTGTGCGAAATTACTTTCTCAATCTCCGTTTGAGTCTGCTCAGGAACGCTCCATGTGTTGTTCTGAGCATAGATGGTGTATGTGGAGTTGTTGTAGAGGTCGTAGGGCTTCCATGCAGCGCCTTCCGTGCCGCCGTTATTGCCGTTGTTTACGAACACATTGTTGCCCGGTGAGGCGGCGTTGTCCACCTGACCCAGGTTGGCCGGCGACTTGATGAGCGTAACGCCCCAGAGCGAATTCTCGATGCGGCAGCCGGAGATGATGGCGGTGTCCTTGACAGAGCTGAGCGAGATGCCCGAACCGCCGTTCATAGGATTGGTCTCGAAGTGATTGTCGAGCAGCAGAGCGCGGCTGACAGTGAGCTTCTGCGGGCCGATGGCGTTGATGCCGTAGCGGCAGTTGCGCACCGTTACACTGTCGATGGTAACCACATTCTTGCCCTTGCCACTCAACATGTTGTTCATGGAGATGCCGCCTACCATGTTGCGACCCGTGCCGGTGATGTTGACATTACGGATTATCACCGCGCTGTCGCCGCCAACACTGATGTTAATCATGGGTTTGTTGCTGTTCTGAGTGGTGCAGTCAAAGATTGAGCAGTCGGAAATAGTTACGCCGCAGTAGATGTTAGCACCTGAGCCGATTGCCGGCACAGTGTTCTCGGAGAACGTACATTGGCTGATGGTGAACGAAGCACCCGTCTTGCCCAGGGTGAGAGCGCCGGCGCTCGACAGCTTGCCGTTGCTCAGACGGAACGAACAATTGTTCATGTTGAAACCAACCGTGCCGTAATTGCGCAAAGAAGCATACTCAAAATCAAGATTGCAAATCTGCGCCGGCGAGCCGGCATCGCGAACAATATAGATACCCTTGGGAGTATCCGTAGTGTCGTTGCGCGTGATAAGAGTGCGGCCTGAGGCATTGCCTAAAGCACAATCACCCTCAATGCGAATCTGTGAAGAACCTGCAATGCGCAAAGTTACACCACCCTCAAGCGTAAAACTGTCGCCTTCAGAAATAGTAATGTCGTTGCTGAGCAGGAAGACATTGTCAGACACCTTGCTGAGGCCGGCGCCTTCAGTTTGACTCAGAGCTGTGAGCGAGTAAGCCGTGCCGGAACCGGCCGACGTCCAGCCGGCGCCAAAACCCGGCGCAGCCACCGCTGCGCTTAGCCCAATCAAAGCGAGTTGTGAAAATTTGTTCATAGAAAGATTTTAAAAGATGGAACTCAGAGTGCAAAATTAACACAAATTTTTATATTTACAAACCACACCCGAAAAGCACACAAAATAAACTGAAAAAATCACCGCATCTTCCACATATATGATAAGCCCTCAACATACCCATATTCACTTCGCAGCCCAAAGCTTGATGAAAATCCCGGCTTTGACATGAGGGAAAGCACCTCCTTCTACTCAAAATTTCCGCGATTCGCCTATAAATCAGAAATTTATATTTGGCAAATATTTGCGGTAAAAATTTTAATTATAACGGCGATAATCCCTTCGAGAAATACATTCTAATTTGAATATTCAAACATATTAATATAGGATTAAAACGGCACCTTTGCCTTAATATCAAAAAAACTTGCCGAAAAATTTTGCCGGTAAGAAAAAAAGCATTAACTTTGCAGCGCAATTGAGGGAACAAGGTTTTCAACCCTCCCTGCGGATTGCTCTTGATTCGCTAGCTCAGCTGGTAGAGCACAACACTTTTAATGTTGGGGTCGTGGGTTCGAGCCCCACGCGGATCACTTCAGGGTCACAACCCAAATACCACAGAGCCTCCCAATCGGGAGGCTCTAATCGTATATATATCCTTGATTTCAAGCAGTTAGCCATTTTAGCAATCCCCTATTGTTAAGGAAGTTAAAAATCTCTGTGCTAAATTTTCCCGGTACTTTTTAGCAGTTGTTAGAACCGATTTAGCACATTAACTTTGCATCAGAATAACAATGATTCTCCCCGAAAGGTACCGCAAATGTACCGGGAACGCATGAAACACTTTCCTCGTGTGTTTCAGCACGTTACGAGGATCCGATAAATTTTGGTACACGCTTCGGTACACCGCCGGGTACACTCCGGTACATATTTTCGGCAGGTGTACCGGGATTTTCGGAGACAAGAACTTCAAAATTCTTTAACAAATGGCAACATCAACCCCACAAGTCAGAATAATATACGACAGACGCAAACGCGCGTCCTCTACCGTCAAGGGGACTGTCGAAATCGAGGTAGCCTCCAACGGCGACCGTCTGCGCCTTTCTACAGGCGTAAGCGTCCTCCGTCAGCAATGGAAAGGCGGCTCTGTAATCAACCACCCCAAGGCTCTCGAACTGAATCAGCAAATCCGTGATATGTACGATGACATCTTCGACCGCCTCACCACTATGGTAAAGGCCGGAGTAATCGACTTAAACCTGCTCAAAGGTACGCGCAAAAGAGCCGTTGACGAAAGCAACGACTTTCTCGCATGGCTCGAAAAGCGCATTATGCTGCGCGGCGTAACAGAGTCCACACGTCGGCAGCATCTTGTCATGCACCGATGCCTGAAAGAGTTCGGTCAAATCCGCACCTTCGAGGATTTGACAACCCGCAACATCAAGCTATGGGACGATTATATCCGCACCAAGGTAACAGCACAGTCATCAGTACACGGTTATCACAAACGCCTGAAACCGTACATACAGGAAGCCCTGCAACTCAATCTCATCGCCCGTAATCCTTACGAGACAATGCGCATACCGCGTGGACGCTCCGAGGGCATCAAATTCCTCACAGAAGAAGAACGCGACCGTATAGCTGCTCTGGAATGTTACGGCCCGGTTGAGAAAGTCCGCGATATGTTCATCTTCGCCTGCTACACGGGGCTTTCGTACTCTGACCTTGTCAAGATACGCAAGGAGGACATCATCAAGCAGGGCGACGATTACTGCATCAAGGACAAACGACTGAAAACTAACGTACCTTATACCATAGTTCTTTTGCCTCAGGCAATGGATATACTTCGCAAGTACAATTACTGTCTGAACTTGATGAGTAACCAAAAGTGCAACGAGAACCTTAAGCTCATCGCCCACATGGCCGACATTCACCTTAATCTGACCATGCACGTCGGACGCCACACTTTCGCCACCTGGGCGCTCAGCAAAGGCGTAGGCATCGAGACGGTCAGCAAGATGCTTGCTCATACCAACGTTACCATGACGGAAAAATACGCCAAAGTACTCCAAACATCGGTATATCAAGGCTTCGATACACTCAAAAGAGCAGCACTCTGAACGGCTGCAAGTGCATAAAGGCGCTCGGATCGACACTTTCGGTCCGGGCGCTTTTCTTATATCTCCACCATCAGTTTCTCCCTAAGTTCCGACACTTCGGCTCTCAATGCCGCTATCTCACCCATCAGAGCCTTATGCTCCGCCTCTATCTTTTCAAGATAGTTTGTCATAAATCCGATTGTCTTTGTCTGCCCGTCAATAATGCGCACCAATGTGTGCATATCCAGTTGCTCCTGCTTCTCCGACACCGTAGCTTCCTCCTTAACTTCGTCTGAAAGCATTTCCCCTGCGCCGCTAATCAACCAGTCAATTCTCAGTCTGGGATTCAACGAACACAGCCTCTCGACGAACCGGTTGCTCAGCTTGTCGTGCCGGTTCAATATCGTAGACATCACACAAGGATTGTATCCCATTTTTACAGCCGCATCCTTCTGCGACAGAATGACGCGCTGTTCCTTGAGCCAAGCAAGTGCTTCTTTGGCTCTATTTCGTATTTCCTCATCCATTGGGACAGTTGGCTATTTAGTTTTTTGTTTATGTTTTTACGAGGTTTCTTAAAAGGAGTTTGTGATTGTAAAGTTTAGCATAAACTATTCGTTTTGTGTGTTTATATGCTACTAAATTTGCCTAACAAACTCAAATGCAAAGATAATAAATTCCTTCTTTGTTTAGAGTTTATACAATTAATAAAATCCAAATTTTCTATTTATGGCAGATGAAACTCGTATAAACGCCAGGCTCCGTAAAATTGAAAAATCAGTCGAAGGCATACGCTCAATGATGGAGGACTTCATAGAGAGCGCCAAAATCCCTGACCGAATAATCGGCACAACAGAGGCGGCAGAATATCTCGGCATCAGCCCCTCGAAAGTCTGCGAAGAAATCAGGGCCGGTAATCTTCCGGCGGAAAAAGGACCGAGAAGTTACAAAATATCATTACGCACAGTTATGGAGCGAGTCGGAATAACCGACATTCGCGCCTTTCAAAAAAAAAGCTGACAGACGTAATCCTAAGCCCCGATTATGCTATGACAACGTATGAAATCCGAGAAATCGAATCGAAGCGTTTGCGCGAGTACCTGCAAACGCTTTCCACTACCGAGCATCGCTTTTTCGTGAGCGATGTAATGGAGAAATGCGGACGCCAAATGTCGAAAAAGACATTTTACAACTGGAAATACGGCATGTGCCGAATTCCGCTGTTCGCAAAGAAAATCATTGAAGAAGTGGCCGGTACCACAATCTTCATCTGGACTGACGAATTCAAATAACACTCAAAATCTATCTGAATATGAACGTAAAAGAAGAACTTATACAGGTTATGGGGCATATAGCAGAACAGTTCCATACCGACCGCATAGCGGTGATTGTTTGCTGCGAGGGAGAACCGCAGAGGTGCTCGATGATGGGCTTCCGTAATCCCCACGGCACTGTCGGCACCATCGCTACTGTTATCTCCACCGGCGAAGTAATCGACACTATTGTCGGTTTCGCCTACGACACGTCAAACCATAAATCGAAAGGAGTATAGCCATGCCGTTACCGATGGAAAGCAACCTCAATAATCGTATCAAGTACGATGATACAAGTTCATTCGTATGCTATCTGCTCACTCTCGACCGGGGGCAGCATGCAGAATTTATAAAGAAAGTGGCTTACCGCTGCGGAGTGTCGCGTTCGGTGGTCTATTCATGGAAATATATGTGCTGCCGTATACCGACCTATGCCAAGGAGATAATCGAGCTGTGCGCCGGAGTGCAGATTTTTGCCGACTGAATATGATAAGGAGCAAACCGAACATCGACCCTCAGAAGAAGTATTGCGTAAAGGTAGCCTGCTATGAGCTTGAAATTTGCGAGGACACCCTGCGCAAATACCGCGACAGCGGACTCATAGGCTGCATACGCATCACGAGCCGCGAAATATATTATCTCGGCTCGGATCTTCTTGCCTTGTGGGAGACAATGCAAAAACGCAAGAAATATGATTGACAAATCAACGATAGAGAAAGTGTTGCAGAGCGTTGACATCGTGGATGTCATTTCGGAACACGTCACCTTACAGAAGAAAGGCTCGCTGTACTGGTGCTGCTGTCCGTTCCATTCGGAGCGCACTCCGTCGATGGCGGTCAGCAAGGCGCGAGGCACTTTCACCTGCTACGGTTGCGGGGCCCACGGCGATGCCGTGGAGTTCCTTCAGAAGCTCGACAACCTGTCGTTCCCCGAAGCTATCGAGAGGCTTGCCAAGAAATCAGGCATACAGATAATGCACGACCACCGGGAGCGCACCGACGAGGAAATAGAAGCGTCAAAGTACCGTGAGAGTTTGCTCGCCGCCATCGCCGTGGCGCAGGATTTCTTTGTCAGTCAACTGCAAGCCGACAGCGAAGAAGCCCGCGATGCCCGTAATTATGCTTACGGACGTTGGGGCGAGGAATACTGCAAGTCGGTCGGCATTGGCTATGCTCCCGACAGCTGGGACGCCTTGCCGGAGTATTGCCGCAGTCGCGGTGTGGACTATGCACACCTCAAGGATGCCGGTATTGTCAAGTTCAGCGACAAATCACGGAAATACTATTCGTTTTTCCGTGGCCGCATCACTATCCCGATATGTGACCGCTACGGCAAAATCATTTCATATACAGCCCGATACTTCGGCGACAATCCGGATGAAACTAAATATCTCAACACGGCCAACACACTGGTTTTCGAGAAGGGCAATGCCATATTCGGACTCAAAGAGGCTATGAGACAGGCCGGACGGACAGGCCGCTTTATCATTGTCGAGGGTGCGCCCGATGTCCTCCGTATGCACTCCGACGATGTCGGACTGACGGAGACGGTCGCCACCCTCGGCACGGCATGGAGCGAGAAGCAGTTGAAGCAACTGCAACGCTACGCTCCGAGCCTTTGCTTTATCCCCGACGCCGACCCTCCTAAGGAGGGAGAACATTACGGCCCGGGGATAAAGGCGGTAATGAAGAACGGTCTGGAGGCAATGCGACTGGGATTCTCTGTATCTGTCAGGGAGATTCCCGTCGGCGAGGACGGCAAAAAACAGGACCCGGACAGCTTCATCACCGGCTGCGACATCTTCAACTCGCTTGAAGATGTGAATTTTGCCGTTTGGTATGGTCTGAAACTGCTCAATTCCTGCTCTACTGATACAGAGCGGATAGAGGCTTTGAAACGTATCTGTCGCGAGGCGCTTGTGCTCGTCGAGGACGAGACTACGCTTAACTGCTGTCTTGAACCTCTCTCCAAGGTTTTCGGCAAGCTCAAACTGTGGCGCGATGCCGTTCAGAACAGCCGTGATGAGCGGCGCCGTGAGGCGGCCCGAAGGGAGCGCGAGGCTATGAGCGAGGAACAGGCGGCTATGCGCGAACTCGGTATCATCGTCAGAAACCGATGCTATTGCTCGTATTCCAAAGAGGGTGAACTCGAAAGGTGGAGTAATTTCCTGATGGAGCCGCTTTTCCATATCATAGACGGCGACAATGCTATCCGCATTTTCCGCATCGTCAATGACAAGGGGGTCAGACGTGAAATTGAACTGCGGCAGGACGAGCTTGTTTCTCTCGCCCGTTTCCAACAGCGAATCGAGAGCATGGGCTACTTCATCTTCAAGGGGAATCTCGCCAATCTGCTCAACTTGAAGGAATATCTCTATTCCATCACCGACTCTGCGGTTCAGTTAAGCAAAATGGGCTGGAATGCCGCCGAGGAAGTCTATGCCTTCGGCGACGGCATTTTCGCCGACAATGTGCTTTATAATGTCAACGACCTGGGAATAGTCAAAATCGGCGACCGCACTTTTTACCTGCCCGCTTTCTCAAAAATGCACATCGACCAAAAGGACGCTTACCAGTTCGAGCGCAGCTTCTCCTGCCGTCAGCATGGAGAAGTGTCGCTATACGAGTATGTGCAGCGCATGGTTACTGTATTCGGCGACAATGCCAAAGTCGGCTTCGCCTTTCTTCTGGCGACACTCTTTTTAGACGTTGTGAAGCAGACCTCCAAACGTCTCGCCCTGCTGAATATTTTCGGTCGCAAGGGTTCGGGCAAGACGGAATTGGGCACCGCCCTTATGTCGTTCTTCATACGGCAGAACGACCCTCCTTCGCTCGCCACAACATCTATGGCCTCGCTCAATGAAATGCTGTCGTGCGCCGAGAACAATCTCGTGCATCTCGACGAGTATAAGAATGAAATCGACTTTCGCAAGATTGAACTGCTCAAACAGATATGGGGCGGCAGCGGTCAGACGAAGAAGAACATGGACGGCGACAAAAAGGTGCAGCGCACTTTTGTTCGCTCCGGGGTTATCCTCACAGGTCAGGACGCTCCGACCCGTGACGATGCCCTTTTCTCTCGTGTCATTCATCTGTCCTACTCGCAGGTTACGTTCAGCAAGGAAGCCAAACGTAACTTCGAGGAGTTTCAGGCCATCAGCGCACGGGGCGCCTCTCACCTTACGGTGCAGCTGCTGAAACTCCGCAAGCTGTTTGAGACGGATTATGCCGCCCATTACGCCGCCTGTAAGCGTGAGCTTATGGCGGCTCTCGCCGAGGACAACATCGAGGACCGTCTGCTCAACAACTGGCTCGCTCCGCTTGCGGCGTTCCATACGGTGCAGACTTCGCTTCGTCTGCCCATCGACTACCTCGATCTGTTCAATATCTGCGTCGGAGGTATACGCCGGCAGAATGAACAGCTGAAGAAGAATTCCGACATCGCCGTATTCTGGTCAATGCTCGATTCCGGCCACATGCTGGGCCGCATTGTCGCCAAAAGCCATTTCGCCATCAGGGTGCAGTCTTCGTTCAAACGTCTTGACGGAGACGTTATCGACTTCGGACGCAACAAGTCGGTGCTGTACCTCAATTATCAGAATGTAATCGCCACGCTGGGGCAGCGCGTCAACGGCTCCAACATCGTAGGAAAGCTCGACACCGTCTCGCTCGACTCTTATCTGAGGACGCACCCGGCGTTCCTCGGTACCAAGCAGTACCGCTTTCGCGTCCTGCTCCCCAACGGTACGCCTGATTATACTTTCGACACGCGCGACGGCCGTTCCGTGCGCCGCGTAAAGGAAGTGCGTCCTATGGCTTTCGTTTTCGATTATGAATTGCTCAAGGAGAGTTACGAGATTAACCTCGAAACGCAGGAGCGCAACGAAAACGATGCCTCGGAAGATGATGTGCAGCCGGAAGAAACCGACTCTCAATTACCTCCGGAAGAACCCGAATTGCCGTTTTGACAGTTCTCCCCATTACCTATTACTAATATCTGCCGTTGAAATTTGATTCAGCGGCATTTTTTTCGATTATTTTTTCGCCTTTCTCTGAATTTCTGTGAGCCGAAATTTCGGCAAGACAATTCAGACAATTTAGACAACGCTTTATATCAGAGAGTTAACCCGATTTTTGCCGTGCCATTGCTTAGACACGTTTAGACAAAATCGAATTTTTTCGGGTTCATCAGCCGAAAATAGACAGCGAAAGCCACTATATAGATATATGATTTTTGACTGATAAAATCTATATCTTTATATATCAGGGGCTTTGCTTCATCTCTCTACTCTCGGCTATTTGTCTGAGTTCGCTACCCCGACAACATCCTCGTATGTGCGCGAGGATTTTTTCTTCATGCTCCGGTTTTGCACTGTCCGCTGTTCCCGAATATCGGCAACGCAACGCCTTGAAAACAAGGCTAAGTCGCTGATATTTGGTAAATTTGCATATACCAATCGGGCTGACTATGAGCGACCTTTGCATCTATTTACCGCTGGAAGACTATCTCGCGCAGTGGTTCGTAAACGAACACGGCGGCGAGAGGCCGGTGCATCTTCTTCGCGGTTCTATCGAGAGCAAGGCGCTCGAAACGTATCTGGAGAAGCTGCCGGAGGGCGTCGAGCCGGAGGTGTTCGCCGACGATAAGTTGCCCGTCAGGATTCCGACGTTCCGCACCCGTCCGCCGGAGACGTACAATTACTTGCCGCCCCGGGCGCTCGCGCTCCTGCTGAACATCATCCGCAACCGCTTCGATCTTCAGCTGTGGGAGGAGCTGCATCACTTCGGCAAGATTGGCCGGCGCCAGGACGAGCTTATCTATGCTTGGATGGAGAAGCACCGCATCGACCCGACGGAGAAGAACTGGAACGCTATCGCCAAACGCTATCAGCGGCAACGCAACATCTATATGATGCGCGAGAGGGCGAAAAAACAATATTCGCGCAAAAAATCTCATTGATTTCAGCATAGCTAAAATACAATTCTACGATTTCTACGATAATGCGTACATCGACACAAATACTTCCCGGAATCAAGGCCATCGGCTGGCTCGACTGCCGGCACCTGCCGAGGCGCGTTGACCTTTCGGCCATCTGCGGCATGACGGTGGCAGTCTTGACGGACGTTCACCCGATACCGTTCTTCGACGAGCCGAACTGCGAGTGTCAAACCAAGAAGGACGGTGCCGGGTATCAGGATACCGCCACCTTGAAGTTTCTTACAAGCGAGAAACTTCCCCGGTCTGCCACGCTCGGTTTTGTCGTTACCGATGTCAACGGCAACTCCTTCCTGCTCGGCTCGCTCGAACATCCGTGTCCGGTTGTCGAGCCTACGCAGCGCACCGGCATACCGTCGGGCGATGCCGCCGGGTATGCTTACGAGATTAAGCACGTCTCCATCCGCTCGATGGTGCCGTGTGTGATATAGCAGCAGTTGCCACCTTCCCAAATTCGTTCATACAGATTTTGAAGTTACCCATGCCGCCGGTCCGAGAGGATAGGCGGTTTTTTCATAGGTGGCAATAGCAGTTCCCTGCGGAGCAGCTTTTTCCTTGGAGGGAGGAGAGAGGGTCAGATGCAGCGGAACGTGTCGGCGCTATTCCACGTTGTGGTCCCGAACAGCCGCTCATCGTGGTCTAAGTATTCTTTCGGCTGTGATTGCCCATTGTGCTGTCGTGGCATTCCATGATGTGAGGCAGGTGTCCCGTTCTCCGCAGAAGCCCTGCGGGTGTCGGCATCTTCAATCTCCGTCATCTGTTATCGGGGTCGTTGCTTCGCACCTGTCGCTTTGTTCGGAGTGTTGTTTGATGAAGTCTCCTTCGTTCATGCCCTCGTTTTCAGCGGAAGCGGAAGAAGATCTCTGCGTCCGCGCCATCAGCGCTTCCTCTGTCGGCGCAGCCTTGCAGGTGATTGGTGTCGCAGTCTATCTGCCGAGGTCAAGCCACGGACGGCACCGCCGACATCGTACTTGCCAACCTGTAAGCACCGGCGCAGATACTCCGGGGTTCTTTTGCCGTCTGCGTCGCTCTTGTTGACTGCTTCCTGCTCCGGCCATGCTGCCCGTCCGGCTGTTCTTCTGACTCTTGGTGTTGAGTCCCCCTGTATTCTCATCTTGAATTTTCGGGACAATGGGTTCATTTAGTTTTCCTGTACAAAGTTAGGTCGCCAACTCAACTTCCCTCCGGCTCACTAAAACCGGCTCCGCCTATTTACACGACAATTTTACGAAAAAATGGTACAAGCCTCATTTTTAGACGCTGCGCTTAAAATTCTCTATAAATTTTTGTTCGGTCTCAAACAGCTTCCCACTTGATTGTACCGTAAAACTTGAAAAATGAACCCAATGTCAAACCCTCAAATTTTTATCAAGATGAGACTACAATTCGGAGAACTCAACATCACTCCAAGAGTCGAAGAACGACTCGCCGAACTGGGCTACACGCCCGAAGAACTTCAGGAAGCTGTCGCTGAACACAAGAGCGGCTGCGACGGCGAACCCTCGGTCTACGTCGGTACTTACGGCAAGTACAATGACGGCTCGCTTTGCGGCCTGTGGATCGACCTCAGCAGCTTCGACGACTACGACGATTTCATCAACTTCTGCAAGGCCATTCACGCCGACGAGGAAGACCCGGAGCTGATGGCCCAGGACTTCGAGTGCTTCCCCCGCCAGTGGTACAACGAGGGCTTCATGGACGAGGACGACTTCGACCACATCAAGGAATACTCCGAGCTGTGCGACAAGTACGGCAACGACGCCGTCGATGACTACATGGAGTTTGAAGATACGCTCGACAACTTCGAGGAAGCCTTCTGCGGAGAATGGGACAGCGAGGAAGACTTCGCACGGCACATCGTCGATGAGTGCTACGACCTCGAAAGGACTATGGGCAATCTCTCGCAATACTTCGACTACGAAGCCTTCGCACGCGAGCTGTTCATGTACGATTACTCAATGGGCGCAAACAATCACGTGTTCCGCAACATCTGACCCCGTTCCTCCCTCTCTCCCACAAGGGCTTTTCCGCAAGGAAAGGCTCTATTTTTAATCCCTATTTGATATTGCCTTAGCTACATAATAAGCTATTATTAATCCTATAATAGCAATAACAAATGACCCGATGGGACCTTCTCCTTTTGTCGCTAATGGAATACCTGACGCAATAAAAATGAACATTACGATAAAACACCCCATGTTCCATCGTTTATCTCTTTTTTCCTCTTTACCCTTTTCTTCTGCTGTTGGTTCGAGCTTAATCTCCCCATTGGAAATTTTTCTTCGCAACTCCATTTCCTTATCACGCTCTAATTGTTGATTTTGAAGTCTTTGAAAAGCATTCCTGACTTTTCTACGACTTTCATATTCAGAAGCCTCTTTCTCCGTCATTGTCTGAAAAGAGCCATCCTCCAATCGTACTACTCTATATTTAATATTATCATTATCCTTTCGCATACGGCAAAGTTACGCAATTTTCGTGAAATAGCTGTCTTTTCCCCTCCTTATATATGGCGGTAAGTTTGCGGTGTAATTCATCGCACTATGGCTAAGACAGCTTACAACATATCGCTCAAAGGCTACGTCGGAGGGGCTGACTTCGACCGCACTACTGTTGACCGTGAACTTGCCAAAAACAACGGCAAGCAGGTCAACGTGCTTATTGACTCTCTCGGCGGCTCACTCGCCACCGGTTTGTCTATCTCAGCAGCCTTCAAAAATCACGGCAATGTAAATGTGCATTTCGTCGGTCTCAATGCTTCCGCCGCAACCATCGCTTCGCTTGGCGCGGCTCACATCTCCATTGACGCAGGGGCTATGTACCTCGTGCATAAATGCT
>ERZ1027188.470-NODE-470-length-16209-cov-8.935929_pt1 | contig 16209 bp, 15 predicted proteins | sample MGYA00519273_ERZ1027188 | MGnify/ENA primary metagenome ERZ1027188 (study PRJEB26926, sample SAMN06164623) | human gut metagenome | biome: ENVO:00009003; feature: ENVO:2100002; material: ENVO:00002003 | host: Homo sapiens | place: USA | collected 2012 ... | reverse complement strand
GTGGCTACCTTAACAGCCTTCAGTGGCTACCTTAACAGCCTTCAGTGGCTACCTTAACAGCCTTCAGTGGCTACCTTGACGGCCTTCAGTAGCTACCTTGACGGCCTTCAGTAGCTACCTTAACAAGGTATTCCTATTGGATTATATATAACAAAAGCACTCCGAAAGTCTCATTATTCAACTTTCGGAGTGCTTTTGTTAAATGGTTGCAGACTTATTAAACGTCAGCTAAACTCTGATTCTCGTCATTAACAAACCCTATGCGAACCTTGTCCAATGACAACATCGATAATCTTAGGCTCTTTGTTATACTTGGCAGTATACTTGGCCTTAACATCTGCAATGAACTTATCATAAATCTCGTCCTTCACAAGGTTGATGGTGCATCCACCAAATCCGCCACCCATGATGCGGCTTCCGGTAACACCATTCTCTTTTGCAATGTCGTTCAGATAGTCAAGTTCCTCGCATGACACTTCATATTCCTTGCTCAGACCTTCATGAGTCTCATACATCTTCTTGCCGACAGTCTCGTAATCACCGGCAACAAGAGCATCGCATACAGCAAGCACACGGTCTTTCTCTCCGAGAACGAAGTGAGCGCGCTTGTAGTCTTCAGCACTAACCTCAGCCTTAACTTCCTCAAGCTCTTCCCATGTGCAATCGCGCAGCGTCTCCTTTGTCTCACCCGGATGCTTTGCCGCGATGTGTTTGACAACATTCTCGCAACTATTACGACGGTCGTTATAGGGTGAACCAGCCAACTCATGCTTCACGCAAGAGTTCACGAGTACGAGTTTATAGCCATTTGGCTCAAACGGGAAGTACTCGAACTCACGGCTACGGCAGTCGAGACGCATCAGCTTACCTTCCTGACCAAAGACACTTGCAAACTGGTCCATAATGCCACAGTTCACTCCACAATAGTTATGTTCAGTGGCCTGGCCTGCAAGTACCATATCCCACTTGCTCACTTTGTTGTCGCCGAACAAGTCGTTAAGAGCGCAAGCGAAACAACTTTCCAATGCAGCCGATGAAGACATACCTGCACCTAAAGGCACGTTGCCCGAGAAAGCGGTGTTGAATCCCTTCACGTCTACGCCGAGTTTTTTCATCTCCTGCACAATACCGTATATATAACGTGCCCAACTTGCACGCGGTCCGACAGGATCATCAACCTTGAACTCAACACGGTCTTTCAGGTCTATGGAATAGCACATAACCGTATTAAGCCCATTCGGACGAACTTCGGCCATGATACCGGTATCCACTGCACCAGGAAATACGAAACCGCCATTATAGTCAGTATGCTCACCTATCAGATTAATACGTCCTGGTGAGAAGTAAATATTACCTGTCTTTCCATCAAAATGCTTGATGAAACGACTTCTTACGTGTTCTATATCCATAGTAGTTGTTTTAATTTGTTTAATATTTAGATTTCAATTATTATTCTACAGGAATGTCCTTATTCACGTTCTTGCAGCCGATGAGCGCATAGTAGAACATATATGCCACGCCGAGGAACGGCACGATATAGCTTATCATGTAGCTTGCATGGTCTGCGATGAAGTTCTGAACCAACGGCAACACTCCGCCACCGACTACCATCATCATGAAGATACCGGATGCCTGAGCAGTGTACTTACCCAGCCCCTCAGTCGCGAGGTTGAAAATCGAAGCCCACATAACCGATGTGCAGAGACCGCAGAGAACGAGGAACATCGCACTCAGAGGCACAACCTTTGTCTCAAAAGAAGAACCTGTGAACAACGGCATTGCAACGGTAACATCCTTAGATGTAACCATAGCGAGCAAAATCAGAACCATAGCAACCGATGTAACGGCAAGCATCATGGTGCGACTTGAAATTTTATCGGCAATGAAACCTGCCACGAAACGGCCTACAAGCATAAGCAACCAATAGGTTCCGGCTACGAATCCGGCTATGGCAGCAGCGTTCTCAGCAAGTCCACCACCCTTATCCGATGTGTCAGAGAGATAGAATATCATAGTTCCCGGTACACCTACCTCAACTCCTACATACACGAAGATTGCAATAACACCGAGTACACAGTGACGGAACGCCCACGGCGAGTGTTCGAATACGGTCTTGGATGTAGTCTTACCCATCTCTGGATCCTTGATAGGAACAAAGGTAAGGATTACATAGGCTGCGGCAAAGACAGCCATTGCTATATACAGCACAAGATTGACATCAGTCATAGTGGTGCTTGCTGTAACGGTTCCGACAAGTGCGCCTACGAACATCGGAGTCAAGGTACCCGACAGAGAGTTCAGCGTACCGCCGATAAGGTTGAGCTGATTACCACGGTTGCCACCGCCACCGAGCAGGTTTAGCATCGGGTTTACAACGGTATTGAGTAAGCAAACCGAGAAACCTGAAATCAACGCACCGAGAAGATAGATGCAGAACGCGGGGATTCCCTCAGACATTCCAGACAAATACTGTACCAATACGCCGATGAAGCCAACGCCGATACCGGTAAGGGCAGTCTTCTTGTAGCCAATCTTAGTGAGCATCTTTCCTGCCGGAATACCCATAAACAGATATGCGAAGAAGTTCATGAAGTTACCAAGCATACCCAGCATATTAGAACCGCCAATCTCCGGCTGATTCTTCCAAATTACGCCGATAGGTGCTGCGAGGTTAGTTACGAACGAAATCATCGCATAAAGGAACATCATTGTGATTATGGCTATGATACTGCCATTCTGCTTAACATTTTGTTTTTCTAAAGTTGCCATTTTCTTTTAAGAAATAGTTGATTAAGAATTATTTATAGTTATCGATTTTTCTTACTAACAAGTTTGTTTTATATAGTTTTATTTGCTTACACCAAACTTATATATAGTTTTTTGTTTATACTGTTCGCCCGGATTCAATATCACAGACGGGAAATACGGATGATTCGGACTATCAGGGAAATGCTGGCATTCGAAGCATATTCCACTGCGACGTGGGAATGTTGCGCCGTTCTGGCCTTTGTAACCATCTGCCCAGTTGTCCGAATAAAGTTGCACTCCCGGCTCTGTCGTGAGCACTTCCATAATACGTCCGCTCTCAGGTTCGAGCACACGTGCAGCCAATGCCAACTCGCCTTCTTCCTTTTTGTTCAGCACAAAACAGTGATCGTAGCCCGCTCCGTTCTTTATCTGCTCATGGTCAGCATCAATATCCTGCCCTACAGGCTTTGCCTTACGGAAGTCGAAAGGAGTTCCTTCCACGAAACGAATCTCACCCGTAGGAATACTTGTCTCATCGATAGGCAGATAGAAGTCTGCGTTTATCTCACAAATAAGATTGTCGATTGTTGGTGTCGGGTTTGCGATACCCGTAAGACTAAAGAAGCCGTGATGTGTAAGATTGATAACAGTCTTCTTGTTTGTTGTTGCCATATATTCGATAACGAACTCGTTATCATCAGTAAAAGAATATACGACAGTTACTTTCAACTCACCGGTATAGCCTTCTTCGCCATACGGACTTACATATTTCAATACCAACGTTTGGTCGTTCATCTGCAACGCATCCCACACTTTAGCATTGAATCCTTTCTTTCCTCCATGCAGGGAGTTAGGGCCATTATTAATAGGTAATTGATATTCTTTTCCCTTCAACTGGAACTTTCCACGGCATATTCTATTCCCATAACGTCCGATAAGCGTAGAAAGGTAAGGTTCAGGAGAGTTTATCACGTCCTGAATATTATCATGTCCCTGTATCACATTAGCATAATTACCGTCTTTGTCAGGAACCATTATCGCCACTACTGCGCCACCATAGTTTGTTATAGCTATCTCATTACCGAGGCTGTTGCGCAGAATATAAAGATCAGTGTCTTTTCCTTCTACTGTGGTCTGAAAGTCCTCGCGTTTCAGGCCACAGATATTCTGAGTCTCATCAATGCTCATTTGTCAATTGTTTTTGTTAGTATTATAATGTTTAGAGCCACGGCCACCGTGCTTTAACAAACTTCCCCCGCTTTGCTCTCACCCATATAACTTTTACAACCTTTATGAGCATCAACCGCAAATACGCAAGACAGCTTTCACAGCACCCGTTTTATTATCATTGCAAAGTAAATTAAAAAAAATGACAATAACAAACTTAAACTTGAAAAATGCCGACTTGCCTGCGTTAAAAACATTTAATCTTTAGCAAACAGCTATTGCAGATACTCCAAGAGGTCGGAAACGACATAGCTACTTCCACCAATAAAGATGAAATCATCGCAATCTGCATCAGCTTTTGCAGCCTCGTATGCATCAGACACTTTATGAAACACACGGCCAGCGAGCCCTTTTCCAATTCCAAACTCTGCAACCTTTTCTGCCAGAACAGCTCTTTTCGTCACAGCCTGTGTCCAATAATACACGGCATCCACAGGCAACAAATCCATCACGCGGTTCAGATCCTTATCGTCTACCATTCCAAAAACAATCCTCATCCTGCGGTATCGCTGCGCCGCAAGTTGACGACTGATATACTCCCAACCCGCAACATTGTGGCCGGTATCACACACTATCCTCGGCGAAATTTGTAATTGCTGCCATCGTCCGCACAGCCCGGTAGACGCACAGACACACTTCAAGCCTTCAGTAACTGTTCCCCAAGATTTATCCTTTATGATTCCGGATTCGGCAAGTCGCATCATCGCGCACAACACAGTATTAAGATTCTTCTCTTGATAACATCCTTCGAGGTCACCGGAAAGCATTCCGAAACTCTTCGTAAGATATTCCCGCCCTGCTGACGAATTTGCCACCGAAGAACGCAAGACTTCCTTATCGTCCTCTGCAAAATATATCGGTGCATTCTGTTCTGCCGCTTTCCGTTCAAATACAGGACGGGTTTCGGAACAAGCCTCCCCTATTACCACCGGCACGCCATTTTTTATGATTCCGGCTTTCTCTCCGGCAATCTTCGCAAGCGTATTGCCAAGTAACATGGTATGGTCGAACGAGATATTAGTTATAACCGAAAGCTCCGGCATGATGATATTCGTACAGTCGAGCCTACCACCAAGCCCAACTTCAATCACTGCAATATCAACCTGTTGGTCGGCGAAATACTTAAAAGCCATAGCTGTTGTAAGTTCAAAGAACGATGGGTGCAACGGCTCAAAGAAATCCCTATGTTGTTCAACAAAGTCTACAACATATTTTTCACTGATACTCAACCCGTTAATACGAATTCGTTCACGAAAATCAATAAGATGCGGAGAGGTATATAACCCAACCTTATAGCCTTCTTTTTGTAATATCGAAGCTATCGTATGCGAGCACGACCCCTTTCCGTTGGTGCCGGCAACATGAATTGTTTTGTATGCTTGATGAGGATTGCCGAAGTGTTCGTCGAGCGCAATCGTATTTGCAAGCCCCTCCTTATACGCAGAAGCACCCACGTGTTCAAAGACCGGGGTGCTATTGTATAAATACTCTGTTGTTTCCTGATAAGTCATTTCGTCAACTGAAATAATTCTTAAACTTTTGGAATATGGTTCGTTTCGTAACTACGTCGCCTTTGAAATTATCGCTATCCTTGAGACTTTCTATAATTTCCTTCTCACTTTTGCTAAGTGTTTTAGGCACATATACGCTGATATTCACTACCAAATCTCCCATTCCATAGCCATATCCTTGCACTTCCGGCAAACCTTTGCCTCTCAAACGAAGTGTCTTGCCAGGCTGTGTTCCCGGCTCTATCTTTATTCTTACCGACTTTCCGTCGATTGTTGGAATATCAACAGAACCGCCAAGCGTGGCTGTCGGGAAATCGAGGAGCAAATTATATATCACATTATTACCATCGCGTACAAAAGTGTCGTTCGGTTCTTCTTCTATCAGCACCTGAATGTCGCCCGGAATGCCATTATGCTGACCGGCATTTCCTTTACCCGGAACGTTCACAACCATTCCTTCGGCAACGCCTGCCGGTATTTTTATCTCTACGACTTCCTCGCCTTTCACGACACCCGTGCCGCCACATTCATGACATTTATTCTTTATTACAGAACCTTCGCCATTGCAGACATGACACGTTGTCTGAGTCTGGACTTCACCAAAAATGCTTTGTTGTCTACGTATCTCAACACCGCTACCGTGGCAATGAGGACAAGTCTCCGTTCCGCTACCGGCTTCCGCTCCACTGCCATGACAGTGGCTGCATTCTATATCTTTACGTACTTTGAATTTCTTCGTCACTCCAGTAGCGACTTCCTGTAATGTAAGACGAACCTTCAAGCGTAAATCCGAGCCTCTATGACGCGTAGTCTGACGGCGACCGCCGCCGAAGCCACCAAAACCACCGAAGCCTCCGCCTCTACCGCCAAAGACATCACCAAACATCGAGAAGATGTCATCCATAGAAAAGCCGCCTCCACCACCGAAGCCACCAAAGCCACCTGCTCCGGCAGGGCCGTCGAAACCAAACTGGTCGTATGCCTGACGCTTCTGCGGGTCATGAAGTACATCGTAAGCCTCTGCCGCCTCTTTGAATTTCTCCTCAGCTTTAGCATCATCCGGATTACGGTCAGGATGATATTTGATAGCCAACTTGCGGTATGCTTTCTTTATCTCGTCTTCCGTAGCGTTCTTTCCAACGCCGAGAACCTCATAATAGTCTCTCTTTGCCATTGTAATATTATTGTCCTACTGCCACTTTCGCATGGCGTATTACTTTATCATTAAGAGTATATCCAGTCTGAACACAATCTATAACCTTGCCTTTCTTATCATCGCCTACGCCCGGAACCATCGCGATAGCCTCATGAAAATCGACATCGAATGTCTTATCCTCTGTCTCTATCTTCTTTACACCAAGACTTTCAAGCGATTTAACAAACTTCTTGAATATCAGTTCCATACCTTCTTTAATTGCGATCGCATCTTCAGTCTTATCCGCAAGAGCACGCTCGAAATCATCCAAGACCGGAAGGATGGCTGTAACTGTCTTCTCTCCCCCGTTCAGAATCAGCTCGGCTTTCTCTTTCAGAGTACGTTTTTTGTAATTCTCAAACTCTGCCACGGTACGGAGATATTTGTCTTTCAAAGCTGCGATTTCTTCATTCGCAACTTCAAGCGGACTTTTTTCTTCTGACATATTGGCACAATCAGCCTCATCGGCATCATTTTCTTGCTCTGCCATGTCAGCATTTTCGTTAACATCTACATCTCCCTGCTCATTATCAACAGAGTCAGTTACGTTCTTATCCTGTTCATTCTCAACGGTTTCCCCGTCGGTTACCTTTATTTCTTCTTCTTTCATCTTTTTAATTCTCTTTGATTTCTACCTGTAGTAAAACAAAAAACGTGCCAAGCAGTGATTTATCGAGAAATTATATCAATCACATAAGCGTATTGACATTAAGAGAAAGGCATCTGTCTCATGATAAAGACACAGAATCCATATCTTCACCGTGAGCGAAATGCCAATTAGTTATAGTCTGTATCCTATCACTCGTCCTGCAATGAAGCCGCACGAACACGACTCAACGTCTCGGGAGTCATCTGCAAATAACTTGCGATGTAAACCAACGGTGCGCGCAACACAACCTGCGGCCACAGCTTACACATTTTCTTATAGCGCGACTGTGCCGACTCAAAACGTACAAGGTCGGCGTGCACCTGTGAGATGATAAGACTTTCCTCTAATATTTTTCTATAAAGTATCTGTATATTCACGTTATGCAAGGCCACCTCCTCAAGCCGGCGCTTCGGCAACATATATACAAGTGTCGGCTCCAATGCCTCAACCTGCAAATGTGTCGGTTCCTCACGGAAAAGGCTTTCTATACACATAAATATGCTATGTTCCTCCCCGAGGTGTTCGGTTATCTGCTTATCGTCCTTAAAATAGAACTGCCGAACCAACCCACGCTCTATGTAATATATGTTTTCACATATCTCACCTTCTCTGAGAATCATCTCACCTTTGCTATATTTCGCAGGAATCAAGATGCTCTCAAGCACATCAAGCTCATCATGAGTCATCGTACTGTACTTACGGGCTAACTCACGGGCTATGTCTCTTGTGTTGTTTCCTAAGTCTTTCATTGTAAAACCCTTCTTGATAAAAGATTATGTCCTTATATATTTAGTCCAACTTTAATACGGCAAGGAACGCTTTCTGAGGCACTTCCACGTTTCCGATTTGCTTCATACGCTTCTTTCCGCGCTTCTGTTTCTCCAAGAGTTTCCTCTTACGGCTCACGTCACCGCCATAGCATTTAGCTGTAACATCTTTTCTTACGCACTTCACCGTCTCACGGGCAACGATTTTCGCACCGATAGCCGCCTGAATGGCTATATCGAATTGTTGTCTCGGTATCAGGTCCTTCAGTTTCTCGCACATTCTGCGCCCCAACGTAACGGCATTGTCCTGATGGGTCAGAGTAGACAAGGCATCCACCGGCTCTCCATTAAGGAGAATATCAAGTTTCGCCAGTTTCGACGGTCTAAAAGAATCTATATGATAATCGAATGAAGCATATCCTTTCGAAATGCTCTTCAATTTATCATAGAAGTCTATCACAATCTCGCCCAAAGGCAGCATGAAATGCAACTCCACTCGATTTCCCGACACATATTCCTGATTAATCAATTCACCTCGTTTATCGAGACAAAGTTTCATAATCGACCCGATAAACGATGTCGATGTTATGATAGACGCGCGGATATATGGCTCCTCGATATGCTCAATCATCGTCGGCTCGGGCAGTCCTGACGGATTATGCACTTCCTTCGCATTCCCTTGCTTGTCATAAACCATGTACGACACATTAGGAACGGTGGTGATGACATCCATATTGAACTCGCGGTCGAGGCGTTCCTGCACAATCTCCATATGCAAAAGGCCGAGGAAGCCACAACGAAAACCGAAGCCCAATGCCACAGAACTCTCGGGAGAGAACGTCAGAGAGGCATCATTCAACTGTAGCTTCTCAAGTGAAGCACGCAAGTTCTCATAATCTGCGGGGTCGATAGGATACACTCCGGCAAAGACCATAGGCTTCACTTCCTGAAATCCTTCGATGGCCGCAACGCAAGGGCGGTCTGTATGCGTGATGGTATCACCCACCTTCACCTCCTTTGCATCCTTTATACCACTTATTATATATCCCACCTCGCCGGTAGAAAGCTCCTTGCGCGGTATCATATCCATCTTCAACACGCCAACTTCATCGGCCGTATATTCCATACCGGTATTGAAGAACTTCACTTTATCGCCTTTCTTGATAGAGCCGTTCTCAATCTTAAAATAAGCTATGATGCCACGAAACGAGTTGAATACACTATCGAAAATAAGTGCCTGCAACGGCTTATCCTTATCACCTACCGGATGCGGCACACGTTCAACCACCGCCTGAAGCACATCTTCTATGCCCTCGCCAGTCTTTCCCGACGCACGGATAATGTCTTCCCGGTCGCAACCGATAAGATCTATTATCTCATCTTCCACCTCATCCGGCATTGCGCTGGGCATATCAATCTTGTTGATTACCGGAATTATCTCCAAATCATGTTCTATCGCCATATACAGATTGGAAATTGTCTGAGCCTGTACACCCTGTGTGGCATCTACAACGAGCAACGCTCCTTCACAGGCTGCAATACTTCGCGACACCTCATACGAGAAATCCACGTGCCCCGGAGTGTCTATAAGGTTGAGAATATAGTCTTTGCCACCATAATTATATTCCATCTGTATAGCATGGCTCTTTATCGTGATACCTCGCTCACGCTCCAAATCCATATCGTCCAGCATCTGCCCTCCGGTAATTTGGATTGTCTTTGTGTACTCCAACAACCTGTCTGCGAGAGTTGACTTGCCATGGTCGATATGCGCAATGATACAAAAGTTCCTTATATTATCCATTAAAATAGTGTCGTTTTAAGTTGCAAATATACGCAATAAAATTCACTTTTCGACATTCATAATCTTTTTTTTGATAAAAATACGGTTTAGCGGAAGAATAGCGGAAAAAATACAAGGAAAAGAAACAGAAAAGAAAAGAGAAGCCCTCAAACGAGAACTTCTCTTTCATGTTTTTGGAGGTGCCTAGCAGATTCGAACTGCTGTAGACGGTTTTGCAGACCGTTGACTAAGCCACTCATCCAAGGCACCATTGCTTTAATGCGAGTGCAAAGGTAAGCATTTTATCCCTTTACGCCAAATTTTTCATTCACTTTTTATTATAATATGGCATTTTTTATGCTCCTGCGAAATATATTCCTCAATATGGCATTGCATTATGATCAGTCCACATGGAAATTTGCTATATATAGAGTTTCCTTTCAAATACGGGTTGGCTTACTCTTATAGTCCTTACATTTCCCGTTTTTCCTGCGCTGCTCCATTTGCTCACGAATGGCGCATCCTACACATCCCGCACACGGATTGTTTGCAGCTTTCATCGTTTTATATATCCGAAAAGCGGAATACACAACAGCGAGAAAAACTATAACACCAATTATTATATACTGCACCATACCACTCCTCCTACTTCTTATATTACGGACATTAATAATATTCAATGCCGGATGTGGCAAAAAAAATAAAGGAAGCGGATTTCTTGCAATCCACCTCCTTTATATATATCATAAAACGAATTTATGCCTCGATAGCTGCTACACCCGGAAGCACCTTGCCCTCGATAGCCTCAAGCAACGCACCACCACCGGTAGAGATATAACTTACCTGATCTGCCATACCGAACTTGTTGATACAAGCTACAGAGTCGCCACCACCGATGAGTGAGAACGCCCCATTAGCAGTTGCCTTAGCGATAGCGTCAGCGATAGCCTTAGAACCACCTACGAAGTTATCAAACTCAAATACACCTGCCGGACCGTTCCACAGAATTGTCTTGGCATTCTCAATGGCAGCAGCAAAAGCCTTACGTGTCTCAGGACCTGCGTCAAGACCTTCCCAGCCCTCAGGTATTGCGTTCGACGGAACAACCTGTGTATTAGCATCGTTTGCGAAGTCGTCGGCTGCGATGCAGTCTGTACCGAGTACAAGGTTCACACCGTTTTCCTTAGCCTTCTTGATTACGTCAAGAGCAACATCGAGCTTATCATCCTCGCAGATAGACTTACCAATCTGGCCACCCTGTGCCTTTGCGAATGTGTATGTCATACCACCGCAGAGGATAAGGTTGTCCACCTTGCCAAGAAGGTTCTCGATGATACCAATCTTTGTAGATACTTTAGAGCCGCCCATGATTGCTGTGAACGGACGCTTGATGTTTCCGAGGACTGCATCTACTGCGTTCACCTCTTTCTCCATCAAGTAACCCAGCATCTTGTGCTCCTTATCGAAGAACTCATCGATAACGGCTGTAGAAGCGTGCTTGCGGTGAGCTGTTCCGAATGCGTCCATTACATAGCAGTCAGCGTATGAAGCCAAAGTCTTAGCAAACTCCTTCTGGCTTGCCTTCATAGCCTTCTTAGCCTCGTCATATTCAGGTGTACCCTTCTCTACACCTACCGGCTTGCCTTCCTCTTCCGGATAGAAACGGAGATTTTCCAACAGCAACACCTCACCTGCCTTCAATGCGTCAGCAGCTTCCTTTGCCTTTGCACAATCCGGAGCGAACTGTACCTTCACGCCAAGAGCATCGCTAACGGCATCAACAATCTGTCCGAGAGAGAACTTTGGATTAACTTTTCCTTTCGGCTTACCCATGTGAGACATGATGATAAGGGCACCACCGTCTGCCAACACTTTCTTCAATGTAGGCAATGCACCACGGATACGGGTGTCGTCTGTTATCTTTCCGTTCTCATCAAGTGGCACATTGAAGTCCACACGCACGATTGCCTTCTTACCGGCAAAGTTGAAATCATTGATCTTCATTGTCTTATTTAATTTATTTATCGTTGATAATAGCCTTATTTTTGCTTATATAAAGACAGTGCAAAGGTAGACATTTTTTATTATATTATAAGTATATACTTATGTTTTTATAGTTTTTTTACGCTAAATCTTCAAGTTTATTTCATCCGAACAACGCCCTGAGCGCTTCTTCAACTTTCCTGACAGGATGCAGGTTAATGTTATATTTCTTTGTATTAAGCCCTTGAAGATTGTATTTCGGTATCACAATATCCGTGAAACCGAGCTTCTCTGCCTCGGCTATGCGCTGCTCTATCCTACTGACAGGGCGCACCTCGCCGCTCAGTCCCACTTCCCCCGCCAAGCACCAGCCATGTTCTATCGGCGTGTCGACGTTGCTCGAAAGTACAGCCGCTATGACACTCAGGTCCATAGCGAGGTCAGTAACGCGCAGCCCGCCGGCTATATTGATAAATACGTCTTTCTGCATGAGCTTGAAACCGACACGTTTCTCCAATACGGCCAGCAGCATATTGAGTCGCCTTTGGTCGAAACCGGTAGCCGACCGCTGCGGTGTTCCGTATGCCGCGCTCGACACAAGAGCCTGTGTTTCTACAAGAAACGGGCGCATACCTTCTACCGCCGAACTGATGGCGACGCCCGAAAGACCGTCATGGTCTTGCGTAAGAAGCAGTTCTGAGGGATTGCTTACTTGTCGCAAACCGGTCTGGCGCATCTCATAAATACCGAGTTCCGACGTTGAACCGAAGCGGTTCTTTATAGAACGAAGGATACGGTACATATAGTGTTGGTCCCCCTCGAACTGTATCACCGTATCCACTATATGCTCAAGAATCTTAGGACCGGCAAGCGTTCCTTCCTTATTTATATGTCCTATCAATATCACGGGAACACCACTTGACTTTGCAAAACGGAGAAATGCCGAAGCACACTCCCTCACCTGCGAGATACTTCCGGGACTGCTGTCAACGTCTTCCGTTGCTATTGTCTGTATAGAGTCGACTATCATCAGCTCCGGCATGACTTCTTTGGTATGGGCGAATATGTTTTCGAGCGATGTATCGGTAAGCACCAGTACATTGTCATTCATGCCGCCGCCAAGACGCTCTGCCCTCATCTTCAACTGATGCGCGCTTTCCTCGCCACTGACATACAGGATTTTGCGTTCCGGCATATTGAGTATCGTCTGCAATGTGAGCGTACTTTTTCCTATTCCCGGTTCTCCGCCAAGAAGTATTATAGAGCCGGGAACGAGTCCGCCGCCAAGCACACGGTTCAGTTCCGCATCGTGCATATCAAGACGCGGTTCGTCTTTAGCAGAGATATCACGCAACTTCATCGGTGCGGCCTTATGTCCCGAGCGTCCGCTTCTCAGACTTTGGGCTGCCGATTTGGCAGCCACGCTTCCCGTATCTGACGAGATTCTTATCTCCTTGAACGTATTCCACTGGCCGCAGCTCGGACATTTTCCTATCCATTTTGCCGACTCCTGTCCGCAGTTCTCACACACGTATGCTATCTTATCCTTTGCCATTATCTGTTTCTGTCGCTATATTGTCATATAATATAATGTACAAAGATAAATCTTTTATTTAACATTCACGCGAGTTAGCCGTTAGAAAAAATTATTTTCTCAACAAGACTTATTATATTTTCTATTTTTATTTCTTTGTTTTTAGTCATTATAATCAATAAAAGCCCCCCCTCTAATTCAATGGTCTTTACCCCCTTCGGTTCCCCCCGTTATCGGGGGACAGAAACCCCAAGGGGGGGGAATATATGGGAGACAATTAGCAAAGAACTTACAAAATTCTTTTCAAAAACTCGCGAATTTTCAAATAAAACTTCTCCTGCTCTCAAAAACGCGAAAATAAAGCATTTTAGGTAATTCTGAGGTAATGTTTTGATAACCAGATAGTTATGTCGAAAAATCATAAAAACAGCCGTTTTTGAAGGCAAAAAAATACCTCGTTATTTTGCAACGGAGGCACTTTTAGACGCTAAAAGTGGCACTTTGAGGCTTCAAAACCAATGCTTTTGCACTCCAAAACCATTGATTTTAGACTCTAAAAGTGCCACTTTTGAAAGCTAACAGACGTTAAATCGGGCGAAAACGGCATTTTTCTCTGTTTTCGGAGACGTGATTTTTCAACAAAAAACGGGTCGATTTTTTTCTAACGGAGGCACTTTTGGAGTTTTGAATTACGAATTTTGAGTTTTTACTTGCGATTTTTGAGGTCGTAAAACGGTCGAAAATGAGTAACGAGACCATTATTTAACGTTCGTTAGTACGAGAGAGTCGTTTTTTGATTGTAATGATTCTTTACTTCTTTTTCACCAAATAAAAGCACCCCGTAGTATAGAAATTGCGCACATACGGGATGCTCGCCAAGAGGCTGTTGACGCGCCGCGGCTTCAAGCCGAACTTGCGGAGGTAATGCGGATTGACAAGCCATAGACGGCGGTCGGCGATGTGCAGTAGGGCAGTGTGGCAAAGACCCTCGAAGCGCTCTATCGAGGTGGCGGCCTCACGGATACTCATCAGTTCGCGCACGTTGTCCTCGCTCTCACCGCTGCGGCGCAGCAACCATTCAAAAAACCCTGCCGGCAACAAGTGAATCCACGGTATCTTGGACAGCCTATGACGGCAAATCTGCTGGTGTCCGCCGAAGGGCATCTGCCAGGCAGGAAAGCCGAAAAACGCGATTCCATCGGCAGCGAGCGAGCATCGTACATTCTTCAGAAATCGTTCCTTGAGTGCCTGCGGTATGTGTTCTATCACGTCGTGCACCAATATCACGTCATACTTGTCGGCATCCGACCGAAAATCCGTGGCGCAGAAGTCGCGACAGGTAAACCGGCAGGCGTGGCCCGCCTCACGGAAGAACTCCTCCGCCTGTCTAATCCTCGTCAGCGACAAGTCCACGCCCTCCACTTTGCATCCCCGTTCGGCGAAAGGCAGCAGGTTGCCGCCCTCTCCGCAACCTATCTCCAAGACACGCACGCCCGCCGAAACCTCGTGAAACCGCTCCACATACTTTATATAGAACTCTCTCGCCGTGCCAGCCTGTTCCTCAAAATATTGTTTCCTGTCTTTATGTCTTGTCTGCATACCAATCTTATTTTTATCACTAATAAAACGGGGGGCATTTATTATTGTGCTATTGGCTGATTATCATACGCTTTGAGGCGATTTCTTTATTATTCACAATCAAAGAGTATATATACATACCTGCGCCTAATTCACCTCTGTCAATGGTAACACTTTTCATATTTTCCTTTACCTCTATCTGTTTCTTTAATAATCCTTGCATATTGAAAATACAAATATAAGCATCGCCAGAGAACTCGGATGGGAGGTCAAACTTTATAACTGTCTGTTCTGTAAACGGATTAGGGTTGTTCTGATATAGTACTGCATTATTATATTTAGCATTATCTATTGATAGTGTTGTTGCTTTTGCGCCAGCTTGTGCAATCTCTACATTAGCGCGAAGAGTTTCTATTTCTTGATGTAATTCTTGAATAGAGCGAATAAGAACAGGTACAAGCTCTATATAATTTACAGCAAGATAACCGTCTTGACCTTCTGAAACTAAATCTGGATATATCTTTTGCAGTTCTTGTGCTGATAGCCCAATGTATCTTTTCCCTTCCTTTTCAGGAATTAACTTGACTTCCTTTTCCGCGCTTATAGTATCTCCAATTTCCGGATAAACCACAGTCTTAAGATTGTATTCTATTACATTCATTCCCAATATATCATTGAGCATACCCGTATCTTTGCTATCACTTAAAGATACAATATTGGTTTTTAATCGGATATCAGAGGGAACATAAACTTCTTTGGCTGTAATTTTATCTGTTGCATACACTTCGCCTGCAAAATATCCGGCATATTTTCCGGGAACGTATGTGCCTACAATATTGTCGATAGTACCATATATACCGGCTCCATTATTATTTCCCATAAGTCCACCCAACACTCCGTAGTTGTATCCTGGAGTGAAGTTTCCTGCCATACCGCGCGTTCCAAATGCTCGTCCACTACTATATGGTGTTTCTCTATATGCCCAACCATCTACTCCACTATTGAAACCTGATGTTGTAACATTATTAAATGAAAAGGTATGAATACTATAATTACCATTCAAATCGGCTCTATTGCCAACCGATAATAACGCTGATGAAGAACCCGTTGTTCTCGCAATGCCAACGTGGCCATTAGAATAAGTTGTAATCTGCGCTGAAGTATGAAGCGCGACCAATCCCAATACTGTCTCTTATACACATCTCCGAGCCCACGAGACGCGTAGTAATCTCGT
>ERZ1027188.468-NODE-468-length-16251-cov-5.976537_pt1 | contig 16251 bp, 13 predicted proteins | sample MGYA00519273_ERZ1027188 | MGnify/ENA primary metagenome ERZ1027188 (study PRJEB26926, sample SAMN06164623) | human gut metagenome | biome: ENVO:00009003; feature: ENVO:2100002; material: ENVO:00002003 | host: Homo sapiens | place: USA | collected 2012 ... | reverse complement strand
TGGCGGATGACGACCTGCGGTGCAAGTTCAACGAGGAGATGTCCATTGCCCAGACGCGGCTGGACAACATCTTCGGCATGGCTGCCCTCATAGCCGCCTAGCCCTCCATATCGCCGAGGTGTTTTGCCTTCTGCTTCAGCAGGCTCAGTTCGTTGGGGCGGATGTCCTCCAAGGGCAATTCGCCTGACAGGATTTTCTCCTGACGCGGCGTGTACGCCGTCCCATACTGAGGTTTGTACTCTACGCTGTCCCTGTCTTTGAAGGAAAAATACGGGTCTTTTCTGCTCATAAAAATCACCTCCTGTTACAGAAAATTCTATAACAGGAGGTCTTAAATTGGTAGCACACGCGAAAAGAAACTCAGCACAACTTTTTTGCGCCGTTCCCACACAAAACGATTTAGCTCTCAGCTCCCTACTTTTTTCCGCCCACCCCACACAAAAGTTGGGATACCCACACCTGCACCTTATCCGATTTATCTGGCACGGCCGGATAAAACCACTGCGCCGCCGGAAAAAACAGGCGCGGCGCAGCCGGCGTAGCGACCTGATCGAATCAGATAAAAATACGCCAAACAGGAAAGCACCGGTCACCGGTGCTTTCCTGTTGTCTATTCTCCTGCGGTGATCACCGCTTTTTCAGCACGCCCAGAAGGCCGCGCTTGAGCACCTGCCCGCCTGCGGAGATGAGCTGGGACTCGATCTTGGCGGCGCGGCGCTCCGCCTTGCGCTTGGCCTCGGCCTCCAGCTTTTCCTGCTGGCGCTCCGCCTTGCGCCGCGCCTCATCCGCCAGCTTCTGCTGACGGCGGCGCTCCTCGTCGGCCAGCTTTTGCTGGCGGCGGCGCTCCTCATCGGCCAGCTTCAGCTGGCGCTTGCGGTCGGCCTCCTCCTCTTTCAGACGCTGCTTCTCCGCCTCGGCCTCCGCCTTTTCCTGCGCCTTGCGGTCGGCCTCGGCCTGCTCGGCGGCCTCGGCTTGTTCCGCCTCCTCCGTCAGCACCTCGTAGGCCGATACGTTGTCCACGAAGTCGTCGTATTTCTCCATGCCGTCGTGCATCATCACCTTGGCGCGCACCATCGGCTCCGGCGGCGCCATCAGGCTCTGGGGGCAGATGATCTTGGTGCGCTCCACCATGGCGGGTACACCGTTTTCGTCCAGGAAGGAGGTCAGCGCCTCGCCCACGCCCAGCTCCATGATGGCGTCCTCCGCCTGAAAAGCGGGGTTGGCCCGGAAGGACTGGGCCGCCACCCGGACGGCCTTCAGCTCGGCGGGGGTATAGGCCCGCAGGGCGTGCTGCACCCGGTTGGACAGCTGTGCCAGTACGGTGTCGGGAATGTCGCCGGGGCTCTGGGTCACGAAGTACACGCCTACGCCCCGGGAGCGGATGAGCTTGATCGTCTGCTCCACCTTTTGCAGCAGCACGGCGGGCGCATCCCGGAAGAGCATATGGGCCTCGTCAAAGAAAAACACCAGCCGGGGCTTGTCCATGTCGCCGGCCTCCGGCAGACTTTCAAACAGCTCCGAGAGCATCCACAGCAGGAAGCTGGCGTACAGTGTGGGGTTCTGCACCAGCTTGACGCAGTCCAGCACGTTGATCATGCCCCGGCCGTCGGCGTCGGTGCGCATCCAGTCGTGGATGTCCAGCGCCGGCTCGCCGAAGAACAGGTCGCCGCCCTGCTGCTCCAGCGGCAGCAGCGCACGGAGAATGGCCGCCACCGACTGGGGCGTGATGTTGCCGTAGGTCATCATGTACTCGGCGCGGTGCTCGTTTACATAATGCAGCATGGCCCGCAGATCCTTCAGGTCGATGAGCAGCAGCCCCTTGTCGTCGGCAATGCGGAACACGATGTGCAAAATGCCCTCCTGTACCGCCGTCAGGCCGAGGATCCGGCTGAGAAGCTCCGGCCCCATGTCGCTGACGGTGGCCCGGATGGCGTGGCCGCCCTGCTGGTAAATATCCCAGAAGGTGGTGGGGTAGCCCCGGTAGGTAAAGCGCTCCCGCAGGCCGAACTTGTCGATGCGCTTTTCCATGCCCTCGCTGCTCTGTCCCGGCGCGCAGATGCCCGCCACATCGCCCTTTACATCGCACAGAAACACCGGCACGCCCGCGTCGGAAAAGGACTCCGCCATCACCTTCATGGTGATGGTCTTGCCAGTGCCGCTGGCGCCGGCGATGAGCCCGTGGCGGTTGCACATATTCAGCGCCAGCTCCACACGCTTGTCGCCTGCCAGACCCATATAGATCTTACCGTTCTCGTACATCGTGTCACCCTCCGTCATTTGTTGATGCTCGTTTCTGCCATTATACGCCCTCTCACGTCCCGGCGCAAGAAAAAAGCGCACCGCCTCCGTTTTTCCCACAGGATGGTGCGACCGTCTCTTGTGCTTTTCTCCAAAACGCTATATACTGTTGGAAAAAGAAGGGAGGCGGAGGGTGCATGAATACGCTGATCGAGCTGTACGACGAGCGTGCCATTGAGAATATACTGGCGCCGGATATGTTCCGCCCCCGGCGCATCGTCTACCTCTGCCCCGGCGAGGTCATCCGGGACCGCAGACGGCAGGAGACGCTGGCGGCATTCTTCCGGAGCCGCGGCTGGGAGCCGGAGCTTATCTTTGTGGAGGCGAGCCTGTTTAAGGCGGATCGTATCCTGCGGCAGCTCTGCGCCATCGGTGAGCAGTACCCGGACTGCGCCATCGACGTCACCGGCGGCAGCGACGCGGCGCTGTTTGCGGCGGGGATGTTCGCCGCCCGGAAGGGCGTGCCCGCCTTCACCTACTCCCGTAAGAAGAACCGCTTCTACGACATCTCCGGCGCGGCCTTTGCCGACGAGCTGCACTGCGGCCTGACCTACTCCATCGAGGAGTTTTTCCTCATGGCGGGCGGTACGCTGCTGCCCGGCCGGGTGGACAACCACATACTGGCGCAGTATCTGCCGGACTTCGACCGGTTTTTCCACTGCTTCCTCCGCTTCCGCCGGGAGTGGCCCGATATCATCTCCTACATTCAAAGGGTGTCGCCCTCGGAGTACGGGCAGACCCCACCTCTGTCCGTGCAGGGCGGGTACACCGTGAAGGGCGAGCGCGGAACGCGGAACACCGTCAATGAGGCCGCCCTGCGGGAGCTGGCGCGCATCGACTTTATCCGGGAGCTGGACATCGTCCCCGACCAACAGGTCTCCTTCCGCTTCCGGGATCTGCACGCCAGAGCATGGCTGCGGGACGTGGGCAGCGTGCTGGAGCTGTACACCTACAAGGCCTGCGTGGATACAGGGATCTTCCACGATGTGATCAGCAGCGCCGTGGTGCGCTGGGACGAGGTGCTGGGTCACGGCAGCGTCTCCAACGAGATCGACGTGATGGCCGCCCGTGGCGTGGTCCCGCTGTTCCTGAGCTGTAAGGCCTGCGACATCAAAACGGAGGCGCTGAATGAGCTGGCCATCCTGCGGGATCGCTTCGGCGGAAAGGGCGCCAAGGCTGCCATCGTTACCACGGAGGCCTGCAACGCCGCCGCCCGCCACCGCGCTGCCCAGCTGGGGATCGCGGTGATCGATCTGGAGGAGCTGAAGACCGGCCAGCTCCTGCACCGGCTGAAGGTGATCATGAAGGTGGAACGGTAACAGAATGGGGAAAAACACGGACACGGGAGGACGGGGCATGAGCTATTACGGCAATTTGATCCTGCGCGAGCGTTTGGCGCACTCTTGGAGTCAGGCGGGACTCTGTGAGGGCATCTGCACGGTGTCCTACCTCTCCAAAATCGAGACGGGGAAGGCACAGCCATCCGCCGACGTGCTGCGGCTGCTTCTGGCGCGGCTGGGTCTGCACACCGACCCGGTGCTGGAGGCGGCGGGGGCGCACTGTGCGGAGGACGGCTACGAGCGGCTGTTCACCGGGCGGTTTGGGGAGCTGGCCGCCGCGCTGCCGGCGGCCTCCGATGAGACGTACCGCGCCAGCGCCGCGTGGACGGACCTCCTTCTGCTGCGGCAGTTCGACACGGACGGCGGGGCACTGGACGCCGGGCTGGAGGTGGGCATGACCCAGCGGCAGCTGGCCATGCAGCGGCTTTTGCAGGGACGGTGGGACGAGGCGCTGGCGCTGCTGCCCAACGCCTTCTGCCACTGGCGCATCGGCGTGTCCGCGTATGAGGCGGGACGCTACGAGGACGCGGTGGAGTATTTGCAGGCCGGCTACGATCTGGCGGCACGGGACGGTGCGGCGCGGCTGATGCTGCTGTGCCGGGCGTACATGGGGAATTGCTACTGCAACCGCCGGGATATAGAGCGTATGCGCCCCCACTACACTGCCGCGAGACGGCTGGCGCAGGCGCTGGGCGAACAGGAGCTGCTGGACTCCATCGCGTACAACACCGCCGCCGTGCAGATCGAGCGGGGGCAGTTCGAGGAGGCGTATGGGTATTTCTCCGCGCTGAACGACCCCGGCGTGCTGGCGCTGCACAAGCTGGCCATCTGCTGTGAAAAGACGGGGCGGACGGCGGAGGCCCTTGCGGCGCTGGAGCGCGCCGAGGCGGCGGAGACGGCGGAGCAGCGGTCGGAGGCAGTGGAGAAGATGCTGGCGGTGGTGCGCTTCCGTTTGGCGCACCCGGACTATCTGCACTGCGACGCGTACGGGGCGCTGCTGCTGGACTGCTTCACCTGCTGCCGCACCCGGCTTCCCCAGGGCTATGCGGCATTCCATCTGCCGTGGGTGGTGGAGTGGTACACCGCGGCGCGGCAATACAAGAAGGTCTGCGAACTTCTGACGGAGTTTCCTGATATACGGCTTTGAAATACACTTACCGGCACATTTTGGGCAAAGCTTTCCCAAATGTGCCGGGTTTCTTTTTGCGGAAGCCATGTGGTATGATATGCGCAGAGGTGATGAAGCAATGAAAAAACCGACGGTACAGCTTTGGACGCGCAACTTTACACTGGTCACGATCGCCACGGCGCTGGGCGCGGCGGGCGGCATCGCCGGGGGCTTTGCCCTGTCCTTTCTGGTCTTTGACGAGACAGGCAGCACGCTGGCCTCCGCGCTGATCGTGGCCATCCAGCTTGTTCCCAATATTTTTATCCCGTTCCTCGTGGCGCCGCTGATGGACAGGCTGCCACGCAAGGCATTTCTGGTGGGCGGCGATATCTGCAACGGCATCGTCTATGGAGGCATGGGACTTTGGCTCATGCGGTTCGACTTCTCCTACGTCGGGTATCTGGGCATCTCGGTGCTTCTGGCCTGTCTCAGCTCCGTTGACCGCCTTGCCTACACCAGTATCTACCCCCAACTCATCCCCAACGGCGCGGAGCAGAAGGGCTACGCCGTCTCCTCCATGCTCTATCCCATCCTGACGGTCATCATGACGCCGCTGGCAGCCGTCCTGCTGGACACGCTGGGCGTTCCGCTCCTGCTGGTGATGCAGGGGGTGCTGTCCCTTGCCGCCGCGCTGACAGAGAGCTTCATCCGGCTGGAGGAGCGCCGGCAGGCGCAGCGCCAGCGCTACACCATAGCCGCGTGGCGGGCGGATATCCGGGAAGGACTTGCCTACCTCAAGGAGGAGCGGGGTGTGCGGAGTATCTACGAATATATGTCCGTGACCAACGGCGTGGCCGGCGGTTATGCGCCGATCTTAGTGGCATTTTTCCGCACCATGCCAGGTATGACGGCTGCCATGTACTCCCTGTTTTCCGTGGCGGAGTTCGCGGGGCGCACCATCGGCAGCGCCGTGCAGTACCGGGTGGACATCCCGCAGAAAAAGCGGTTCGGCTTTGTGTTCGCCGTGTATCAGACCTACGAGCTGATGGATATGCTCCTGCTGTGGCTGCCCTACCCGTTGATGCTGGTCAACCGCGGGGTCTGCGGTTTTCTGGGCAACAACAGCGCCATTTTGCGGGAGGCGGCAGTGCAGCGCTACATCCCGGAGGCGCTGCGCGCCCGCGTCAACGCGCTGTTCGACATGATGCTCACGGCGGCCTCCGGCGTCTGTGCGCTGGCGGTGGGCGCACTGGGAGAGGTGCTGGACTACCGCCTGTGCGTCACGCTGTGCGGCGCGGTGGCCATGGCGGCGTGCTGGCTGCTGATCTGGGGCAGACGGGCGGCTGTGCGCGGAGTCTATGAGAAGGAGGACGCGGCATGACCGCGCCGCAGACGCGCAAAATGTTGCAGATTTATTAGGAAACCTCTGATCTTTTCCACTATTTATGTTGCACACCGTGCCACTTTTCCCTATAATGAAGGCATAGACCACAGCCCGCAGCAGACATGACGAACAGGGAGGGAACGGAATATGAAGCAGCATCGCATTCTTTCACGGGCGCTGAGCGTGCTTTTCTGCCTTGCGCTCTGTACACAGCTCACAGGCTGTGTACAAATACCCATACCCACGCTGAAGCCCACGCCTGCACCCGCACCGGACAAGACCTACAACGACAGCCTCATTACCGAGGCGTACAGCGTGGAGGGCTCCTTCACCGATGAGTACAAGGAGACATGGGACTACGCCTACCATATCCCGCAGCTGGCCGCCGACACGGCGGACGCCGCCGCCATCAACGCCGAGATCCTGGCGTACTTCGGCAGCGACGCCCGCGCCGCACAGGAGGGAATTACCGCGGAGGGCTCGCGGTACGTCAACTGGCTGAAGGTCTCCTGGGAAAGCCATTGGAGCGGCAGCCTGCTGAGTCTTTCCCTGTGCGCCGCAAGCTGGCTCGGCGACATGGGCAGCCGCTATTTCGTCTATCACTACGATTTTGCCGCCGGTCAGAAGCTGACCAACGCGCAGGTGCTTGACCGCGTGGGCGTCCGCGAGGCGGATTTCACCACGGCGCTGCGGCGTGCGGCGGCGCAGACCTTCGACGCCATGTATGCGCCGTGGGGTGTGAACGATATCGGCCCGGAGGATGAGACATTCCCCTCTGCCTGCATCGAACTGGCAGCCCTGCGGGCGCGGACGGTGCAGGGAGGGAACACGGGGCTGGAGACCGCCGTGTTCTATCCCAACGGGGACGGTACCTTCACCGCCTATCAGCCCGTCGGCATGGTGGCGGGCGCCGGCTGGTACGACCGGGAGATGACCGTGAAGCCCGGTGCAAGCGAATGGGCCACCGCCAAGGCGCCCAGCTCCGCCTACGGCTTCGTGTCCGCCGCCCTCACCGGGGACGGCGCCTCCGTCCGTATCACAAAGGGCAAGGACGGCTTCTTCGACAGCGAGACATACCGCGAGTCCTTTGGCTTCAGCTACGACACGGAGTACCCCATCGCCGGGTGCTACGGCGACTATCAGGATATCTTTGTGGGCGTGTGCGGGCAGGATCTGTACCCCTATGCGTTCCTGCTCACCAAGGGCAATACGGTGGAGTACGCCGACATTTTCGGCGGCTTGGGCGGGAAGGCCCTCTGCTGCGGCGGCCCGCTCTACGGTCTGCGGGACATCGTCCGTTTTGAAAGCGGCATCTGCGCCGACGAGCACGGCGGCGGCTACGAGACGGTGTACGCCGTGGACAAGAGCGGCGCGAAGTACGATCTGGCCCAGCGCATCGTGCCGATGAGCAGCACCATGCCCACCGGCGTCACCGGCGACTGGTACGCGGACGTGCATCACGGCGGGGAGGGCAGCGGCTATACGGACTGTTATGCGCTTTCCCTCCAGAGCGACGGCTTCACCGATATCCAAAATACCGTGGAGGGGTTGGATGACCCCATCACATACAGCGGCTACGGCACCTATCTGGGGACGACGGAGCAGGGGATGCTCTACCGCTTCCAGCTCCGCTGCGGCGACCGCTCCTGCGACGGAACCTTCGCCTTCGCCCTCGACTTCTCCGATAGCTGGGACGGCACGCTGATCGTCACCACCATGGGCGGCGTGGATCTCTTTGACGCCGGTGAGGGCGGCAGTACCGTCTTTACCCGCGGCGCATGATACGGCACATAGAGAAAAGCACCGGTCACCGGTGCTTTTCTTTTGCCTGCGGTATCCGGGGACGCCGGTGGGGAGACGCACGGTTGCAAGGGACGCGGCACTGTGGTATAATAGCGGCTGTTTTGCGCGCCCGGTGAAGCCGTGCGCCCGGCGACCCGGCGGGTGACCGCCGGACAGCAAGATCAAACGAAGCAAAAGGAGCAACAGCGTGTCCATGCAGAACAGGAACGTAACGACGAAAAAAACCTTTGACATCAGCGCGGCGGCGCTTCATATCCTCGCCATGACCCTCATGCTGATGGATCACCTCTGGGCTACCCTCCTTCCGGCGCAGGAATGGCTGACCTGCGCGGGGCGGCTGGCTTTCCCTATCTTCGCCTTCATGGCGGTGGAGGGGTATTTCCACACCCACAGCTTTCAAAAATACGCCCTGCGGATGCTGGTATTCGCGGTGCTCTCCGAGATACCCTTTGACCTGATGTACGGCGGCACATGGTTCTACCCGGTGCACCAGAACGTGATCTGGACGCTGCTGCTGGGGCTTCTGGGCATCCGGCTGACAGAGGCGGTACGGCGGAAGGGAAAGCGCTGGGCGTTCCTGCTGGTGTTCGTCCTCGTGGCCCTCGCCGGTATGGCGCTGGGGACGCTGGGCATGGTGGACTACTACGGCGCCGGTGTTTTGACGGTGCTGATCTTCTACATCTTCCGGGGGCGGAAATGGTGGTGCCTGCTGGGGCAGCTTCTGGCCCTCTACTGGGTGAATGTGGAGCTGCTGGGCGGCCTGATGTACCCCGTGAGGCTGCTGGGTATGGAATTTGAGCTGTGCCAGCAGGGGCTGGCGCTGCTGGCGCTGATTCCCATCTGGCTGTACCGCGGACGGCAGGGTCACCACAGTAAGCCGTTCCAGTATGCGTGCTACGCCTTTTACCCCGTCCATATGCTGGTGCTGGCGGTCGTGCTGCGCTGCGTGAACCGCTGACGCCGCACCCATTCACAGCGGCACAAAAAAGGAAAGCACCGGCCACGGTGCTTTCCTTTTTATGTATGCAGTTGTCCGGGGATCATTCCGATCTGTCCCAGTAGGGGTAATCCGTAAAGACGAAATCCCCGGCCGCGTTTCTCTCCGCCGGCAGCTCCACATAGTCGGTGTGCGCGTCCGGGGGCAGCGTCACCGCCATGACCACGGTGAATTTCCCGTCGCCGTCGTCCCGCACATGATCCACCCAGCTGTTGTAGGCGGCCTCGCCGCTGGTTTTCTTATAGGCCGCGTAGACATCATCGTTATACGCCAGCAGATCCTTGTCGGCGAGGGCGGTATCCAGCGTTTTGTCCGTGAACGCGGCAGAGAAGACCTGCAAAAAACGGTCGCGTACTTGCTCCAGCGTATGGATGTTGTCCTGCGCGGGGAACAGCGGCTTATATGGCCGGCCGTCGATGGTCGTGGGCTGTACGCCGCCGGCATACTCCCCGGCGAAGTGCAGATACAGCCACAGGCTCCGGGCGCTGTCCGCCAGCTCCTGCGCCTGCGCCTCATACAGTACCGTGCCGTCCTCGGGGTACAGTGTATAGCCGTTGACGCCCCTGAGACATTCGAGGATGGCCGCCTTGTCGCGCTCGTAGCTCTCCCAGAGGGCCAGCGCCTCCGGAGACACCTTCTGGGCGTAGGTGCTGATGGCGTAGAGATCCCGGGCGGTGATGAACCGGACATCGTCGTCCGACACAAGGCGGCCCACGGTCACCCTACCCGGATAGTCCTCCGACGTGTAGCCGTAGTCGGTGTTGTCGAGGATGAAGAAGGTGACGTCCTTGCCGTCACTGGCGTCCACAGAGAAGGTCACCATCCCCTCCGAGAAGCGGGCGCGCACCACGCCTACCCAGCTCTCCGGCAGGGTGAGCTCGTAGGTGCCGTCGTTAAACGCGGTACCGGTGATCTGCTCTGTCAGGAGCAGGTCGGAGAGGGCGTCCGAAAATCGCCGGTAGTTGGGAGGGAAGTTGTTGCTGCCGGAGGCGGTGATCACCGAGCCGTCGGGCAGCGCCGCCTCAAAGCTCATGGAGCTTCCGTCCAGCACATCCGGCGGGTTGGCGCCGCGGAAGCCCGCCCACTCATTGATCCGGCAGTTTCCCAGCAGGGCGCAAAGCGTCTGGTAGAGGGCGTCGTCGCCGTCGATGGCGCGGATGACATGGCGGCTCTCCACATAGTCGGAGACGGTGTTATCCCACCAGGAGGTGCTGGTAAAATATGCCAGATGTACGCCGCTTTCCGTCCGGTATCCCTCGTAGACATGGCTTTCCGCGGTGGTGCCGCTTGTCGACAGGGAGAAGCGCTCAAACTCCATGGGATCACCTCCGTAATTGTCATGATCGTTGTCCCGTCCGGCGGCGCACGCGGAAAAAACCAGCAGGGAGCAGCATAGAAGCGTCAGGCAGATCAGCAGTTTTTTCATAGTCCTGTTCCTTTCTCGCCGTTGTGTGATCGAGGGGCGGCGGGTGTACGGCGGGGCATATTCCCATAAGCATAGTGCAACACACGACGGGGCATTTGTCAAGCCCTAACGTGTGCGCTGCTTGACAAGAAATCACGACTTCGGTATGCTGGTCGGGAAAGGAGCTGATGCCCTGTGGTGGATGGGAACATCATTCTGTCTGTGGCAAAGGCCATGGAGCTGCTGCAAATTCTGAGTCAGGCGGGGAAGCCGCTGCTGCTCAGGGAACTGACTACCCTGTGCGGCTATCCCAAAAGTACGGTGTTCGGCCTGCTGACCACCATGCGCTCATACGACGTGGTGACGCAGACGCCTGACGGACGCTATACGCTGGGGCTGCGGCTCTTTGAGTACGGGCGGCAGGTGGAGCGCTCCTGGGATATCTCCACGGTGGCGCGGCCCTACATGGAGCATCTGTGCCGGCAGACCGGCGCGTCTGTCATGCTTTCCGTCTGCGAGGGCGGCAGCGTCATCACACTGGATCAGGTGGAGACGCGGGGCAGCCTGCGGGTGGTGTCGGACACCGGCTCCCGCCTGCCCATCTACTGTACGTCCCAGGGCAAGGTATTTCTGGCCCATATGTCCCGCACCGGCGCGGAGGCGCTGCTGCGGGGGCAGAGCAGAAATCAATTCACCCCCCACACCATTACCGATATCCCCGCGCTGCTGCGGGAAGTGGAGGCGTGCCGCGCCAACGGCTACGCCATCGAAAACGGCGAGTACAAGATCGGCCTGCGCTCCATCTCCGCACCGGTCTACACCGTGGAGGGTACGGTGCAGTACACGGTGGGCGTGATCGGGATGTTCCGCAGCGTCCACTCCGAGGAGTTCCGCGCAGCGGTGGAGCAGGTGTGCGCCACGGCCGCCATGATCTCGGCGGCGCTGGGCTACCGGAGGCGGGAGGAGCATGGCGGCGCGCCTGCGAAAACGGTGCCGGGGGCTTCTGTGTAGAAAAATGCAGCAATAAGGAAATTATTGCTTTTCAAGCCGGGGATCGTATGGTATACTTTTGCTGTTCATTTTGAGAGTGCAGGGAGGGATCGCATTTGAGTGAGCTGCTGAGGATGGAGCACATCAGCAAGCGGTTCGGCAATTTTTACGCCAACAAGGACATCAGCCTGTCCGTGAACCGGGGCGAGGTACTGACGCTGCTGGGTGAAAACGGCGCCGGCAAGTCCACGCTGATGAATATTCTGATCGGCCTGTATCAGCCCACCGAGGGAAAGATTTTTCTGGAGGGGAAGGAAGTCCGTATCGACTCCCCCAGTCAGGCGGTAAAGCTGGGCATCGGCATGGTGCATCAGCACTTCATGCTGGTGGAGGCCATGACGGTATTTGACAACATCATTCTGGGCGATAAGCACGCCAAGGGGGTGTTCATCGACCGGGCCGCCCGCCGCAAGGAGATCGAGGAGCTGTCCGCCAAGTACGGTCTGGACGTACAGCTGGATCGCCTGATCACAGAGATCTCCGTGGGCGAGCAGCAGCGTACCGAGATCTTGAAGGCACTGTACCACGGCGCGGAGCTGCTGATCCTGGACGAGCCGTCCGCCGCCCTGACGGATATCGAGGTAGAGGGCCTGTTCGCCATCATGCGCAAGCTGGTGTCGGAGGGCAAGAGCATCATCTTTATCAGCCACAAGATGCGCGAGGTCATGCACATCTCCGACCGCATCACCGTGCTGCGGCTGGGCGAGGTGGTGGGTACCGTCAACTGTGCGGATACCGACAGCCAGAAGCTGGCCGGCATGATGATCGGCCGCGAGCTGGTCACCTATCAGTATGAGAAAAAGGACTGTACCGACGGAGAGGTGGCGGTGGCGCTGTCCCACGTCGACTACCATAAGGAGTCCAAGCACAACGGCCTGAACGATGTGTCTCTGGTGGTACACCGGGGCGAGATCGTGGGCATCGCCGGTGTGGACGGCAACGGCCAGACCCAGCTGACCCAGCTCATCACCGGCGTTATCGCGCCGGACAGCGGCACGCTGGAGCTGTCCGGTGCGCGGCTGGCCATCTTCGACCCCCACGGCTTTATCAAGGACGGCGTCTCCCATGTGCCGGAGGACCGGAATTTGCAGGGACTCATCGGCGATATGACCATTGCGGAGAATCTGGTGCTGAAGACCTGCGCCACCCCCGCCTTCAGCAGCGGCAACGGCCTGCTGCTGAAGAAGAAGGCCATCAACAGCTACGCCGACGAGATGGCGGAGAAGTACGATATCCGCTGCACCTCGGTGGAGCAGGATGTCCGCAGCCTGTCCGGCGGCAACCAGCAGAAGGTCATTCTGGCCCGCGAGCTGGAATCCGACCCGGTGCTGCTGGTGGCGGCACACCCCACCCGGGGTCTGGACATCGGCGCTACCAGCTTTATCCACGACCAGATGATCGCCGCCCGTGACCGGGGCGTGGGCATCCTGCTCATCAGCGCCGACTTCGACGAGATCCTGGAGATGTCCGACCGTATTCTGGTCTGCTTCGAGGGCCAGATCATGGGCGAGTATTCCGGCAAGAATCCTCCCATCGAGGAGATCAGCCTTGCCATGACCGGTAAGTAAGGGGGGAGGGTGTACATGGAGAAATTGAAACGTTCACTGAGCAGCTTTGCTGTTCCCCTGCTGTCGATCCTGCTGGCATTCCTCGTCGGCGGCATTATCATGGCGGCGCTGGGCGCCGACCCCTTTGCGGCGCTGAAGTACCTGTTCCAGGGCGCCTTCGGCTCCCGTGCCAACATCGGCACCACGCTGAGCAAATCCACGCCTCTGATGTTCACCGCGCTGTGCGCCTGCTTCGCCTATAAGTGCGGCGTGTTCAATCTGGGCGGCGAGGGTCAGTTCCTCATGGGCGCTATGGCCGCGTTCCTGACGGCGTATTTCAGCGGGCTGACCGGCTTTGCCGGTATCGTGCTGGCGCTGCTGGCCGGTACGCTGGCCGGCGGCCTCTGGGGTCTTGTCCCCGGCATCCTGAAGGTCACCCGCGGTCAGAATGAGATGATCATCTCCATCATGCTGAACTACGTGGCCACGCTTTTCATGGGCGTGCTGTACACCAGCTGGATCCGGGATGAGAACATCCCCCAGACCCCGGCTATCTCCAAGCTGGTGCAGCTGCCCCGCGTGATCTCCAATATGCGCTTTACATGGGGCTTCGTGCTGGCGCTGGTGGTCGGACTTGTCATGTACTATGTGCTGTTCTGGACCAGCGGCGGCTTCAAGCTGCGGGCGGTGGGCTACAACATGACCGCCAGCCGCTTCAACGGCATCCCCGTCAAGCGCTACATCCTGACCAGCTTCATCATCTCCGGCGCCATCGCCGGACTGGGCGGCGGCGCGGAGCTGCTGGGCACCCAGTTCCGCCTCATCAACGGCTTCGGCGCGGGCTACGGCTTCGACGGCGTGGCCATGGCGCTGATCGGTCAGCTCCACCCCATCGCAACGGTGATCGTGGCGCTGTTCTTCGCGGCGCTGCGGGTGGGCTCCACCACCATGCAGGCGGCCACCGGCGTTCCTACCAGCGTATCGGATATCATTCAGGCGCTGGTGATCGTGTTCTCCGTGGCGGGCATGGCGCTGACCAAGCTGCCGGAGTTCGAGTCGTGGAAGAATCGGTTGTTCTCCAAGAGAAAGAGAAAGGCGGGTGACAAGTAATGGATTGGATCTCCAGCTTGCTTCTGGCCACCGTTCGCTTGGCCATCCCTCTGCTGCTGATCTCGCTGGCGGAGCTGTACGGACAGCGGGCCGGCATGGTCAACATCGGTCTGGAGGGTCTCGCCTCCATCGGCGCGCTGGTGGGCTTTTTGACCTGCTACATCACCGGCTCCAACTGGCTGGGTCTGCTGTGCGGCGCACTGGCGGGTCTGCTGGTCAATATGATCTACGCTGTCTCTACGGTGACGCTGTGCGCCGACCATACGGTGTACGGCATGGCCATCAACATCTTCGCACCGGCGCTGGCATCGTTTATCTACCGTGTGGTCTTCGGCACCGGCTCCGACCTGAAGCAGATCACCACCATGCCCAGCATCGCCATCCCCGGCCTGAAGGATATCCCGGTCATCGGCCCGCTGCTGTTTGACCAGAGCCCCATGGTGTATCTCACCTTTGCGCTGGTGGTGTTCACGGCGGTGTTCTTCCGCCGCACCCGCGCCGGTCTGAGCTACAAGGCGGTGGGCGAGCATCCCAAGGCCGCCGCCACGCTGGGCATCAACGTCATCGGCGTGAAGTACATCGCCTGCTCCATCTGCGGCGCACTGTCGGGTATCGGCGGCGCCTACCTGACCACCTGCTACTCCAGCACCTACACCGACGGCATCGTGGCAGGCCGCGGCTTCATCGCGCTGGCCGCCGTGATCTTCGGCCGCTGGAGCGCCGGCGGCATCCTGCTGGCGTGCCTGTTCTTCGGCTTCTGCGACGCGCTGCAGATCAAACTGCAGGTGGCCGGCATCGGCATCCCCTATCAGTTCTTCCAGATGATCCCCTATGTGGCGACGGTCATCGTGCTCAGTGCCATCGGCACACGGCAGACCGGCCCCCGTGCCAACGGTCAGCCCTACCGCAAGGAGCAGCGGTAAAACGGTAATAACGCAAAACGCGCTATTATAAAAAGATATCTATTTCAGGAGGAAAAACAGAATGAAGAAGTTTCTTGCAATGCTGTTGGCGCTGGTCATGGCCCTGTCCCTGGCGGCCTGCGGCGACAAGCCCGACGCCAACGGCGGCAACGGCGACGGCGACAACAATGCCAACAACGGCGAAAAGACCTACAAGGTCGCCATGATCTGCGACTCCAGCATCAACGACGGCGGCTGGGGCGCTGCCTGCTACAACGCCATGGTCAAGGCCGCTGAGGACAAGAACTGGCAGTATGACGTCACCGACTCCATCTCCCAGGATGCCTACTATGATTCCATCGTTGCCTACTGCGCCCTGGGCTATGACATGATCTATGCCCCCGGCAACCAGTACACCGATGCTGTGCTGCAGGCCGCTGAGGAGTATCCTGACATCGCCTTCGCCCTGCTGAACGGCGCGGAGAAGACCCCCGGTGAGGCTGTCAACGGCAACGTCGGCTCCCTGCTGCCCAACGCCCAGCAGATCGGCTGGATCGCCGGTGCGCTGGCGGGCCTGATGACCGAGTCCGGCAAGCTGGGCTTCATCGGCGGCTACGAGCTGGAAACCACCAAGGGCAAGATCGCCGGCTTCGAGGAGGCCGCCAAGTATGTGGGCGAGCAGGAGGGCAAGACCGTGGAGCTGCTGGCTGTGCCCTACGCCAACTCCTTCTCCGATGCCCCCAAGGGCAAGGAGTTTGCCACCGAGCTGATCTCCAAGGGTGCTGACGTGTTCTTCGGCGACGCCTCCGCCGTTGACTCCGGCGCTCGCGAGGCCATCGATGCCGCCAACGAGAAGGCCGGGGCCATCAAGGTCTTCGATATCGGCCAGCCCGCCGACATCCTGGGCCAGAACCCCTGCATCATCGGCTCTCAGGTCACCGATAACGCCGCCATGATCAAGGTCTCCATGGAGGCTGTTGAGGCCGGTACCTTCGGCGGCAACACCGTGTACGGTACGCTGGAGAACGGCGGCCTGTCCGCCGGTGCTATCAACACCGAGCTGGTTCCCGCCGACAAGGTGGAGAAGTACAACGCCTATCTGGAGCAGATGAAGGCCGGCACCTTCATGAAGTAATCGCCCCGGAACAAACAGAAAGCCCGCCCTTCGACGAGAGTCGAAGGGCGGGCTTTTTATCGGTCTTTATGGGGGCGTCAGCCCAGATCCACGTCGATGGCGAACAGGCCGCCCGCGCCGCCGGAGTAGAGGTACAGCACGTTGTCGGTGGGCTTGAACTGTCCCTCGCGGG
>ERZ1027188.465-NODE-465-length-16282-cov-4.250200_pt1 | contig 16282 bp, 17 predicted proteins | sample MGYA00519273_ERZ1027188 | MGnify/ENA primary metagenome ERZ1027188 (study PRJEB26926, sample SAMN06164623) | human gut metagenome | biome: ENVO:00009003; feature: ENVO:2100002; material: ENVO:00002003 | host: Homo sapiens | place: USA | collected 2012 ... | reverse complement strand
ATCTACACAAGGCTATTCGTCGGCAGCGTCAGATGTGTATAAGAGACAGCATATTCTTCTTAGAATAGAATCTGCGATATAGATAATCGGGGGTCTCATTATGCGCGAATAAATGAGAAACTCCGTCAAAAATCATCGGAAGTGCATAACTAAAATCCGAATACACCCTAACGTTTTCGTCCCAAGGATATTTCTCTACTATTTTTCTTCTATAAATGTTACACCATATGGAAAAGGGATACGATATGGTCAGGAATCTTTCCAGCAGATCATGATCGGTATCTTCAACACCATAATATCTATCATATACAATTTCATTTCTTTTGTCATGGTGAAAACCTTGAGCCAAAAATGTCGCATAATCACATTCGGAATGTTCATCCATAAACTTGACTCGACGTTCAAAACAATCGTCCGCAAGAATGTCATCTGCATCAAAATGAATGATATATTGCCCCGACGAATGCTCAAATCCGATATTGCGACAAGTAAGAGACCCCTTAGGGAATCTATCTCTTTTATATACTTGAATCCTTGTATCGTTAGCCGTATACGAGGTAATCCGACCAAAGGTATCATCGACAGACCCATCATCGACAATAATGAGTTCCCAATCAGTAAATGATTGACGCATACAACAATCAACCATCTCTTTTAAGTACTCATATCCATTATAACACGGAATAATAACCGATAATTTTGCCATATTTTATATCTTATTTGACGTATTCAATTTAATCAGGCTTCCAATTTTCTCATTCCATTCTTCCGGAATAAATTTACCGAATCCGGCAGCAGGATAAAATGTTAATTCGCCAAAATATATCTTTCCATTTATATTATAGAGATCTACACGAATAAAAGGAAGATCGTTTGAAAGGTATTCTGCCAACTCTATCATCTCTTGCAAGTTTTCCGGGAAATGAATATCCGCATTAGGATCAGGTTCCATCCCTTTTTCTCCGAACTCCAACAATTCGCAATCCATAGAGTAATAGTTAGCATGATGCTCAATAAAACGTCCGAAATCCACTTTGAAGAACTTCACCTTTCCATTAAAACAGAAGAATTTATAATCAAGCAATCCTACATGAGTATTGTCCTCGGGGACCATGTACTTTTCGGCGATTATGCGCTTACGAACGTTTTTGTATGCCGATTCACGGAATAATTTGTATAAGTCGGCATTTAATGAATCATGCAATTGTTTAATAGTCGCATCCTTATCTAATAATTTCTTGTCTTTGCAAATAATTATGCCATTACCACCACCGCCATGAGTAGTTTTAAGAACGAACCTATCGGGTAATGAATTCCAATCTATATCATCCGGAGTATTCCATACGCCCAATGTCGGGATTATATACTCTTCACCAATTTTGTCGGCTACATACTTTTTTACTTCATACTTATCAACCATCTTGGAGTATACCGGTCTTCTATCATATAATTTCAACCATTGGAGTTTCTCGCAAAATGTTGTCGGGTTCTTCAAATCAAGCGGACATCCGAACCTATACATAAATAACGCTTTCAAGTATTGCTTATCGGATAAGCAAAAGGAAAACGTCAAGAGTAACTTTGCTAAACATCTTTTAGGCTCTTTTGTAATTCTTGCTATTATATTATTCATAATAAACTGAATAACACAAGTAGCAAGATTACTGATGCTACCTGCGCGATTTTATCTTCCTTGCGGGAATCCCTACATAGACACCATATTCATCGGTACTATGCGTTACTACCGCATTTGCACCTATAACACAGCCTCTCCTAATAGTGACACCGTCTAATACTTTAACTCCGGAACCTAACCAAACATCGTCCTCGATAACAATTCCCCGTTTGGATAGTCCTTGCTTATAAATATATTCATTAGGGTCATCAAATCGATGATTTGAAGGCACAATTGTACAATGAGCAGCAATACGCACTCCATTGCCGATACTCGCCCCCCCTGCCCGTAAATCACTGAATATGGGTTAATTGTACTATTATTACCTATTTTTATATCTCCACCATGAGTGAGTAGTTGAACTCCAACAGAAAGATAGCAATCTTCTCCGACAAAGATTTTACCACCATACTGAGAACGTAACACAACATTCGGTTCGATGATAGTACGTCTTCCGACATGTACTGCCGGAACAAACATATTTATCAATACGCGTTTAACCGAAGCAAATATATGAGTTGCCTTAATTAGACATCTTATGTATAAATTCATATCTATTCTATCTTAAAATTTTGGATTTGATTATTTGAATTGCAAAAGTTCTTTCTATTGAAGAAAAGCCCAATGCAAAAACAATGGCACATGTTATAAAAACAATACATCCGACTTCTGCTATAAAACTTGTAACAGTATCGGCAAATAAACGGTCAATATAATAAGAAAGACCAAATGCAAGCATTGTAACAGGAATAGCTCTGACAATTATCATTTGTATATAACTCTTTATAGGAAACCTTAAAAAACTTTTTACATACAACACTCTTATCACTGCTGCAATAAAATTGATAACAACTCTTGCTACAAATACCATAATAGGCGAATACCCTGCATATAAAAGTAACCATGCAATCGGTATGTTACATACAGTCAATAAACTAGACCATATACTATAACCTTTTATCCTGCCAGTAGCCGTAATCGACATCCAAAGCGGAGCCTGAATCGCATCAATAAGGCTATATGCCAACATCCACTGACAAAACTGTACTGTATATTCCGGTACATCTTTCAGCCACAAACCTAAAACATAGTCGGCATTCAGTACAAATGGGATAAAAATAATCAATAGTAGGAAATAAGAGAAGATTGACGCTCTATTAACAAGAGATATCTGCTCTTCTTTTTTACTGGCTGCATATAACTTAACAATCTGAGGCTGGAAAGCAAGTTGAAAATTGGAAACAAAAGAATAAATAACAGATGATACTTGATTGGCAATTCCATAAGCGGCATTTACAGCGACTCCGCAGAAAATATTTATCAAGATATTGCTACCGCTTTGCGAGATTAACGTAGAGCCTGCCCCCAGCATAGACCACCACGAGAAACTAAATAATTTCTTAAATAGAGATGATTCCCAAAATAGTATATATCTGCAATTTGCAAACTTTTCGGTGCAATATACATATGAAACAATCAAACAGAGTAACGAAATAAAGCATTTTAATCCGGCATACAGAATCAATTTATCAATGCCCATGTTTAACAAGAGCATTAACACCATCGCAAGATTAAGTAAAACCTCCACAATGCTAATGTAAGCATAAAACGACATCCTTTCGAATGAAATTATACTTGCATTATATGGAACGCGAAGAATGTTTATTACAAATGTTATAATGCTAAACTGATATACCCAGCGGGCTGCATACATTCTACCATCCGGAATATTCATCTGAGTACATAGAAACCAAAGACCTACCGTTTCCAATATTACGAAAATCGCAACTGCCATTATGGCATGACAGTTGATACTCATGCTGAATGTCTTTTGGAACATCACATCATCATTCCTTCCGATTTCATAAGAAAGGAACCGTTGAGTTGCTCCATTCATGGCGTGATTTAAAAAGGAAAACAGAACTACTATTCCTCCAACCACATTATAAATACCATAGTCCTCCGCCCCAAGAACGTCCAAAACCACACGAACGGTATACAATGATACGACCGTAGTGATTATCATTCTTATATAGAGATACAATGTATTCTTCGCTATTCTTTTATTGTTTGATTGTGTATCTGACACTACTTAACGTTATATCTCCAATAATCGATTTATCTCATATCGAATCGAAATTCTTAATTTGTTAAGAATTTAGATTTTTGACAATTTTCGCAGGGACTCCGGCAACAACCGAATAAGCAGGCACATCTTTAACGACAACAGCATTTGCGGCTATAACTGCCCCATCTCCTATATTGACACCCGGAAGGATTGTTACTTTATCTCCGACCCACACATTATTGCCTATTACAACTGCGCCCTTGGAAATAACAGGTCTTAATGAAGGGTGAATCCCCATTAATTCTTTATTATTAGTATCTCCATGAGAATTATCGGTGATAGTAACCCATTTTCCGGATAAGAAATTATCACCTATTACAACCTTATTAATGCTGGTAATGTGATTCCCCCCCCCAAAAAAACAATTATTGCCAATAACAATCTCTGATTTAGAGCCTTTATCCCAAGATGTAATATAAAACCCCGCAGCAAAATAACAAGACTCTCCTATACTTATTCTATCAGCCCCGACAAGTTTGCCAATCTTCTCAAAACGAGTAGTACAACCACATGATTTGAACTGTGGTTGCAACCAACGGCTACGAAATGCCCGACTTATGCTAATAAAAAATTCTCTACTTTTATAACTGTATATTTTGGATATCAATTTGAACAGCATATCATTGATAAATAAATTTCTTAATTACATCTCCCCATATACAATAGGAATCCGGAATCAAATGCAAACCATCATCCGAAACATCTGATTTGAGAGTATCTGCAATTGCATACGAAGAAAAAATATCTACATATGTCACATTCATCTTTTCTGACAAAATCCGGATTCGTCTGTTAGCCTCAATAATTGTATTAGATGGCACTTGTTTATATCCAGCAGAAGCATTCATTGGCAACATACTTTGAACATAGATTCGAGTCATTGGCAGAAATTTCTTAATATTATTGATGACATTCATGTAATCTTCTTCATATTCATCAATCGACTCTATCAACAAATCATTCGCACCAGCCATAATGAACACTTTTTTAGGATTAGCAGCCACAAGGGTAGATATTCTTCTTCTCATGTCTTTTAACGTATTCCCCGAAACTCCAAGATTGATGATAGTCAGATCCGGATAATATCGTTGGAAATCACTATTGTAAGTGAGGGAATTTCCAAAGAAAGCAACATCGTATTGCTTATGCTGCTTTTCGATAGAATTTGTCCATCCCTGCTGCATCCGATAATCAGGACGATGCTTCTCATTCATTTGTACCAATCCTCGTTTATCCAAGGCTATTTCGATAGAATGATTCATACGTTCAGACATAACAAGAAGATATATGAGAACTACATTCAATAATAACGACACAACGAGAGAAATAAACATGGGATTGTAAACTTTCGACATAAATGAATATTGAAACTATTAGGACTTATGTACTAACGACCGGAATACATCTTCTGATAATAAGACTGATAGTCGCCCGAAGTCACATTATCCAACCACTCCTGATTGTTCAGATACCAACGGACAGTCTTCTCAATGCCCTCTTCAAACTGCAATGATGGCTCCCAGCCGAGTTCCTTCTGCAACTTGGTAGAGTCGATAGCATAACGAGCATCATGACCAGGACGGTCGGTAACATAAGTGATAAGATCAAGGTCTTCAACATCCTTACGACCGAGGAGGCGATCGACGGTTTTGATCACAACTTTAATAATGTCGATGTTCTTCCACTCGTTGAAACCGCCGATGTTGTATGTTTCGGCAATGGTGCCTTTATGAAATATCAAATCAATGGCACGTGCATGGTCCTCTACATAGAGCCAGTCACGCACGTTCTCGCCTTTGCCATATACCGGAAGCGGCTTGCGGTTGCGGATATTGTTAATAAACAAAGGAATCAATTTCTCCGGAAACTGGTAAGGACCATAGTTATTCGAGCAATTGGTAACGATAGTAGGCATACCGTAAGTATCATGAAAGGCTCGAACGAAGTGGTCGCTTGAAGCCTTGCTTGCGCTATACGGAGAATGAGGATTGTATTTAGTATCCTCATAGAAAAAGTCATTGCCATATGCCAAGTGGTGCTCACTACTGGATGCAGTTGTTGTAAAAGGAGGCTTGATACCCTCCGGATTGGTCATTTCAAGTGCACCATACACCTCATCTGTCGAAATATGGTAAAACCGTTTTCCCTCGTACTTCTCGGGTAGACTTTCCCAATAGAGTTTGGCAGCTTGAAGCAAAGACAATGTACCCATCACATTGGTCCGGGCAAAAGTGAACGGGTCTTTGATAGAGCGGTCCACATGAGATTCGGCTGCCAAATGAATAATCCCGTCAACATGCTCGTCCTGCATCAGTTTGTAGAACGCATCGAAATCGCAAATATCCATCTTCACGAACCTATAATTGGGTTTATCCTCGACATCTTTGAGATTAGCAAGATTACCTGCATACGTTAATTTATCCAGGTTGATGATATTGTATTCCGGATACTTGTTTACAAAAAGACGAACAACATGTGAGCCAATAAACCCAGCACCACCGGTAATAACTATATTCCTTTTAGCCATAATATTATTTTCTAAATGTATCTGAGTCTATCTCGTTTTTCTTTTCATCAATTACTTTCAACAGATACTGCCCATACTGGTTCTTAATCATTGGTTGAGCGAGTTCGCGCATGCGTTCCTCCGATATCCAGCCTTTACGATAAGCAATCCCTTCAAGACATGCTATTTTAAGTCCCTGACGCTTCTCAACAACCTCTACATATGTACTTGCCTCCGACAAAGAGTCATGTGTACCGGTATCTAGCCAAGCGAATCCCCGACCGAGGAGAGCGACTTTTAGTTCGCCATTCTTCAAGAACTCCTGATTGACAGTGGTGATTTCATACTCGCCACGAGCGGACGGCTTTATCTCGGATGCAATTTTTACGACCTTATTAGGATAAAAATAGAGTCCTACAACTGCATAGTTAGATTTTGGGTGTTCCGGCTTCTCCTCGATAGACAGGCAATTACCATCCCTATCGAACTCTGCGACACCATAACGTTCCGGATCTGACACCCAATATCCAAATACGGTTGCTTTACCATTATCGGCATCATCTACCGCTTGTTTTAATTGTTTGACAAACCCGCTTCCATAGAAAATATTGTCTCCCAATACAAGGCAAGCAGTGTCATTGCCAATGAAATCCGCACCGATAGTGAATGCCTGAGCCAATCCGTCCGGAGAAGGCTGCTCTGCATACTCGAAATGAACGCCATAATCGCTACCATCTCCAAGCAAACGCTTGAAACCAGGGAGATCATGAGGCGTAGATATAATCAGTATATCTCTGATTCCCGCCAACATCAAAACCGATATGGGATAATAAATCATGGGCTTGTCGTAGATAGGCATCAACTGTTTTGAGATACCTTTTGTAATAGGATACAAACGCGTACCTGATCCGCCGGCTAATACTATGCCTTTCATAATTATATGATTTTGATATTAATTCTACACTGGCGGACGGTATTGAGACACATGAATAAGAGCCGTGCAACTTATCGCCACCTGAATTACCAGTTACTCTTATAGTAATATAAAAATAAAAAATGGGGAATGGTGTAAGAGAACAATATTTTCCATTCTTATTTATTGTATGAAATTGCCTTCGCCATTGAGCTCATTTTGGATGTATTCGAGGGAGGCAATTTTTGCCTTGGTTTCTTCTACATTCAGAATACGAGTATTATTAGAATTGAATTCGGACAGTTTATTGCGTTCGGTCTCTCCCTCCTTAAAGAATTTATCGTAGTTCAATCCTCGGTTATCGGCTGGTACCCGATAAAAATTACCCATATCTTCAGCCTTGGCACATTCCTCATTGGTAAGCAACGTTTCATACATTTTTTCTCCATGGCGTATGCCGATAACCTTGATATCCTCCTTTTTGCCGCCGAAAAGTTCGCAAACGGCTTCCGCCTGCGTCTGAATCGTACATGCAGGCGCTTTCTGAACAAGGATATCTCCATTATGACCGTGTTCGAAAGCAAATAGAACCAAATCAACGGCTTCTTCAAGAGACATGATAAAACGCGTCATGTTAGGTTCTGTCAATGTAATAGGATTACCTTGTCTTATTTGGTCAATCCACAAAGGAATTACGGAACCGCGTGAACACATTACGTTTCCATATCGGGTACAGCAGATTTTGGTATTCCCACTGTAACGGCTCTTTGCAACTGCTATTTTTTCTTCAATGGCTTTGGTAATTCCCATTGCATTGATGGGATATGCAGCCTTGTCCGTCGACAGACAAATAACCGCACCGACATTATATTCAATGGCTGCGGTCAGAACATTATCTGTTCCGATAACGTTAGTCCTAACGGCTTCCATTGGGAAAAACTCGCACGAAGGGACCTGTTTAAGGGCAGCCGCATGAAAAATATAGTCTACGCCCGGCATCGCATTACGGCAACTTTGTAAATTTCGGACATCGCCGATAAAGAATTTGATTTTGTGGGCTACATCAGGATATTTAGCCTGATATTCATGGCGCATATCGTCCTGCTTCTTTTCATCGCGAGAAAAAATACGAATCTCTGCAATGTCGGTACGGAGGAAACGATTCAAAACCGCATTACCGAAAGAGCCTGTTCCTCCGGTAATCATCAATGTTTTTCCTGCAAAAATGCTCATAATTATATTTTTTATTTATATCTTCTTAAAATTTTCGCCAAACCATCTTATTGACTATGCCCACATAAGATTGAATAATCTTCACCACCTTAGTAGAGACATTTTCTTCTACATAGTCAGGAACCGGAATACCATGATTTCCGTCTTTACAAAGATTAACCGCAGTATCTACTGCCTGTAACAAACTTTTCTCGTCGATACCTGCAATGATAAAATCTGCCTTATCTATTGCTTCCGGACGTTCTGTCGATGTCCGGATACAGACCGCAGGGAACGGATGTCCTACCGAAGTGAAGAAACTCGATTCCTCAGGTAACGTTCCGCTGTCCGATACCACAGCATAAGCGTTCATTTGCAGGCAATTATAATCATGGAAGCCCAGCGGCTCATGCTGTATCACACGTCTGTCGAGTTGGAATCCCGATGCGGCGAGGCGATTTCTGCTTCTCGGGTGGCAACTATAAAGAATCGGCATGTCATATTTTTCCGCCATACGGTTGATAGCGGTAAACAGACTACGGAAATTCCTCTCGGTATCGATATTCTCCTCTCGGTGTGCAGACAAAAGGATATATCGTCCTTTCTCCAACCCAAGCCGTGCATGGATATCGCTCGCCTCGATTTCCGCAAGATTCTCGTGAAGGACTTCCGCCATCGGGGAGCCGGTTACATAAGTACGTTCTTTGGGCAGACCGCAATCTGCAAGATAACGACGCGCATGTTCGGAATATGCCATATTGACATCGGAAATTATATCCACAATACGGCGATTAGTCTCCTCCGGCAAACATTCGTCCTTACAACGATTACCTGCCTCCATATGAAATATCGGAATATGAAGACGTTTCGCGCCTATTACCGACAGACAACTGTTGGTGTCGCCAAGTACGAGTACGGCATCCGGTCGGATTTGCGCCATCAGTTTGTACGAAGCATTTATGATGTTCCCCATCGTCGCGCCCAAATCGTCGCCGACGGCATCCATGTACACATCCGGGTCTTTGAGTTTCAAATCCCGAAAAAATATTCCGTTCAGATTGTAATCGTAATTCTGTCCCGTGTGAGCCAAAATGCAGTCGAAATATTTCCGGCATTTGTTGATTACGGCGGCAAGACGTATGATTTCCGGTCGTGTACCGACGATTATCAACAGTTTCAGTCTGCCGTTGTCGGCAAATTTTATGTTCGAATAGTTGAGTTTTGTTTCCATAATTTATGTTATTCCACTGGTTCGAAATATGTATCCGGACGGTTCGGGTCGAACGCTTCGTTCGCCCACATAACCGTTACGAGATTTTCTGTCTCCGACAGGTTGATTATATTGTGAGTATATCCCGGGAGCATGTGTATCGCTTCGATATTGTCTCCCGAAACTTCGAAATTCAGAACCTCGTCGGTGCCTATCTTGCGTTCCTGAATCAATCCGTGTCCGGACACCACGATAAAAAACTCCCACTTGCTGTTGTGCCAATGCTGTCCCTTCGTAATTCCCGGTTTGGATATATTGATTGAAACCTGACCGCAATTACAGGTTTTGAGCAGTTCTGTGAAACTGCCGCGTGAATCGACATTCATTTTCAACGGGAATTTCACCTTGTCTTTCGGAAGATAACTCAAATAGGTTGAATATAGTTTCTTGGCAAAACTGTTTTCGGGTATCTCCGGAACAACGAGAGTTTGTGGCTGCTCATGAAATCTATGCAACAAACCGACTATCTCGCCGAGCGTCGCCTTATGCGATACAGGTACGGCACAATAACGACCATCCGCCTTCAATACTGTATCTACCCCGTCGAACTCGCAATGATGCTCTTCGCCTTTCAATGCAGCAATCATCTCGTTCACGAGGTCGTCGATATAGAGCAGTTCGAGTTCGGTCGCAGGATTATTCACCTGAATCGGCAAATCATTGGCTATATTGTTGCAAAACGTTGCGACTGCACTATTGTAGTTCGGGCGGCACCATTTTCCGAAAAGATTCGGGAAGCGGTATACCAATACTTTCGCTCCGGTCTCCTTACCGTAATCGAAGAACAACTCCTCACCGGCTTTCTTGCTTTTGCCGTAGTCGCCTTCGGCATACCGTCCGATAAGCGTCGCCTGAATCGAACTCGATAGCATGACCGGGCAACGATTGCCGAAATTTTTCAACGTATCGAGCAATGTCGATGCGAACCCGAAATTGCCCTGCATGAACTCTTCCGTGTTCTGCGGACGGTTCACGCCGGCAAGATTGAATACGAAATCCGACTCACGACAATAGGATTCGAGTTCCTCGGGCGTCGAATCGATATCGTATTCGAAAACCTCATCTACCACAAGATTTCCGTAGCATTTCGCCTTGCCCTCTTTGATATTGTTCAACTGAGCGCAAAGATTTCTGCCTACGAAGCCTTTCGCCCCTGTTACAAGTATTTTCATTTTTATAAAATATTAATCAGCCCGAATGCACCGAGTGATGAAACCGATAACCTTTTTACAGGCAACAGCATCAGTCTCGTTTGAAAATATCTCGGGTGTAAACCTTTTCCCTGATGTCGTCCAGACACGCATCGTAGCGGTTGGCGATGACCGCGTCGCTCTGCGACTTGAATGCCGCGAGGTCGTTCACGACCCTGCTGCCGAAGAACGTCGTCCCGTCCTCCAAGGTCGGTTCGTAGATGATTACCTGCGCGCCCTTCGCCTTCACACGTTTCATAACGCCCTGAATCGACGACTGACGGAAGTTGTCCGAATTCGATTTCATCGTCAATCGGTAGACGCCGATGGTTACCGGATGCTCCTCCGCACTGTTCCACGCGCTGTTGGCGGTATAGTAGCCCGCCTGCGCCAGTACGCGGTCGGCGATGAAGTCCTTGCGCGTGCGGTTCGACTCGACGATTGCCGACATCATGTTCTGCGGCACGTCGGCATAGTTCGCAAGCAACTGTTTCGTGTCCTTCGGCAGGCAGTAGCCGCCGTAGCCGAACGACGGGTTGTTGTAGTGCGTGCCGATACGCGGGTCGAGGCAGACACCGTCGATAATCGACTGCGTATCCAGACCCTTCATCTCGGCATAGGTGTCGAGTTCGTTGAAATAACTTACGCGGAGGGCGAGATAGGTGTTGGCGAACAACTTCACCGCTTCTGCCTCTTTCAGCCCCATGAACAGCGTATCTATATTCTCCTTGATTGCGCCCTGCTGCAACAGTCCAGCGAACGTATGCGCAGCCTTTTCCAACGCAGGGATGTCGGCTATCTTGCGAATCGCTTCGTTCTCCTCGGCGAACATCTCGTTATCGACAATCTTCGGGATGCCGACTATGATGCGGCTCGGATAGAGGTTGTCGTACAGAGCCTTGCTTTCGCGCAGGAACTCGGGCGAGAAGAGGAGATTGAGTTTCCCGACGCCTTTCTGCGCATATTTGACATACAGGCTGCGGCAATATCCGACCGGAATGGTCGATTTGATGACCATGACGGCATCGGGATTGACGCTCAACACGAGGTCGATGACCGACTCGACAGCGGAGGTATCGAAGAAGTTCTTCTGGCTGTCGTAGTTGGTCGGAGCGGCGATGACGACGAAATCGGCGTCGCTGTATGCCGCCTCGGCATCGAGAGTCGCCGTGAGGTCGAGATTCTTCTCGGCGAGATATTTTTCTATGTATTCGTCCTGAATCGGCGACTTGCGGCGGTTAATCATCGCGACCTTCTCCGGCACGATGTCTACCGCCGTTACCTTATTGTGCTGCGAGAGCAATGTCGCGATGCTCAACCCGACATACCCCGTGCCTGCTACTGTGATTTTCATGGTTGTATATATTTCGATTAATTAGCTAATTAGCGCAATTAGGGACTTTATCGTACACCTCGAACCGTGAGTTTTTAGATATGAACTCCGGAACGGTCGATTTCATGAGTCGGACCATGTCTGGGATGTTCACCTCGCGGGAGAGTGTTTCGAGCAGTTCGGCGGCGCGGCGGGCGTCGGTGTAGTCGTACTCGCGCACCTTGGCGATGCGGATGCGGTCGTGCGAGGTCGGCAGGGTATTCTCCGTATTGGAAAGTACCTCCTCGTAGAGTTTCTCGCCCGGTCGCAGACCCGTATACTCGATTTTGATGTCCTTGCCGGGTTCGAAGCCGGCGAGTTCTATCATGCGTTTCGCCAGATGCGCAATCTTCACCGATTCGCCCATGTCGAACACGAATATCTGCGTGCCGGTGGACATCGTCGCAGCCTCCATCACAAGACGGCAGGCTTCGGGAATGGTCATGAAGAAGCGGGTGATGTCGGGGTGCGTTACCGTTACGGGACCTCCCTTTGCAATCTGTTCGCGGAAACGCGGGATTACGGAGCCGTTCGAGCCAAGAACGTTGCCGAAGCGCGTGGTTACGAATCTCGTCCGTCCCTTTATCCTGCCCTGCTCGACGGCAAGACCCAGCGACTGCACGTAAATCTCCGCCAGACGCTTGGTGCAACCCATGATATTGGACGGATTCACAGCCTTGTCGGTCGAAATCATCACCATCTTCTCGACGCCGTATTCCAGACACTTGTCGGCTACGTTGCGCGAACCGGCGACATTCGCCAGCACCGCTTCGCACGGGTTCTCCTCCATCAGCGGCACATGCTTGTAGGCTGCGGCGTGGAAGACCACCTGCGGGCGATAGGTGCGGAAGACAAAATCGAGACGCGCCGGAATACGGACGTCGCCGATTACGGGCGAGAAGTCGAGTTCCGGAAAACGCTCTTCAAGTTCGAGACGGATGTTGTGCATCGGCGTTTCGGAGTTGTCGAACAGCACGAGTTTCCTGATGCCGAACGTTGCCAACTGGCGGCACAACTCCGAGCCTATCGAGCCTGCGGCACCGGTAACCATAATCGTCTTGCCGCGGAAGTCGGCGATTATCTCGTCGAGCGAAATCTTTATCTCGGGACGACCCAGCAAATCCTCGATTTTGATTTCGCGGATGGACGACTTCATCAGTCTGCCGCCCACGACCTCGTCTATCGGAGGGGCGATGAGTATCTTTATGTCGTTGTCGGTGGCGTATTTGAGCAGGCGTTCCTGTTCCGACTGCGCTTCCGATTCGGTGGCGAACAGTATGGCGTCGATGTCGTAGCGTCCGCGAAGATACTTCACGTTGCCGGCACTCTCGAAATAGTAGACGCTGTGTTGGGCGAGCATGTGGTTTTTCAGACGCGGTCCGTAGGTCAGGAATCCCGACACTTCGTAGTGCGGCGAGTTCTGCAAACGCATGACAAGTGCAACCGACTTGTCGCCCGTACCGTAAATCAGCACACGGCTGCAATTGCTGCGACGCTTCAACCGGTGTTTTATCAGGTCATAAGCGACTATCATCATCACGCGGACCACGACCAGCGCACAGAGCGTAAGCAGGAAATCGAGCAGCAGCAGTACCGCCGTATTCCCTCCTCCGACGATGCCGCGGGCGAACACCGGCACGCTCAATCCCAGCAGCACTTCTTTGCCGAAAGTCGCAAGCACGAACTTGGCGATTTCGCGCAGCGTGGAATGGCGGATGATAAAGCGGTATGTTTTCAGTACATAATACAGCAGCAGCGAGAATACCGTTGCGCCGACCAGCCATACCAGTGCGAATCGGTTTGAAACATCGCCTCCGAAGAGCAGGTGTACGATTATGAGTGCGACCAGCGATGCCATGACGGAAATCGCAAGGTCGATGCAGAGAATCAGTTTGGAACTCAAATAACGCTCCAAATGCAATTTGGTTATCAGTCGTTGGATATTGAGTAAATAAATTTGTTTGGGTCGTAATTTATCGCATGCATCTATACGCAATGCCGCTGCAAAGTGCCGACGGCAATTCGTCATTCGATTATCTGCACGTATTCGAAGTCGGCTTCGATGGCGACGGTTACGAAATCGGGCAGTTCGACCAGAAGCCGTCTGGTGCGCGAACCACGGATGCTCAACAGTCTGCCTTCGTAGCCGTCGAGAACGCCTCCGACAACCCGAACCGTACATCCGCACATCGACGGAGTAAGTTCTTGCGGCAGATAATAGCGCGGATTCGACGAGCAGGCGACGGCGCGCATGAAAATATCCATGTCGGCGTCGGCGACGACCATCGGTTCGCGGTATTCGCCGCCGCGGCGGTAGCGGTATTGGAGTGTCGGCGTCTTTTCGACTATCGGGTCGAGGACGGCGCGCGTTTCGCGGACGAACAGCAGGTCGCGGATAAACGGCACGCTCTCGCGGATACGTCTGCCGTTGCGGATTTTAAGCACATGACGCATCGGGGTGAAGACCTCCATGCCGACATCCGAAAGTTGTCGGTATGCAGGCAACTTCGCATTCGGGCGTTTAAGGTCGCGCATCACATACCAGCGTGCGGTCGTTTCGGCTTTTTGTGTCATGGCTGCGGAAACCGTATCAGGGCTTTATATTCTCCGACGGGCAATTCCTCTAATCCTGCCTGACACAATACAAGTCTATGCATCAAGCAGTTATAAGTATATCCGTATGAAGTTTATTGCCTGTAAAATCCGATCTTGCACGTTTCTGTAAAAGAAACCGTACTCTATCAAGTACAAAAGTATATGAAATAATACTTTAATCCAAATATTTCGTATTGTTTTTTATTGCAAAAATCCCCCCCCGAAAATTTGATTATCAATCAGTTGCATATACGGCTCGAAAATTGTCAAAAAAAATAAACTTTATCGTATAAAAACACAGCATATTTTCGTATTTCGACAAAAGTTGGGCGGCATTCGGAATCATCCGCGCAATATGCCTACGCAACACACGGACGGCGGCGTCAGAGCATGTCCGTCCGGACACAAAAAGACCGATATATGCCATTTTACGTCAAATTTACGGCAACCGGTCGTTATTCAACATACAATGATAAAAAAATCGGGCGGCACATGTGCCGCCCGACCCGCTTTTGCGTGATGCAAAAGTGCTATTTAACTGCTTTTACAATCGCCTCGAATGCTTTCGGCTCGTTCATCGCCAAATCTGCCAGAACCTTGCGGTTGAGGGCGATGCCTTTGGCGTTGATTTTACCGATAAATTCGGAATACGTCATTCCCTGGGCGCGGACTGCGGCGTTGATACGGGTAATCCACAACGAACGGAATGTACGCTTTTTGAGTTGGCGGTGTGCATAGGCAAACTGCAAACCCTTCTCGACGGTGTTTTTCGCTACCGTCCAAACGTTTCCCCTTGAACCAAAGTTGCCTTTGGCAAGTTTCAAAACCTTTTTTCTTCTTGCGCGGGACGCAACAGCATTGACTGAACGTGGCATAATTAAAAGTTTTTGATGGAGTTGATAGCGGTGCGATTCTCTCGCACTCTCTGGGGCTATGTCGCTCCGGTGTTAATAAATTGTGTTAGTTCGTCCGACCGGTTATTTAACCAGCAGGCTCTTGATTTTTGCCTCGTCGGCAGACGAAACGATACCCGAATAGCAGAGGTTACGCTTCTGTTTTTTAGTCTTTTTGGTCAGGATATGACTATGATAAGCGTGCTTACGCTTAATCTTACCTGTGCCGGTGAAAGTAAAACGCTTCTTTGCAGCGGCATTTGTTTTCATTTTTGGCATAATTGTAAAATATTTAGTTAAACATAGCGGGCAAAGATAACTCTTTTTTCGTTACCGTGCAACAATTCGGGAGAATTTTCGCGGAGAAGGGGGGGGGTAATAGGATTAAAGTCTTTAAGGACCTTAGGGACTTTAAGGTCGTTAGAGTCCTTAAAGGCATCTCGCGGCTTTCCTTTTGCCGACTTTTTCGGTCGCTTTGTCGGAATCTCATTTTTTTTTAATACTTTTGTAGCAAACTTAATAATTACC
>ERZ1027188.463-NODE-463-length-16326-cov-10.017209_pt1 | contig 16326 bp, 14 predicted proteins | sample MGYA00519273_ERZ1027188 | MGnify/ENA primary metagenome ERZ1027188 (study PRJEB26926, sample SAMN06164623) | human gut metagenome | biome: ENVO:00009003; feature: ENVO:2100002; material: ENVO:00002003 | host: Homo sapiens | place: USA | collected 2012 ... | reverse complement strand
TACGGTTCTGAGGGGGGAAGAGGGCAGTAATGCCCTTGACCTACCCGATCGACCGTCCGACCTGCAACAGCGTGACGGACGGGGTGTTAGAGCCGGGAACGAGATTGCCAAGCATTTTGCCGAGAATAACGTGGATGTCATCATCTACGCGGTGGAAAAGTCGCTGGACAGCTACAAGTTCAATCTGCTGCACTGCAAGCAGACGTTCATATCGCAGCTCAAAAGTGGAGCGATGGGCGCACGTACCATCGACGAGGGAGCAATGGACGAAAAATCGGGTATGAACTTCTCGGAGTATATGGCGTTGCTCTCCGGCAATACCGACCTTTTGGATAAGGCGAAATTAGAGAAGCGTATCGCCTCGCTCGAAGGGGAACGCAAGTCGTGGGGCAAGGGCAAGCGCGATTCGGAGTTCAAGCTGGAATCCAAGACGGGAGAACTGCGCAACAACACGGCTTTCATCGAAGCCATGACGGAAGACTGGAACCGTTTTCTTTCCGTTGTGCAGACTGATAGGGAAGGCAGTCGTCTTAATCTTGTCAAGGTGGACGGCGTGGATTCAACGGATGAGAAGGTCATCGGTAAGCGTTTGCAGGAAATCGCCAAGAACGCCACGACTGGTGGACTGTACAAGGCTGTCGGGGAACTTTACGGCTTTCCGATAAAGGTGGTCAGCGAGAGGACACTCAAAGAAGGTCTGGAGTTCACTGACAACCGCTTCGTGGTGGAGGGTAACTACAAGTACACCTACAACAACGGGCATCTGGCGATGGCAGACCCGATTGCTGCCGCACGAAACTTTCTGAACGCATTGGAGAGGATTCCGACCATCATCGACCAGTACAAGTCTAAGAACGAAGTGCTGGAAAAGGAGATTCCGCAGTTGCAGGAGATAGCGGGCAAGGTGTGGAAGAAGGAGGACGAGCTGAAACAGCTGAAGTCCGAACTCGCCGCACTGGACCGCAAGATACAGCTTGAGCTGGCTCCGGCTCAGGAAAACACAGAAGAGAACCGGCAAGGCAACGAGAAAAAACAGACGGAACAACAGCCGGAAAGCCCGCACGTGGACTTTGTACGCAGTCATTTAATTATAGGGAGACCCGGTTTATCGGAATCCAAAGGTGTAAAACTTTAATATCGAAGTCTTGACAGAAAAAGCCAGTGGTTGAATTTTTCACCACTGGCTTTAATTCTAATAATTTTTCAATCTAATATGACCGAATCTATAACGTTAAATCATAGATTATGTGTCTATTTGTGAAGAAAAAGACGTAACTTTGTATCAAAATCAAATAAGCATAACAATGGAGCCATCTATATACAGTTTTTCACTTTATACCGCACTGCCGTTGATGTTATTCTTCGGCTTTTATTTTTTGTTTGCAAAGACTCCTGAAAAGAAAATTTTCAAGAATTATCTCCGCTCCCGACAGATTATGGGTATAGCTATGCTGCTGCTTTCGGCAAATTATTCGGTACATTTCTTCTTTGGTATCCGATTCAAAAATGCGGATTCTGCCATATTGATGAACATGTCCACATACTTCCTGTGCTATTCTCTGTTCAGTTCGGCATTGATAATGTTGCTTGATCGTTTTTACATTACCAAACGGCGTGTGTGGACACATATCATTTTATGGATTATATTTTCAACTCTTTCCGGAGTTGTGTTGTTCCTGTTGCCAAGCGGAATCATGCAAAAATTCTCTTTATTTGCTTTAGCTGTATGGTTAGTCGTTTTTGGAGTCGTTTTAGCTCGCAGAGTCATAATTGCATACCGTAGAGCCATTCGGATTTTCAATGAAACTCAGGCGGATGATATAGGTACATATATCGAATGGCTTTCCATATTCACTTATTGGGCTGTTATCTTCGGTGTCGGATGCGGATTGCTGACATTTCTGCCAGACAAATATGTTTTTATCTGGATTTTGTCGTCAATACCGTTCTACAGCTATCTTTTCTACAGCTATCAGAACTACCTGCTGTTCTATGAACAGGTGGAAAATGCTTTTGAGCAAGATATACAGTCTGAAGAAGAACTTCTGACAGATACAGAAACAGAACCTAAAATAGTTTCTGAGAAAGAAGTTCCAGTGTCCTATACAGAAATTATAGAGAAAGTGGCCAACTGGATAAAGACAGACGGCTATGTCCAGCAGGGACTTACCATAAAAGAACTGTCCGAAATACTTCATACGAACCGTACCTATCTTTCCGCTTATATCAAGACTACGTATAAAATGACATTCCGCGAATGGATAACCAGTCTCCGGTTGGAGTATGCGAAAAACATACTGAAGGAGCATCCGGAGATCAATATACAGAAGCTGGCTGAGTCTTCCGGTTTTCTTTCCCGCAGTAACTTTATCAAATTATTTACCGAGAAGGAAGGATGTACGCCTGCCAAGTGGAAAAAAGCAAATCTGAAGTGATTTGCGTGGTAAAAATCCGATGAAAAAGCTCTCAGAAACCCATTTTCCAAAAGTGCTCATACTACAAAAAGTGCTAATTCGACAGCCACAAAAGTGCTAATTCGACAACTCAAAAAGTGCCGATTTGACAAAATAAGTGCTCAGACGACAATGTGAAAAGTGCTCAAACGACAATTTTTATAAAACGCTGTGTTTTAGCAAAAAAAGTTTTTGTAATATTTTGGGCGCTGAATGGCATTTATTACCTTTGGAGATGACAAAGATAATGAATTCAAGTTTATATGAGCAGAAAAATCACTTTTCTTACCCTGTTTCTGTGGCTGATGACGCTAACTTTTCCTGTCATTGCGCAGCAGAAAGCAGACACGACCTACACCTTCCGGTTCGTTACGCAGAAGGACATGTTCTACGTGCCTTGGAATGGCAATGACACGGAACTTGCCCGCCTGTTGGAATGTATCGAAAACAACAAAGCAACAATTTTTAACGGCAAGTTGCCGCTACTGGTTGACGGCTACTGCAATTCGCTGGGCGGTGAAGCCGAGAACCTTGCAACGGCGAAGATCCGTGCCAATCGAGTAAAATCAGAACTGATTACACGCGCGAAAATCAAGGAAGAAAACTTCATTACCCACAATCATGCGACAGAGGGTGATTTTGTAATCGTGCGCCTAACGGTACCCGCAAAGGAAACAGCCGCGATGGATGCGGAAGCGGAAGCGCGACGCAGAGCAGAAGCCGAACGCTTAGAAATCGAGACGCGTGCCGAACAGGAACGGCGTGCCGAAGAGCAGCGCAAGGCGGAAGAAGCCCGACTTGCCGCTGAAAAGGCAGAAGCCGAGAAAGCTGCTCTACAAAATACACTTGCCGGCACGCCGTCGGAAACTAAAATCACAAATGATTATCATCTCTCCCTGCGTGCCAACCTGTTGCGCTGGGCTACCCTGACACCCGATTTAGGACTTGAATGGCGCATCTGTCCGTCATGGGGCATTGCCGTAAACGGCTCGTGGACTTCTTGGAGCTGGAGCGACAAAGACCGCCGCTATGCACTCTGGGAAGTGGCTCCGGAAGTGCGTTACTATATGGGTGAGAAGAAAGTCTGGTATCTGGGCGCGATGTTCAAGGCTGGACAGTTCAACTATAAGATCTCCGAAACAGGCAAGCAGGGCGACCTGATGGGTGGCGGCATCACCACAGGCTATCAGCTACGGCTGAACAAGGCACTGGCTCTTGATTTCAACCTCGGCTTGGGCTACCTGAATGCCGATTTCGAAAAATATGAAGTCATCGATGGTGTGCGCGTGCGCTGTGGCAACGAGACAAAAAATTGGTGTGGCCCCATCAACGCCGGTGTGACATTGGTATGGAAGTTATTCTAATACGGAGGAATAGAGTATGAAAGCAAGACAATATATAAATATGATAGGAATGGCAGCCGCCGTGCTGCTCTCTTCCTGCGTGAAGGACACGCTTTATGACACGCCGCATCCCGACTATGGGAAGATTGCGGTGACAGCCGACTGGTCGGCACGCGGTGAGGGTATCAACATACCTGCCACGTGGACGGTCACTATGGGCGACTATGCGGGTACGGAGACTTCCGCCACCCATGCCCCCGACCATCTGTTTGCTCCAGGCAGCTACACCCTTGCGGTGTGGAACCCAGCTGAAGGAATCACGGTAAACGGCACCACCGCCACCATTGCCGCAGCCACGGGAAACCGGGCAGGCGCGGATGTCTTTGTGAACAATGCCCCGGGATGGTTCTTCACCTATACGAAACAGGTGAGCATCGAGAAAGACAAGGACTATCCGCTGACCGCTGCAATGAAGCAGCAGGTACGCGAACTGACACTTATCATCAAACCGACGGGTGATGCCGCCGGACGTATCACGGAGATTGTTGCCCATCTGACGGGTGCAGCCAGAACACTCGATTTCGCTACCGATACCTACGGAGCCGCTTCAAACGTCGTGCTGCCCTTCACCAAGATTACCGAAGGTGACGATGCCGGCAAGTGGAAAGCCACGGTGCGGCTGCTGGGTGTGACCGGTACGGAACAACTGCTGAAGGGTGAAATCCGCTATGCTGACGGCAACCCGACCCCCACCACGCTGAAAAGCGACCTCACAGAAGCTCTCAAGGAGTTCAACACCAGAAAGGGCAAATCGCTGACCCTCGGCGGAACGCTGGTTGAGACTCCCGAAGGCATGGAAGTGGACGGAGCCGAAATCAACGGCTGGGAAGAAGTGAAAGGTGATGATGTAAATGCCGATTTGTAAATAATAAAATTATAGATATAATGAAGACAAGATTTTTTGCACTTGCAGCGCTCGCCCTCGCACTTGTAGCCTGCAACAACGAAAACGAGAACCTGAACGGTGACCCTGTGGCCGCCCTGTTTACCGCCAACATCGCCCCCGCCACCCGCGCCAGCGGAACCACCTGGACTGGCGGCGACCGTATCGGCATCACCGACATCGGCAACGATTCCCAGTACGGCAACGTGCCTTTCATCCTGAAAAACGGGAAATTTGAGGCAGAAGGAAAGGTTATCTATATCGAAGATACAAAGACCCATACTTTCCGCGCCTACTATCCGTACAACGCGGCGGGAGGCATCCTCGCAGCCACGACCGATGCCACGGCGCAGCAGAACCAGCCTGCCATCGACTTCCTCTTTGCTTCAGGAGCCACGGGAGACAAAAACAACCCGGTAGTAAGCTTCACCGACAAAACCGCCAAAGGCGGTGAAGACAACTCCTTCCACCACCGCATGAGCCAGATAACCCTTACCTTCGAGGCGGGCGACGGCGTGAATTTCAGCGTGGTCAAGCCTGAACGTTACACGCTGGACGGATTGTTACTCACCGGTACGTTCAACACGGCCGACGGTATTGCCACCGCAGACAACGGACTACAGACCGGAGAACTGACCATGAATCTGGCAGACGGCAATCTCACGTCATCGATCATCCTCTTCCCGCAGACAGTTGCATCCCTGCCGTTGGTTGTGAATTACAAAGGTCAGGAATATCATGCCACACTCACCATGCCCGATGGCGCACTGCTGGCGGGCAACAACTATACCTATACCGTCAAGGTACGCAACAAAGTCCTTGAAGTCAGCGAAGCCACCATTGCAAAGTGGAACGATATAGACGGTGGAGATGTGGGTGCTGACCTGTAGGATGTTAATAATTAATCGATTAGAATGAAGAATTATGAGACATAGATTATTTATCCCCGCAGCCACCGCACTGCTGTTCGCCCTCGCCGCCTGCACGCAGGACGAACTTGCTGGCGATAACCGTCTGCCCGAAGGTGAATACCCCGTCGTCATCCGTGCCACCGGATTGTCCGTAGAAGCAACGCCGCTGGCAGCCCCTTCCACCCGTGCCGCTGTGGACGGCGACTGGCAGGGCGTCACTTCCGTGGCACTCAAGATGGGCGATGCGGTAAAGGAATACACCGTAACGGCTTCTACCGATTTCAAGAGTGCCACGCTTTCACGCGAGAACGACCCGTACTACTGGACCAGCCGCGACCCGGTTACCATATCGGCATGGTGGCCCTTCGACAATGCCGACATCACACAGATGCCTGCCGTGAAGGTGGCAGAAGACCAAAGCAAACTGGCTGACTTCCAAAACAGCGACTTCATCTCTGCTGAGAACCGGAAGGTGGAATTTAACAACCCGACTCTTGAATTTACCCACCGCACGGCACGCGTGACAATCGAACTGAAGCCCGGCACGGGATTCACGAGCGTCGCCGGTGCCACGGTGAGCCTCGTGAGCCTGTCCGCCGATAACGGCAACCCGACTGCCATCAAGACCTACAACGCAAGCGGCAACACCTACGAGGCACTGACCGCCCCGCAGACCGTTGCGGCAGGCAAACCATTCGTCAAGGTGGAACTCGGCAGCGGCACCTTCTACTTCCGCCCGCAGAACAACGTCGTATTAGAAGCGGGCAGCCGCTATAAATATACCGTTAAGGTGAACGCCACCGGCCTGACGTTAGAGGGTTGCACCATCGGCAACTGGGCTGACGGCGGCGGCGAGAGCGGCGCAGCCGAGGATTTGGGCTACATCTACGACAGCAACACCAATACCTACACGGTCTATAACGCCGACGGCCTACTGGCATGGAACAAAGCCATACAAAAAGATGAATCGATAAATTGCACCCTCACCGCCGACATCGACCTGACGGGTAGGGAATGGACACGTTTAGACACATGGCCAGGCTACTCCGGCGTCTTCAATGGGCAGGGACACCGCATTACGGGATTAAACTTTTCAGCAGCGAGGTTTGGACTTTTTCTTTTTTTAAATCAAAGTGGAGTGATAAAGAACCTACAACTCATAGATGTGAATCTGGATGGCAGTAGTGGAGGAGCTGCTGGAATGGTGGACCGAAATCATGGCCAAATCATTGCCTGCTCTGTGACGGGAAAACTTACTGTACATAGTGGTGGTATAGCCAATGCAAATTATGGCGATATCATCGCTTGCTGGTTCAACGGCACATTGAAAGATGAGTCTGGTTGTGGAACTATAGTGCGTTTCAACTACAAGAATATAACTTCCTGTTATTGGGGAGGCAATGCCGGGCTAGGAGTACTCCGTAATGAAGGAGGAACGGTAGTTGCCACGAAGGTAGACGGCGCGACCGTGAAATGGCAGACAGCCGTCGACGGCATGAACACCGCCCTCACTGCTGGCGACTACCAGTGGGCACTCGGCACCGACGGCCTGCCCGTACTGCAAAAGAAACAATAACAACCCTTAAACAACACGCATCATGAGACGAACAACCATTCATATATTCGCAGCCATCGCCCTGCTGTTCGCCCTTGCCGCCTGCACGCAGGACGAAGCAGGCTTCCTGTCGGAAGGGGCGGAAGGCACACCCATCGTCTTCACCGCCACGGGGCTGAACCCCGCCGCGACAGCCATCGCCGGCACCCGTGCCCCCGCGGATGGCAATTGGACGGGTGTGCAGAGCGTGGCAGTTCTGATGGACGGCATGGTGAAGACGTACAACGTGACGCCCTCCACCGCCGACCCCACCAGCGCCACGCTGACCTCCACCGACCCGTACTACTGGACCAACCACAACGACATCACCGTCACAGCGTGGTGGCCCTACACCGCTGGCGAGACAACCCCACCTGCGGTAAAGGTAAAAGCCAACCAAAGTACCCAGAAAGACTTTGAGGGCAGCGACCTCATCGTAGCCGACGGGCAGACGGTGACCTACGGTAGCCCCACGCTTCGCTTCACCCACCGCACGGCGCGAGTGACCATCGTTCTGACGGACTACACCGAGGGGCTGGCATCCGTGCGGCTGACGGGACTCTCCACCGAAGGCGACAACCCGGATATAATCGTCCCGTATGACAAGGGCAGCAACACCTACACCGCCATCGTAGCCCCGCAAAGTGTGGCAGCTGGCACGGCATTCATTACCTGCACCTTCACTAACGGCAAGACCTTCGTTTATAAGATGAAGAATGCTACCGACTGGCAGGCGGGCGGTGAATATACCTACACCGTCTCCCTCGCTGCGGCAAAAGACCTGGGCTATACCATAGAGAGCAACGGCAGCTACACCGTGACCTCCGCCGATGGTCTGATGAATATAGCCGAATTAGTGAACGGAGGTAAGACCGACATTAACATTACCCTCGACACAGACATTGACCTCACAGGCAAAGACTGGACACCGATAGGCACAGACTACGACAACTCATACAAAGGCACCTTCGACGGTGGCGGCCATACCATTACGGGGCTGACCTTTACGACAAATGACGAATATGCGGGTCTGTTCGGCTGGCTCAATAGAGCTGGTACGGTGAAGAACGTGGTGATGGAGGGCGTACAGATAACAAGCAATCAAATATATGGCGGCAGTATTGGCGGCGTGGTAGGATATAGCTGGGGCACCATTGAAAACTGCTCGGTGTCGGGCAGCGTCAGCGGCACGGTGTATGTCGGCGGTGTGGTGGGTGTTCAAATAGGCGGTTCCATCACCGGATGCAGCTCCTCTGCCACAGTGAAGGGAACGGTCGATGTCGGCGGCGTGGCAGGTCAGACGAATTCGAGTGCCACCCTGACCGCTTGCTATGCCACAGGCAACGTGATCATAGAAATGGCCCTCAAAAAGAATATCGCTGGCGGCGGTCTGGTGGGAATGAACGCAGGAAGCAGCCTCCTTGCCTGCTATGCCACGGGCAACGTAACCAGTACGGGTAGTAGCACTGGCCAAGTACATATCGGCGGCTTTTTGGGAAATAACTACACCACCGTGACCGCCGGCTATTGGAAGAACAATCATGAACAAGGCATCGGCTACAATAGGGAAAGCACCGGAGCCACGAAGGTGGACGGCTCTGTCGTTACCTGGCAGAAAGCCGTCGATGCCATGAACACCGCCTTGCAGAACGCAGGCTCAGAGTGGCGTTACGAACTTAACGGAGCATTGCCTACCTTGAGGAAGCAGTAAACCGTCGGGCGGGAAAAGTCCCGCCCGCAACGAACATTAACTGAAGTATAATCCCAATAAAGAAAGGAGGACGTGATGGAACACACGGAGAATCCACCATATTGGTTTTGGCATCAAGGCATTGTCAATAATAATATAGACTCCAGTGTAAATATGGAAGCTGTAAGCCGGACATTGTCAAGATTGGTGCTCATTAAAGACAACAAATCAAGTAATTAAATTAAAAACATGGGACTTTTTCACAGAGGCAAGAAAAATAATGACGATGAGCCGGACAGTGTTCAAACCAATTCATTCTCTGATATTATGAATGGTTTGCAATACGCCGTAAACTGTGCACAAGATACATTGCAGAATCATCAGATACAAAATCTGACCAGACTTTTTGAAGGAACAAATGCAAATAACGCAAATACGTTCCAATCAAAAAAAATCATGGTTGGAGACAAGACTATTGATATTCCACTTATAGCCTTGATATCCCATCATTATCTTGCGATGGATAATGTGCAGATAAAGTTCAAGGCGAAGGTCGGAAGCGTGGAATCACAGATTCCAGAAAACAACTTATTGTTATCCAGCCCACAAAGAGCCAATCTCCAGATGCAGATGAGCAACATAAAACCGGATGCGGATGATGTCATGGAGGTTTGCGTCAATTTTAAAGTTCAGGAGACTCCGGAGAGTATTTCCCGAATCATTGACGATTTTGTAAAAAATATCTAACAATTTTAAAATTCAAATGTTATGGCAGAAGAAATAAAGAACCAAGGGCAACAAGAAAATGCGGAAAACTTGAATGAAAATGTAAGCGGACAGGCGAAAGAAATTATCTCCGCTGCATTGGAAGAGACTCAAAACAGAGAAACTTCTCCAGTTCTTAAAGCAGATTCAAACGTGACTGACAAATTCAAGGGGCTTCCCATGCGGGAACTTATTGCAGCTCCACTTATTGCAGCAGCCGAAGCACAACAGGAATTGGCAGCGACAGCATGGAATTTCTACCAGCAAATTGCATTTGATGGTAAAAGCGGCAATAAAGCGCGTATATTGGAATTCGATGTCGAAAGACCGATACAGCAGGATGGAAAAATGACAACAATGTCACAAAGTGTCAAGGCTCCGTTTATAGGATTGGTGCCTATTCCTTCCCTGCTCATAGATCGCGTGGATGTCGATTTCCAGATGGAGGTTACCGATACATCAAACGTAAAAAGCACTACCAACGCAGAAGTAGAGGCAAAAGCTTCTGCAAAACATTGGTTTATAAATGCGGAAATCAGCGGCAAAGTCACGACCGCCCGCGAGAACACCCGCATGACCAACCAAACGGCAAAATATCAGATACATGTGACAGCCAGTCAGCAGCCGCAGACCGAAGGTCTGTCTAAACTGATGGATATAATGGCATCATGTATCGAGCCTATAACAAACGAAAGTAACAGTAAGTAAATATATGAATTTGATTCAAGCATTAAGATTGCCAAACAGTCAAGCAGTAATGACAAATATTGCACGGTTTCATTATCAAAATATTTATAATGTAGGTTTGACCCCTCCGATTTTCACGCAAAGTAATTTGACATTTCAAATAAAAGGATATACCCGTAACTATCGTTTTCTTAGATTAGACTACGCCTGTGTCATATATATTGCGGATAGAATAGCAGTCGTTGCTTCAAATGGCATAGATACTTTAAGTTCAGGTTTTTCGGGGTGTTATATGGCCAGTTTTAGGCACAATGGCATTAGGTATGTTGCTCATATTCCAACGCCTAACAATAGTATTAAAACATCATGGAATCGGGCGGTTAAAAATCGAATAATAGATAATGTTGTTCTTTTTAAACCTACTGAAGGATTGGCGAGAATCCCAGGAACCATTGGTATTTGGGGAATTATAACATTTAACGATAGATGTTATCGGCTTGATGTAAATGAAAACGCTCCTCCAAGTCAAGCCATACGTGGCCAAAGAATTTTTAACTCAATCCCGAGAAATCCCATACTAACAGAAATTCCACCTATCGCCGGTGGTCAGATGCCTTAATAATTATAACAATTGTAAATAAGGGAAGAATGGTTGTTTCATTGAGGAGTAGAATTCTATTCGGATATATAATTCTGGTGGCGGTCATAGGCAGCATGGCCGCCATTCTCATCCATGAACCTGCGAAGTTCCACGACCTATATGCGTATGTTGAATAACGGTATTTACACAAACAGCAAATGAGCGAACAATTCGTTACCACTACCAAGCATTTCCGCAAGCTGCTTGCCGCAGGCTATCTGTTGATAGTTCTGCTGGTGGGCGGCATCATCTGCACGTGGCTCGGCGAATGGCGCGACTTGGAGTTGCTGGAACGGGAGAACCGTGAAATCAACCGCTTCCGCAAGGAAACACACGATGCGTATGTGGGTGTGGTGGAATTGTCACTTTTGGGCGAGTCGGTGCTGGAATGGGACGATAAGGATGTGGCGGCATACCGGCGGCAACGGATGGCGGTGGATAGTATGCTTTGCCGCTTCAAGAGCCATTACGAATCGGTGCGCATAGACAGCGTGCGCCACTTGCTGGAGGACAAGGAAAAGCGGCTGTGCGCCATCATGGAGGCTCTGGAACAACAGGCGGACATCAACCGCCGGATAGCCAAGCAGGTGCCGGTGATAGTGCAAACGAGCAGGCAGGAAGAGCCGAAGAAACAGAGGAGGAAAGGTTTTCTCGGGTTGTTCGGCAAGAAACAGGAAGCACCTCCGACGACGACCACCACGATGCTCTACACACTGAACCGTGATATGATAGCGCAACAACGTGCCCAAAGCCATCGTCTGTCGGAATATGCCGACAGCCTTGCCAGCCGCAATGCGGAACTGAACCGCCAACTGCAAACCCTTATCCAGCAGATGGACCACAAGGTGCAGGCTGACTTGCAGGAACGTGAGGCGGAAATATCCGCTATGCGTGAAAAGTCGTTCTTGCAGGTAGGTATCATAACGGGTGTCATGCTGCTGTTGCTCATTATTTCATACATCATCATTCACCGCTATGCCACCCGCATCAAGCAGTACAAACGTAAGACAACAGATTTAATCGGGCAACTGCAAAAGTCCGTAAAACAAAACGAATCGTTGATAGCCTCACGCAAGAAAGCGATGCACACCATCACCCACGAGCTACGCACACCACTGACTGCCATACATGGATATGCGGAACTGATGCAGGACAACGAAGAAGAAAAGATAAGCGGTTATGCGGACAATATCCTGCAAGCCTCCAAGAGAATGACCGACATGCTCAACTCCCTGCTTGACTTCTTCCGCTTGGACAGCGGCAAGGAACAGGCGAATGTCCGTCCGTTTCGTTTGGAAAACATCGCGGAGCTGTTGCAAACGGAGTTTACGCAACAAGCAGAAGCAAAAGATCTTAAACTTACCATCGAGTGCCCGGAGGGTATTATCCTGAATGGCGACAAGGAGCGTATCATACAGATATGCGACAACCTGCTGGGCAATGCCGTCAAGTTCACGAATGCCGGAAGCGTTTCACTTGTCATAAGCTATGACGGCAATAGGCTGACCCTTGTAGTAGAGGACACCGGAACCGGCATGAGTGCGGAAGAACAACAGCGAGTGTTCGGAGCGTTCGAGCGGCTTTCCAACGCCGCCACGCAAGACGGTTTCGGATTGGGGTTAAGCATTGTGAAACAGATAGTCGGGATGCTTGGCGGCACTATACGCTTGGAAAGCGAAAAAGGAGAAGGCAGTCGTTTTACTGTGGAGTTGCCAATGAACACTGCCGATATTGGTATTGAAGAACAGACAGCCGCAGAAAGTCTGGCTCATATAGAAAGACCTTATTCTGTCATCGTATTGGACGACAATCCGATGGTATTATCCATGACAAAGGAAATGTATGCTGGTATAGGTGTGCATTGCGACACGTTCACCACTATTGGCGATGCAATGGAAGCCATGCGGCAGCACACATACGACCTCATGATAACCGATATGAAGATGCCGGAGATTAACGGCTATGAGGTGTTGGAGTTGTTACGCTCGTCAAGTGTCAGCAACTCGAAAGAGATTCCCATTGTCGTGGCGACCGCCTCCGGCAGTTGCAGCGAAGAGGAGCTGTTGGAAAATGGATTTACCGCCTGCCTGTTCAAGCCATTTTCCATTTCCGAACTGGTTGCTGTATCAGACAAATGCCTTTTGACAAGTACGGACAAGGATGAACTTCCCGACTTGTCCTCTCTGCTTGCATATGGTGACAAACGGGCGATGCTCGACCGTTTGATAACCGAAACAGAAAAGGATATGCAGGCTGTCCGGGAAATCATGGAGAGGAATGACCGCAAGGCGTTGGACGAATGGATACACCGTCAGCGAAGTTCATGGGCTGTTATCCGTGCTGACAAACCCTTGTGGAACCTGTATGAACTGCTGCATCAAGAATCTGAATGTTCCGAAATGGAATTGCGGAAATGCGTGGATGCCATGCTTCGTATGGGAACAGTTATCATAGAACTTGCGCAAAAGGAAAGGAGGTTGTCGGATGAAAGTATTTGTGATTGAGGACAACCCCGTCTATAACGATTATGTCTGCAACCTGCTGAAGAAAGACAGCTTCGATACTATGTCGGCATATAATCTTGCCACTGCCAAGAAACTATTGGTAAAGTCAGAGGTGGATGATATTGTCGTTGCCGACCTACGCCTCCCCGACGGTGAAAGCATAGAGTTGTTACGGTGGATGCGTGCCAACGACAAACAACAGGTGTTTATCGTTATGACCAATTACGGGGAGGTGCATACGGCAGTGGAAAGTATGAAGCTCGGCTCAAAGGATTACATACAGAAACAGTTGTTGGAGGATAAACTGATACCGCTTATCCGCACCCTGCAAAAAGAACATGAAAAGCGACTACAATGGAACATTCCGATATTCGTCCGGCAGGGCGAAGCCTATCAGAAAATCAAGAAACGTGTGCGCCTTGTAGCCACCACCCGGATGAGCGTGCTGATACTGGGCGAGAACGGTACGGGCAAGGAACATATCGCACAACATATACACCAACAAAGCAAACTTGCCGATAAACCTTTTGTGGCAGTGGACTGCGGAGCCTTGTCCCCGTCATTGATACAATCCGCCTTCTTCGGACACGTCAAGGGCGCGTTTACGGGTGCCGAAGCAAACAAGACGGGGTATTTTCTGGAAGCGGATGGCGGCACGCTGTTCCTTGACGAAGTGGGCAACCTAACAATGGAGATGCAACAGATGCTGCTCCGCGCCATACAGGAACGCCGTTACCGTCCCGTCGGAGCAAAGGAGGACAAAACAGCCAACGTGAGGATAGTGGCTGCAACCAACGAGGATTTGCAGAAAGCCGTAACGGAAAAGCGGTTCCGGCAGGATTTGCTCTATCGCTTGCAGGAGTATGTGATAACCATGCCGCCCTTGCGCGACTGCCCGGAAGACATCATGCCATTGGCCGAGTTCTTCCGTGAAATGGCAAACCGTGAGTTGGAACGTGAAGTAAAAGGTTTTGCCGCATCTGCCCGTAATGCCCTGCTCGCCCATGCGTGGCCGGGCAACGTGCGCGAGTTGAAACAGAAGATACAGACGGCAGTCCTGCAATCAGAAGGCGATATGATAACCGAAGCCGATTTGGAACTTGACAATGAACCGTCCGCTACTTCCGCTTGTTTTACATTGAAGAGCGGGGATGAAGAAAGAGGACGTATCCTGCGTGCTTTGAAACAAGCAGCCGGTAACAAGAAAATGGCTGCAAAGATACTGGGTATCGGCAGGACAACGCTGTATAATAAATTGGTAGAATATGGATTGAATGAAGAAAACTGACCGGAGTATGGCTGTAAATGGCAATAATTGATTAACTTTGCAATTGTATTTCAGAAAATAGCAGGCGATTGGGTAACTTTTCGCCGATGATATAGACATAAGACCGCAAGGCGTTTCGAGCGAAAATCTGGTAAATTTAGTTATATCTCAAAAGTCCACACTGTAATATTTTGTAAACCAATGATTTATATTCCGACATGTTTTTATTAAGGAACAAATTAGGAACAGAAACACAAATTATCGCATTTTCCTGTTTTTTTGTTTGCACTACCTTTCTTTCTCTTCACTTGTTCGTACTTTGAGCATTTTTCCAAACCTTTTTGCTCGATTTTCATTCTTTCGCGAAGAGTTATTGTTTCTGTATTCATTAGCGAAAAATCGCAGCCAAAAGAAAAAAGGAGCTAATCTTTTTTTCAAGGAACATTGTTTTTTGCAAAGGTAGCTATTTCCCTCGAAACACATATACAGGCAGCCCAATATATCTGCCTATATTTAGTTTACTTTAGTTTAGCATATATATAGGCTAATAGACTAAACTAAACCTTTCCCAAACGACCTCCCCATACTTTTATATTTGCAGTCAAAAGAGAAGATAGTCACACCGATATTTTCTCTTTTCGCTGCAATCCCCTTTTATTCCATAGTCCCATTTACAGATTACCCATTGCAGGTGTACTCCCACATTCTTGCATATCGACTTTCAGGCTGCCTGATGAGAATTGTGTCGCAAAGGTACTTGTCATGGCTTTCTTGTATTCAAGGTCACAGCCTGACGGTTCCCGACAAAATCTCCACGCTCCGCTTTGCAGAGGTCGTATTTGGTCGTGAAACCCTGCATAAAGAGCCATAACACCTTTTGAGGCGACATAATTTTCAATCAAGCCCGAAAGTAGCTGAAATGCTAAAAGAGGGAAAAATAAAAAACTTAAAACTTAGGATTATGGCAAATTACGCAACAAACCTTTTCTTCGCAACTACAGAGAATGAACAAGACCTTGATAAAATAGAGGTTTTCTTGAACGACAATTTTGGTGACTGTTATCTTGAACGTGCTGATGACGCTTTGGAGGGCGAGTTTTCTTCTCGTTGGGCTTATCCAGAGGAATTGATAGACGAATTGGTAGCATCTTTAGAGACTAAAGATAGTATCTATATTCGAGTTCTGACATATGAAATGGGATGCGAATATGTTAGCTTTCGGACATACTCACAAGGCAAATGGCATATCAGGTTATGACTGTAAAATGACATGACTATGTACGAATACGAAGAAGATAGCGAAATTATCGGTGCGCACTGCACCCTGCTTACCCCCTATAAAGGCTATACCGAGGGAACAGTTGTCGGCGACTTCGGCAATAAAATAGTGGTACGTCTGAACAGTGGCAAGGAGGTGGTCGAGTACCGTGATGAAGTGATTATTTACGATTAAATACAAGAGCGATGCAACAGGTAGCAATGAAATTCGTCCAATGGGACGTACCCGAATTAGAGAAGCTGAAAGACAG
>ERZ1027188.462-NODE-462-length-16334-cov-4.235948_pt1 | contig 16334 bp, 9 predicted proteins | sample MGYA00519273_ERZ1027188 | MGnify/ENA primary metagenome ERZ1027188 (study PRJEB26926, sample SAMN06164623) | human gut metagenome | biome: ENVO:00009003; feature: ENVO:2100002; material: ENVO:00002003 | host: Homo sapiens | place: USA | collected 2012 ... | reverse complement strand
CGCGTCTCGTGGGCTCGGAGATGTGTATAAGAGACAGATATAAAAGCCCGTTCCGCCGCAGATAATCGGCTGCTTGCCCTCGGCGAGGAGCCTTTCCGTTACGGGCAGCGCTGCCGTACGGTAATCGCCGACGGAAAATCTCTCGTTCGGCGCAGCCACGTCGATTAAATGGTGCGGCACGCCGCGCATTTCTTCTTTCGTAGGCTTTGCCGTGCCGATATCAAGCCCGCGATACACAAGCATACAATCGGCGGAAACGACTTCCGTATTCAGTTTTTCGGCAAGAGCGACGGCGAATTTTGTTTTGGAAGTTGCCGTTGCCCCGCAAATTACGATTACGTTTTTCATACCACCCTTTTGAAAAGCTTTTCAAGTTCCGTCTTTCCGATACGAGCGACGACAGGTCTGCCGTGCGGGCAGCGAAGCCCGAGGTTGCCGTCGATTAAGCGGAACAATTCGTCGATTTCCGCCTGCGAAAGATCCTCCCCGCCTTTTACCGCGGCTTTGCACGCCGCCGTGGCAAGTTTATCGCGCAGCAATTCTTCTAATCTGATGCCGCGGTAGCCATCCGCCTCCGCGACGATTTCGCCGAAGAACGCCGCCATATCGATATTCGTCAAATCGGCGGGCACGCCGGACACTGAAAACGTATTTTCGGAAGTTTCTTCGATTTCGAAGCCCATCGCGCGGATATTTTCGAGATTTTCGCGCAGAAACGCGCCTTCGTATGCGTTCAGGCTGATTTCGTACGGCACCAGCATTGCCTGACATACCGTCTGACGGGTTTGCATTTTTGCTTTCAGGCGATTGAAAATCAGGCGTTCGTGCGCCGCATGCTGATCGATGAGATACACTTCGTCGCCGTGCTCGTATATGAGATACGTGTTGAAAAGTTTCCCCGCGTATACGAACGAAGAAACGTCGACATATTGTTGTTTCGAACGCTCCGACTTTTCTTTTTCGAGCAGGAATTTTTTATTTTCGGCAAAAATATCGACGGGCGCATCGGCAGGCGCGGACGAAGCATCCGGCTCTGCGGGGACTTCGGAATTATTTTTCGTTCTCTCTTTATCGGAGAGTGCGCCGCTCTCCCAGCCCTCTTTTACGGCGGCGGCATAGGCTTCGCGCGCCGTCTGAATTTTCTTTTCGTCGTTCTTTCCCGCGGCGGACGAAGGAGAATGCAACGACACTTTCGACGCGCCGAGCGTTAAATCGGGAAATAAATCGTAAATGGCGCCGCGTTTTGCCTCTTCCGCATTTTTTAAAATCCGCCCGGAAGTTTGTTGTTGCACGCCGGGAAACGCGGATTTCGGAACATAAGGCGCATAATCTTCTTCGTCGTTCAGGCGGAAAGGAAGGTCGATTTCCGTCGGCTTCGGCGCGGTTTTCGGTTTTTCGTTCATCTCCGCCATCGCTTTTCTTGCTTCGTCGTAAGAAAGTCGCGGCGGCTCGGCTGCCGTTATTGCGGTTTCCATCTGCGGCGACGAATCGACGGCGCTGCGGGACGGAACGGGAGCGAAAGCGTTCTTCGAAGGCACAACGTAATCGAGCGCGCTTGCGTTGCCGTCCAGCACATCGGAAATAACGCGATAAACGCAGCCGTAAATGATTTTGTTATCGGAAAAGCGCACGTCCGATTTATTCGGATGCACGTTGACGTCTACGATTTCGGGCGGGACGGTGATGTGAAGCACGTAAAAAGGATACTGGCGCTTCATCAGATAATTCGCATAGGCGTTTGTAATGGCGGCGGAAATCGTCTGATTGCTGATGTATCTGCCGTTTAAAAACACCGTCTGATAGGATTTTGTGGCTTTCGTGTAGTTCTGATTGCCGATAAAGCCGCGGATTTTTACGCCGTGTTTGTCGGCGTCGATACGATAGCAATTTTCAAGAACGTTTGCGCCGTAAACGCAGGCAAACGCTTCTTCTTCACCCTCGCCGAACGATTGCAGAACGCTTTTGCCGTTGACAAAATAGCGAAACGAAATATCGGGACGGGAAAGAATGAAGCGGGAGACAAACGCGCCGATGTCGGTTTCTTCGCCGCGGTCGGTCTTTAAAAATTTCAAGCGCACGGGCGCGTTGAAAAACAGCCTGGATACGGTAACCTCGGTGCCGTGCGCGAACGCTTCGGAAGTTTCTTCGATTTCGCCGAGCGTGCCGCCGACCGCCGAAAGCGAATAACACTTCGCCCCTTCCGTGCGGGATTTTACGGTAAGTTCGGAAACGGAAGCGATGGACGCCACGGCTTCGCCGCGGAAGCCGAGCGTTAAAATATTTTCAAGATCTTCCGCTTTGGAAAGTTTGCTGGTGGCGTGCGGCAAGAATACCGACGGCAAATCTTCGCGAAGGATTCCCGTCCAGTTATCGAGCACGCGGATCAGGCTTTTGCCGCCCTCTTCCACATCGATTTCGATTTCCGTGGCGCCTGCGTCGATGGCGTTTTCCACCAGTTCTTTCACGACGGAATACGGACGTTCGATTACCTCGCCCGCCGCGATTCTGTTGTATACGCTTGAAGGTAGTATGTTGATTTTACCCATAATTCTTTTTCCGTGATTTTACTTTGCGAGCTTTTCTTTGAGATCGTTCAATAGTAAAAGCGCCTGCATCGGAGAAAGCGAGTTTACGTCGGTTTCCGCGATGATTTCTTCCACTTCGCTGCGTTTTCTTTCTTCCGCCTGCACGCTTGCGGACGACGGTTCTTCCGCTTCGACGGCGACTTCGGAAAGCGAAACCGCGCTTTTTTTGGCGACATCATTCTTTTCGAGGACTTTCAGGATCCCCTTTGCTCTGGCGGTAACTTCTTTCGGAACGCCCGCAAGCGAAGCGACTTCGATACCGAACGAGCGGTTAGCGCCGCCGCGCTGGATTTTTCGAAGAAATACCACGCCGCCGCCGAGTTCGCGTACGGTTACTTTATAATTTTTCACGCCGTCGATGGTGTTTTCCAGCTCGGTAAGTTCGTGATAATGCGTTGCGAACAGCGTTTTTGCGCGGACTTTTTCGGCAAGGTATTCCACGACCGCCCACGCGATGGAAAGCCCGTCGTAAGTGCTTGTGCCGCGCCCGACTTCGTCCAGAACGAGAAGGCTGTTTTTGGTGGCGTTGAGAAGAATGGCGGCGACTTCCGTCATTTCCAGCATAAAGGTAGACTGATCGTATACGAGATTATCGCTGGCGCCCACCCGCGTGAACACACGATCGATCAGCGGAATCTGCGCCGACTTTGCGGGGACGAAACTGCCGATATGCGCCATTATCGCGATTAAGGCTACCTGCCGCATATACGTGCTTTTGCCCGCCATGTTCGGTCCCGTGATAATCAGGCTGCGGTTTTCGTCCTCATCCATCAGCGTATCGTTGGGAACGAAACGTTCTTTGGAAAGCGCTTCCACCACGGGATGCCTGCCATCGGTTATTTTTAATTCGCCGTTTGCGGAAACAATTTGCGGGCGGACGTATTTTCGGTTTTTTGCAACCGTCGCCAACGCGGTAAGACAATCAAGATTGGCGATAATTTCCGCGATTTTAAGCAAATCTTCCAGCCGCGCGGAAAGCTGTTTAAGCACGTAATCGAGAATACGGGCTTCGAGCGCAAGCGCGCGTTCTTCGCCGGTTAAAATTTTTTCTTCGAGCTGTTTCAGCTCTTCCGTGATATATCTTTCGCCGTTTGCCAGCGTTTGTTTGCGGATATATTCCGACGGCACCTTATCTTTGAAAGAATTGGAAACTTCGATATAATAACCGAAAACTCGGTTGAAACCGATTTTCAAAGTGCGGATATCCGTACGATCTTTTTCGCGCGTTTCCATATCTTTGAGAAGCGACGCGGCGTGTTCGCGCATGCCGCGAAGTTCGTCCAGTTCGGCATCGTACCCCTCGCGGATGTAACCGCCGTCTTTGACGAGCGCGGGCGCGTTTTCCGCGATGGCGGACGATAAAAGCGACGCGAGATCATCGACGTTTGGAAGCGAGGATAAAAGCCCCGTTAAAATCGGGGAAGCAAAACCGGAGAGGCGAAAACGAAGCGACGGAAGCATTTCAAGCGATTTTTTCAGCGCTTCGAGATCTTTCGGCGTGGCGTTGCCGTAGGAAATTTTTCCCGCAAGTCTGCCGACGTCCTTTACTTCGCCGAGCGTTTCCTGCAACCCTACCCGAAGCACGGAAGCGTTATACAGTTCTTCCACGCCGTTTAAACGGGCGTTGATTTTATCTTCGCTTTTTAACGGCGATAACAGCCATTGCCGCATCAGACGGGCGCCCATCGCCGTTTTCGTCTGATCGAGCACCCACAGCAACGAGCCGTATTTTTTGCCCTCGGCGTTGTTTTTTACCAGTTCCAGATTTCTTACGGCGATGGAATCGAGCGTGAGAAATTCGTTTCTGTCGTACAGTTCGACGGAAGAAACGTTATCGAGCGAACGTTTCTGCGTTTCTTTCAGGTACTCGATAAGCGCGCCGGCGGCGGAAATGCAGTTTTCTTTGCCCGCGATTCCGTACGGCGCCAGCGTGGCGGCTTTGAATTGTTCCAGAAGGTTTTTTTCCGCGTGTTTCACGTTGAACGCCCACGGAACGTAACAGGAAAACGGCGGCAACGCGCCGTGGCGGATTTCTTTGATGTTACGGGAACAAAGCGCCATGTGGTCGTTACAGATGACCTCCGCCACGGAATAACGAAGAAGCAGACTGACCGTTTCCGTGAGCGCCTTTTCTCCGTCGCCCTTAAATTCGGTAACGAAAAATTCGCCCGTCGTGATATCCGCCCAGGCGACGGCGACGCTTTCCGCCGTTTTGGAAACGCAGGCGATATAATTATTCTTCGTTTCGTCGAGCAGCGTATCTTCTACGAGCGTGCCTGCGGAAACGACGCGGACGACGTCGCGTTCCACCAGTCCGCCCCCCGCCGCTTTCGGATCGGAAAGCTGTTCGCAGATAGCCACCTTTTCGCCCAGAGATACCAGTTTGGAGATGTAAGTATCGACGGCGTGATAAGGAACGCCGCACATCGGCGCGCGCTCATCAAGCCCGCTGTCGCGCGCGGTGAGCGTTAAGTCGAGCAGTTCCGACGCTTTGATTGCGTCGTCGTAAAACATCTCGTAAAAATCGCCCAGACGGTAAAAAACGAAACAGTCTTTATATTTTTCCTTGACGGCAAGATAATGCTGCATCATCTCGGACGGTTTCTTCTGCTTTTTGTTTTTTTCTTCTTTGGAATTTTCCATGCGATCGTTGTCCTTGCCTGTTATGCCACGTAATTTTGTATTTTACGCCCCTTGCTTCAATCTTCGACGGCAACGACGTCGCCCGTGAGCGAAATGCCGTTGGCGGAATTTACGTGCACGGATACAAATTTGCCGATAAGATTGTGCGGATAGGGAAAATATGCCATTCTGCCGAATTCGTCTCTGCCGAGATACGTCTTTTTCTTTTCGTCGTAATCTTCGCAGAGAATTTCCACCGTTTTACCGACGTATTTTTCCGATTTTTCACGCGTTTTGGAATTGACGAGTTCCACAAGGCGCATAATGCGATTCTTCGAAACCTCTTCGGGAATCTGATTTTCCATTTCCGCGGCTTTCGTGCCGCTGCGCCTGGAGTAGACGAACGTGAACGCCGAAGCGAAATCCGCTTCTTTTACAAGCGCTTCCGTCTGAAGATAGTCTTCTTCCGTTTCGCCCGGAAAACCGACAATGATATCGGTGGTAACTTCCGCTTCGGGAATCAGCGTTTTTAACATTCTGACTTCACCGAGATATTTTTCGGCGGTGTAGCGGCGGTTCATCTGTTTTAAAATTTCGTTGGAACCGGACTGAACGGGCAGATGCACGAGGCGGCAGATTTTGCCCTCGTGTTTCTTCATGACCAGCACGACGTCCTCGGTGAAATCTTTGGGGTGATTCGTCATGAAACGAAGGCGGAATTTGCCTTCGACGGACGCGGCCTTATCGAGAAGATCGGCAAAATTCGAACCGTCCGACAGATCGTTGCCGTAAGAATTGACGTTCTGACCGAGCAGCGTGATTTCTTTATACCCCTGCTTTACGAGCGATTCGACTTCGGCTAAAATGTTTTCCGCTTTTCTCGAACGCTCTCTGCCGCGGACGTAAGGCACGATGCAGTACGAGCAGAAATTGTTGCAACCGTACGCGATATTTACCCATGCGTTGGGAAAGCTGGTGCGGAACGGCGTAACCGTTTCTACGATTTCGCCCTCTTTTTCGCGGATTTTTACAACGCGCTTTTTCGCGCGGCGTTTTTCTTCGATCAATACGGGCAATTCTTCCAGATTGAGCGTGCCGAAAATGACGTCGATAAACGGAAATTTTTCTTTCAGAACGTCGGTTTTGCCTTTTTCCTGCGTCATGCAACCGCCGACGGCTATGATTAAATCTTTTTTCTGTTTTTTCAGCTTTTTCAACGCGCCGATGTTGCCGAAAGCATGATTTTCGGCGTTTTCGCGGATGCAGCAGGTATTGAAAACGATAACGTCTGCATCTTCCTGCGAATTTGCGGATTCGTAGCCTGCCGTGCGGAGAAGCCCCGCGATTTTTTCGGATTCGTGTACGTTCATCTGACAACCGTACGTTACGATAAAGTATTTTCCCTGCATGTACAACCTCTGAGCGATTCCGGAGAAGTTCCGCCGTATAAATTTCCGGCGATCCGGTGTGATTTCCGATTTTTATTTACGGAAAATAAGTAAATTTTTACAGATATTATTATACACTTTTTTTCGGATTTTATCAAGCCTTTTGACTCTGCGATTTTCAAAATCCGCAAAATAAAAATCGTTTCGGCAGCAAGCGAGCCGGAACGACGCAATATATTCCGTTGTTAAAATGCGATGAACGCGTTTTTTATTATACTTTCGATGATACACAATAATTCGCCGCGAAATCGCTTTCCTCTCGCAAAGCGGCTCCACCTCTCGCCTTTAGCGGCGCGCCCCGCCAAACGATTATCAATCGTTTGATTTCGCTCAACTTTCGATAATATACAATAATTCGCCGCGAAATCGCTTTGCTCTCGCAAAGCGGCTCCACCCTCTCGCCCCGTCGCTATTCGGTTCTTTTTATGAAAAAGACACCTTAAAACAGGTGTCTTTTTCATAATTGGTCGAGGCGACGGGGCTCGAACCCACGACCTCAGCGTCCCGAACGCTGCGCGCTACCAACTGCGCTACGCCTCGTTTATAACGAAAGTCCACATAAATACGTATGTGGACTTTCGGATGGTTGAGGCAACGGGACTTGAACCCACGACCTCTTGGTCCCTAACCAAGCGCGCTACCAAACTGCGCTATGCCTCAATGTATCTGCTTTTTCAAACAGCATAAATTATTATACTTACATAACGTAAATTAGTCAAGCGTTTTTCGGGCGATTTGCGAAAAAATTTTACCGAAGTCGAGTTTTTTTATTTAATCTTCCGATTTTTGCTCTTTAAACGCCGTCTTATCTGCGGAAATCACGCCCTTCTCTACGCGAATCACTTCGTCGGCGATTTCCAGCGCGGCGGGACGATGCGTTACTATCAGGCATGTTTTGTTTTTCATGGCGCGGATATTGCACAAAAGCGCTTTTTCCGTATCGGAATCGAGCGCGCTGGTGGCTTCGTCCAGAAGAAGAATCGGACGATCCGATAACAACGCGCGCGCTACGGCAAGACGCTGCAGCTGCCCTTCGGAAAGCCCGCCGCCGCGCTCTTTCAGCGACGTGGACAAGCCTTCCGGCAAATCGTAAACGAATGTGGCGCAGGCGCTTTTAAGCGCTGCCCCGATTGCTTCTTTGGTAACGGGTTTCTCGCAGAAGAACGTTAAATTTTCGTATATCGTGCCGGAAAACAGGAAAATCCCTTGCGGAACATAAGCGAATAAATCGCGGTGAGCGGCGGTAACGGGGATTTTTTCCGCCGCGGAATTTTCGAGAAATACGCCGCCGCTGCGGGGAAGGTATACGCTTAACAGCAATTTGAAAAGCGTGCTTTTTCCCGAACCGGACTGCCCCGTTACGCACGTAATTTTATGCAGAGGCGCGCGCGCAGTGCCGCCGTCAAGCGTTTTTGCTCTGCCGTTGTAGGCAAATTTTATTTCCTCGAATAGAATTTTTTCGGCTGCGGCGTACTCGGCGTTGCGTTTCTTTTCGCTGCGCTTTTCGGTTTGTTCGGCGGGAATATCGTCGGTTTCGGAAAGGCGTTCCGCGGCTGCCGCGCGGGAATAAATAGCGGGAAGTACCGCCGAAAACGACGTTAAGGGCTGCTGAAGCTGGCTTAAAAGCATGATGACGGACAAAACGGAGCCGTAATCGGAACTGCCGCTTCTTACGATTTGTACGCTGCACCACACCACCGCAAATATCTGCGAAAGCGCCGACAACACCGAAAACGAACCGCCGAGCGCCACGTTCAGTCGGTTTTTCTTCATACGCGCCGTATAATAGTCTTTTAAAAGCGCGCCGGACTTTTCAGCCGAACGTTCCTCCGCGCCGTATGCTTTTACGGTGAGGAGCGAAGAAATGCCCTCCTGTATGAACGAGCGGCTTTTTCCGTCCGCTTCGGTGAGTTGTTTATGATATTTTTTCGAAGCTTTTCTGAATGCGACGGAAACGCAGGCGACGATAAGTCCGCCGACGGCAAAAATCGCCGTAAACAACGGATCGAGCATCAAAAGCGCGGCGATCGCGCCGACGCACTGCACTATCATTCCGGCAAAAGCGGGCAGAATGCTTACGCTCATGTTGGCAACTTCCGCGACGTCGGACGTGAAACGATTCAATAAATCGCCGCTGTGGTATTTTTCGGCTTCGGCATAATCGGCGCAAAGCAAACGAGCGAAGAGGCGAGTTCTGAGCCCCACCGTGATTTTTGCTTTGCAACGTTCGGAATAATACGAACGGACGATTTGCAGCAGCGTTCTTAAAACGGCAAGCGCGGCGCAAATGCCCGAAAACAGCCACATTTTTTTGATTTCGCCGTTTGCCGCGCCGTTGATGACATAGCGGATGAGATACGAAAACGCAAGCGAAAGCAGGATTGCCGTTACCGTCAACCCCGCAAGAAATATTACAGGCAGCCGATACGGGCGCATTTCCCGCTTCAGCCATGCTTTTCCTCTTGCCGCTTCCTGTTCTTTCACGCTTTTCTTCCCTTTTGTTCGTTTATTCCGATTCGCCGTTTTTGCGTTTGAAAATCTTATGATACAGCCGCGAGGCGAAATTGCGGCAGCGCAGATACGGCAATACGAAAAATCGGCGCAGACGATAATTTTTCACCCGCCTTTTCGCATACCGAAGATATTTTTCGTCGGTGGTGCAATCGATATGTCTGTTTTTGCGGAAATATTCTTTAAGCACGCCGAATACGGCGGATTCCGGAATTTTTTCATCGGAATAACAATTATCGCCGCGAATGATATAGCCGCCGTCGATGACGGAAATAACGCGGTGCAGAACGTATTTATCGCCGCGTTTATAAAGCGCCACGTCCAGCGGGCGAAGCCGCGCCTCTTTTTTGACGATTACAACGCTGTCGCGCCCGGTTTTCAGCATAGGCAACATGCTGACGCCCACCGTGGGACCGACGTATCTGCCCTCGCTTACGATGAGTTCTTCGATTGTGATTTGTTTCGTTTCTTCCACCGCAGTATACTTCTTTATCAATCGACGAAACGAGGATCGTTCAGCGTTTTTACAAACGACGCCACGTCCACCGTTGCGGTGGCTTCATCCACTTCGTATTCGTTTAAAAGCGCGGCGACGGCTTCCGCTTCCGTGTGCTCTTCCGTAAAAAAGCGCCATAAAAACGCGCCGCTGTCGTTCAGCTTGATCATGCCGTGAAAATCTTTTCCCGTTTTTCCGATAGGCACGACGATATTTTCGCCGCCGACCTGCCTGATAATGAATCCCTCTTTGATCTTCATATATTTCTCCCTCCCGAAGGCGTTTATTTCTGTTCGTTTTGCGTAAATTCTCTGCCGACAAGCGCTTTATACGACGTTTTCATCGCATCCGTTTCCATATTGCAATGCAACACGTATGCGGGAACGGTTCGCACAAACACATCCATAAGTTCAAGCGTTTTTTCAGCCGCTTCGCGTTCGCTCGGCAATAAAATCTGTGTAAAAATGCGGTCCGCCGCTTCGCCGACGGCGATTTTTTCGATTGTGTTTTCTTTCGCCCGCTCGATAAAACAAAGCGCTTTCAGCGGCGCCTGCCCTTTTTTGCCGCGGTTTTCCTTGCCGTTCCACGGCGTGCCGTACGCAACGAATTTTTCGCCGTCCGCCGCGGATTCGTCGAACCCGATAATCGGCTTATCGCCGTTTAAAATTTCGGCGCCTTTCACGTTGTTTATCCAGAGCGCGGTATGCGTGGATTTGCCGATGCCGCTTCTGCCCAGAAACGCATAGGCGTTATTTTCGTATTCAATCACGGCGGAGTGTAACAAAAATCTGCCGTATTTCGGCATCTGCAAACAGACGCTGCGATACAGACAGATATTTTCGATATAGCCGTCGGAAAAGCCTTCCGATTGCTTTTTTTCCTCCGCAAACTCTTCGCCCGTAACTTCCGCTTCGAACGCCGCGGGCGATAGCTGATCGGCAGAAAGATATTCTTTGCAGAATTCGCTTGTATAGCGGCAACGATTTTTAATGTTTACCCGTAATCCCGCAAGCTCGTAAATCATTCGCGCTCCCCTTTGCTTTTTGCTGACTGTAATACTATCATACCACAAAAACGCCCGATTAGCAAGCCTTAATGCGGTTAAAATTTCTTGTTCCTTAAAAAAATTCCGGTAGCGTTTTTTCTTTGTTTATTTTTTCTATATAAAAAGTCCGATTTTCAAAGCGCAAAACTTAAAAAATCGGACAAATGGAGCTACTAACCGGATTTGAACCGGTGACCTCGTCCTTACCAAGGACGCGCTCTACCAACTGAGCCATAGTAGCACCGCCTTATGAGCTTCGCCCGATTTTTGTGCGGCGCGCCGCGCTTTCTTTCCCGTGCGAAGAATTACTTGCTTATTATAATGCAAAAAGGAAAATTTGTCAAGCCGAAAAAACGCCTTTTTTCATAAAACCGCAAAATTTTTTTTCTTTTTTAAAGAAAACGCTCCCCCGCCGGGATTTCGCCGGACGGGAGAGTATGATTTTTGCTTTTACCGTTTACTTCGCGTATTCTACGCTGCGGAATTCGCGGATGACGTTAACTTTAATCTGCCCCGGATATTCGAGTTCGGATTCGATTTTCTTAGCGATGTCCTTCGAAAGAAACAGCGCCTGCGCGTCGTCGACCTGATCGGGCTTGACGATAACGCGGACTTCGCGCCCCGCCTGAATGGCGTAGCTCTTTTCTACGCCGGGGAACGAAGAAGCGATGGCTTCCAGCCGTTCGAGCCGCTTGACGTAGTTCGTGCCCGTTTCTCTTCTGGCGCCCGGTCTTGCGCCGGAAATCGCGTCTGCCGCCTGAATCAGCACGGCTTCGATGGTTTTGGGTTCCACGTCGCCGTGGTGCGCCATGATGGCGTTTACGATATTTGCGTTTTCTTTATATTTCTTCGCAAGTTCGGCGCCGATCTGGACGTGCGTACCTTCCTGTTCCTGATCCACCGCTTTGCCGATATCGTGTAAAAGTCCCGCGCGCTTGGCGAAATTGACGTCCAGCCCCAGTTCCGCCGCCATCAGCCCTGCCAGCGTGGCGACTTCGATGGAGTGTTTGTACACGTTCTGACCGTAACTGGTGCGGAATTTCAATCTGCCGATGAGTTTCACGAGTTCGGGATGCAGCCCGAAAATACCCACTTCGTACACGGCGGCTTCGCCCGCTTCGCGGATTTGTACGTCGATATCGCGCGTAACTTTTTCTACCGTTTCTTCGATGCGCGCCGGATGAATACGCCCGTCGGAAATGAGCCGTTCCAGCGATACCCTCGCGATTTCTCTGCGGACGGGATCGAACCCGGACAAAATAACCACTTCCGGCGTATCGTCGATGATAAGTTCGATGCCCGTGGCGTTTTCGAGAGCGCGGATATTGCGCCCCTCTCTGCCGATGATGCGGGCTTTCATATCGTCGCTGGGGAGCGGCACCACCGATACGGTGAGTTCGGAAGCCTGATCAGCCGCGCATTTCTGAATGGCAAGCGAAATAATCTTCTTCGCGTTGATTTCCGCTTCGTCTTTGGCTTGTTGTTCCATTTCGCGAACGGTTTTGGCTGTTTCGCGGCGGGTGTCGTCGAGAATTTCTTCCGTAAGCGCCTTTTTCGCCTCGTCGCGGGTGAGTTGCGCCACGCGTTCGAGTTCCTGCACCATGAGTTCGTGCTGCGAATCCAGCTTCTGCTGCAAAGCGCCCAGCTGTTCTTCGTGAGCTTCGATTTTCGCTTTCTGCTCGTCCAGCGCTTCGATTTTTTTATCGAGAGAGTCTTCTTTTTGCGTTAAACGCTGCTCCGCGCGCTGCAATTCTGCCCTTTTTTCTTTGGTTTCACGATCGAAATCGTTGCGTAATTTAAGATCCTGTTCCTTAGCCTCTAAAATCGCTTCTTTCAGAACGCGCTTACTTTCTTCGCGCGCCTGCGCCGTGATTTTTCCCGCCTCCGCTTTTGCGTCCCCGACGATGCGCCCGGCTTCCGTGTTCGCCTCGCCGATTTCTCTTTCGGTATTCTTTTTCTTATAGATGATAAAACCTACTGCCGCCAAAATCGCGGTGATTGCCACCGCGGCGACCAAACTACCGACAAATACTCCGACTTTTACGGTGAGAAACAGGACGCCGAAAGATACTAAATTCATTTCATGCCTCCTGTGTTAGTGAAAAATATAATTTTGTGCGGACATTGCCGTTTTGCGCATTTTACGCTTTTGCATGCGCGCGCGGCAACTCCTATGTTCTATTTTACTATAAATAATCGAAAAAGTCAATGTTTTGACATCGATTTTTCGTTTGGTTTTGCGCTTTTTTGGCTTTTTTGCGAAATTTCGCGCGTTTTTTTCGTACGGGGCGAATCGTTTTTTCGCATACGGAAAAATTCCGGCGTGCCTGTTTGCCCGAATAGCGTTATATTTCTTCCGCTTCTTCCAGCCACAACGACGCGCAGGCATCGGAAGGCATACGGAAATCGGCGCGCGGCGACAACGTTACCGAACCGATTTTTACGCCGTCCGGCATGCACGAGCGCTTGAACTGTTGCGCGAAAAAGCGTTTATAGAAATTTTTCAGCCATTTTTTCAGCGTTTTTTTATCGTACTTTCCGCCGAAAGCATACTGCGCGAGATAAAACGTTTTTTTCGGCGAATCGCCGCGCCGCAACGCGTGATACAGGAAGAAATCGTGCAGTTCGTACGGACCTACGATATCTTCCGTTTTCTGCGCGATGTTTCCTTTTTCGTCCGGCGGAAGAAGTTCGGGGGAAATTTCGGTGGCAAGCACGCTTTCGATTGCTTTTTGCGCATCGCCGCCGAGCCGCTCCGCCTCATACTTCGCAAGATGCTTTACAAGCGTTTTCGGCACGCCGGAATTGACGCCGTACATCGACATATGATCGCCGTTATACGTGCACCAGCCGAGGGCAAGCTCGCTTAAATCGCCCGTGCCCACCACGATGCCGCCAAATTCGTTGGCGAGGTTCATTAAAATATACGTACGCGCGCGCGCCTGCGCGTTTTCGTACGTAACGTTTTTTACGGCGGGATCGTGCGAGATATCCTTGAAATGCTGAGAAACAAGCGCGTTTACGGGAATCGTGCGCACGCTTGCCCCCACGCTTTTCGAAAGCGCGAGAGAATTATCGTATGTTTTTCCGCTGGTGCCGAACCCGGGCATGGAAACCGCCTCGATTGCCGAACGCGGCATGCCGCAGATATCCGCCGCTCGGACGGCGACAAGCAGCGCAAGCGACGAATCGAGTCCGCCCGAAACGCCGATGACGGCGCATTTAGCCCCGACATGCCGCAACCGCCGCGCCAGCGCATGGGATTGCAGCGATAAAATCAATTCTTTTCTCTCTTCCGCGCCCGCGCCCTCGGGAACGAACGGCAGGCGTTCGATTGCCCGTGTTTTCAGATCGCTTCCGCCGACGAATTCGGCAAAAACGCGCGTATAATTTTCCGCAGACGGCTTGAACGTCGTCATTCTGCGGCGTTCGTTTTTTAAAAATTCCGCGTCGATTTCGGCGCTTGCGCCGCTTTCCGAAAACAAAGCGCTTTCGTTTAAAATTCCGCCGTTTTCCGCAATAAGACAATGCCCCGCAAACACGCAGTCGGTAACCGATTCTCCCTGCCCGGCATCCGCGTACACATACGCGCAGAGGCTGCGACCGGAAAGGGATTTCACAAGCGTGCGGCGATATTCCGCCTTTCCCACGGTTTCGTCGGAAGCGGATAAATTGACGATGATTACGGCGCCGGCAGCGGCATGATTTTGCGAAGGCGGCGCGGAAACCCAGAGATCTTCGCAAATCTCGCAGGCAACGCAGGTGCCCGTGGCGGAATCTTCGATAAGAACGTTCCTGCCGAACGGTACCGCATAAGCGTTTTTGCCGCAGCCGAAAACAAAGCCCGTATCGACAAAATTTTCCGCCTCGGTAAAATAACGTTTTTCGTAAAATTCGCCGTAATTCGGAAGCGAGGACTTCGGAATCAGCGCAAGGATTTTTCCGCCGCAGATCGCCGCCGCGCAGTTATAAAGTTTGCCGCCCTTTTCTACCGGCAAACCGATAAAAAACAATAACCGCGGCGCTATTTTTAAAGATTCTTCCGCAAGATAAAACGCCGCCGCGCGCGTTGCTTTTAACAGCGAGCCGTCGAAAAACAAATCGCCGCACGTGTAGCCGCACAGCGAAAGTTCCGGAAATACCGCGATTTCCGTTTCTTCCGCCGTAAGACGGGCGATTTCTTTTAAAATTTCCTGCGTATTGAATTTTACGTCCGCTACTCTCAGCTTCGGCGAAGCTGCCGCCGCGCGCACAAAACCGTATTTCATTCCTCGTCGGCTCCGCCTTCTACCACGTCGGCAGCGCCTTTCGCCGCCGCACGGATTTTTTGCTGAATTTCGTTGGAAATTTCGGGATTATCCTTCAGAAACTGGCGCATTTTTTCTCTGCCGTTCGCCACTTTTTCGCCGTTGTACGAGAACCAGGCGCCGCTCTTGCCGATGATATCGAACTGAATACCCATATCCATGATACAGCCTTCCTGCGAAATGCCTTCGCCGAATACGATATCGAATTCCGCCTGTTTGAAAGGAGGCGCAAGCTTGTTTTTCACGATTTTCGCCTTTGTACGGTTGCCCATCGCGCCTTCCGCATCTTTCAGCGTATCCATTTTTCTTACGTCGATACGGATGCTGGCGTAGAATTTAAGCGCTTTGCCGCCGGGGGTAACTTCGGGGTTGCCGAACATGACGCCCACCTTTTCGCGGAGCTGGTTGATGAAAATCACGCACGTATGCGATTTGTTGACGATTGCCGTAAGTTTACGAAGCGCCTGCGACATCAGTCTTGCCTGCAAACCGACGTGCGAATCGCCCATATCGCCTTCGATTTCCGCTTTCGGCGTCAGCGCCGCAACGGAGTCGATAACAATCATATCCACGGCGGAAGAACGAACGAGCGCGTCGCAGATATCGAGCGCCTGTTCGCCCGTATCCGGCTGAGATACGTACAGATTTTCGAGATCTACGCCGAGATGTTTCGCATACACGGGATCGAGCGCGTGCTCCGCGTCGATAAACGCCGCCATACCGCCCTGTTTCTGCGTTTCTGCGATCATGTGAAGCGCGACGGTCGTTTTGCCCGAAGATTCGGGCCCGTAAATTTCGATAATTCTGCCGCGCGGAATGCCGCCTATGCCGAGAGCGATGTCAAGAGTAAGACAGCCCGTGGGGATTGCTTCGACCTTTTGAACTTCGGTCTCGCCGAATTTCATAATCGCGCCCTTACCGAACTGTTTTTCGATTTGACCGAGCGCAATCTCCAATGCTTTTTCTTTTTCGACACCCATGCGTTGCAACCGTCCTTTTTTTGTTATGAAATCAGTATATCACGAACATTCGTTCGTTTCAAGCGTTTGTTGCGTCGGAGGAGCCGGCTGGTTTCGCCGGTTTTTCGGCCGTGGGCAGTCCCGAAAGCGCTCGGCGCAGAAGGTCGAGCACATGGAGCGCCGCGCGCGTGCGGATGCGCTCCCGACCGCCCGAGAGGCGCAGTTCGCGCACAACGGTGCCCGCCGCCGAAGCAAGCGCAATGTATACCAGCCCCACCGGTTTTTCAGCCGTGCCGCCGTCCGGACCGGCAATGCCGGTGGTGGCGAGCGCATAATCTGTCTCTTATACACATCTCCGAGC
>ERZ1027188.460-NODE-460-length-16400-cov-5.293117_pt1 | contig 16400 bp, 19 predicted proteins | sample MGYA00519273_ERZ1027188 | MGnify/ENA primary metagenome ERZ1027188 (study PRJEB26926, sample SAMN06164623) | human gut metagenome | biome: ENVO:00009003; feature: ENVO:2100002; material: ENVO:00002003 | host: Homo sapiens | place: USA | collected 2012 ... | reverse complement strand
GGCTCATAGCGCATCAGCCAGTTGTAGGCTCTGTCCGGCAGCAGCACCGCCACCACCTTGGAGCCGTCCAGCGGCGGCACCGGCACCAGATTGAAAAGCCCCAGACCCACCGACAGGCACGCGGTGTTCACCAAAAATGAGAACAGCGTCTCCGGCAGTGCGCCCGTCACCAGCGCACGGGCATAGACCAGCCGTGCGATCAGCAAAAGCAGCAGCGCCAGCAGGAAATTGGACGCGGGGCCTGCCAGCGCCGTGACCGCCATGCCCTCCTTGGGCTTTTTGAAGTAGTTGGGATTCACCGGCACGGGCTTGGCCCAGCCGAAGCCCGCCACGATCATCATCACGAAGCCGATCCAGTCGATATGCCGCAAAGGATTCAGGCTCAGCCGATGGGCGCGCTTGGCGGTAGGGTCGCCCAGCGCATAGGCCGCCAGCCCGTGGCACGATTCATGGATGGTCAGACACAAAAAAACGGATGCCAGACGCAGAGCAATGCCCTCCAGAGAGCCAAGATCCAGCGCCGCCCACAGATCTTTCAGATATTGCAATGGAAATTCCTCCCGGTAGAGCGCGTGCGCAAACCGCGCAGACGCGGCAAAAACGCACGTTTCGGATAGTTCCCTGTATTATAGCAAATATTCCCGTAAAACACAAGAAAAAATCAGTCGCACCGTCTGTTCATTGTCACTGAAATGACCCGAATGTAACCGTTTTGTATCCAACTTACCACCGCTTTGTCTCCTTCCTGTAAGGATGCGTACCGGAAACTCTGGTATTGTATAGTCAAGCAATCATACACCATACATTCGCTGTGAGAAAGGAGAACACAAAATATGGTAAAGATGAAGATGATCGCCGGTCTGGTCGTTCTGTGTCTGGCTTCTGCGGTAGCGGCCTTCTTCCTGCCCAACACCCTTGGTACGCTGCTCTCCTTCGTGAGCATGGGAGCCGCTGCCGGCGTTGGCGTTCTGGCCATCGTGTCCTTCGTGCGGCTGCTCACACAGCGCCGTGCGTTTTGATACAGGCCCTTCCATCTGAGAGACCTGTCCCGCGTTATACCCAGAAAAGTGCAGGGAGCACCAAATGGTGCTCCCTGCACTTTTCTGTTGCGTCTCTGCTAAACGGCGGATATGCCCGTGCAGCGCGAAAGCAGAGGGCTGCGCCATCGGCACAGCCCTCTGCGTATCACCGTCCCCGGATCATTTCCCGGATGAGGCCGACGACCGTCAGCAGCACGCCGCCCACCAGCATGGCGTCCGCCACGTTCCAAACCAGCTGCCGCAGCTTCTTCCCGGCGTGGGGAAGCTGTATGTAATCCGTCACGCTGCCCCGCCGCAGCCGGTCATACTGGTTGCTCAGTCCGCCGGCCAGCACCAGCAGGATGCCCAGGCGCGCCGGACGCAGGCGCTGCGCCGCCTGGGGCAGCAGCAAAAGCGCCGCTGCGATCCAGACCGCCAGCGGCCCCCACCGCAGGAATGCCCGGTGGCGGCTGCCCTTTCCCAGAAAGAAGCCGTGATTTTCCAGATTGGTCAGGCGCACGGCCTTCCCCTCATAGTGCAGCTTTCCCTTGCGGGACAGCGCTTTCAGCACACGGTCGCCCACAAGCAGCGCCGCCGTGACCCCTATCGCCAGCCACATACCGTCATCTCCTGCCGCGGCGGACGGTGAAGCCGAAGATCAGGCCGCACAGTCCGCCTACGATATGGGTGATCTGGGAGATGTTATCCTTTTTGAAAAGGCCGTCCATGATCTCGCCGCCCAGATAGAAGATGACCACAAGGATCAGCGTGACGGGGATCTCCCCCCGGCGCATGGCGGTGAAGGAGGACAGCACGATCATCATGAACACCACGCCGCTGGCACCCAGCAGTGCCGAGCCGGGGAAGAACACGAAATGCACCAGCCCCGTGACCAGTGCGGTGACAAGGATCATCCAGACCATGGTACCGCTGCCGTACTTCTCCTCCAGTCCCGGCCCCACCAGCAAAAGCAGCAGCATATTGCCCATGTAATGCTCATAATCCGCATGGCCCAGCACATGGCCGACAAAGCGCACATAGGTCAGTGGATCGGACAGCGATGCGCGGTTTACGGAGAAGTATTGGTGCGTGGCGGCGCCGTTGGTCCAGTTCCCCAGCAGCAGCGCCAGCAGGCTCAGCAGGGCGAAGGTCAGGATGACCGGCGCGTTGAAGCGTATCACGATTTTTTTCAAGCAGATTCCCTCTTTTCAAATGCAGTAAAGTTTATTATACTATGCAGAGGAAAAATTGTAAACCGAAGGAGGCACATACGTGTGAAAAAGTGGTTGAAGGTCGCGCTATGTATCCTACTGGCTGTGGTGCTGCTGGTGGGCGGATACGTGGCGTATGTTTTCATCGATTACCACCGGCTGGGCGATATGACGCTGACGCCAGAGCATAATGCAGACGCCGCGGAGAGCGGCACCGTCTATACCATGATCTCCTATAACATCGGCTTCGGCGCCTACGAGTCCGATTACGGCTTCTTCATGGACGGCGGCACCGAGTCCCGTGCATGGAGCAAGGAGCGCCTGACGAAGAACCTCACGGCGATCAGCACGTTTCTGCAGGAGCAGAACGCCGACTTCTATCTGCTGCAGGAGGTGGACATCGGCGCCACCCGCACCTATCAGGTGGACGAGCGCGCCTATTTCACCGAGGCGCTGTCCGGGATGAGCTGGGTGTTCTGCCAGAACTACGACTCCCCCTACCTCATGTATCCGCTTCTCAAGCCCCACGGCGCATCGCGCGCCGGTCTGATGACCTTCTCCACGGCGGATATCGCCGCGGCCAGCCGTGTGGAGCTGCCGATCGAGGGCGGCTTTATGAAGCTGCTGGATCTGGATCGCTGCTATTCCGTCAGCCGTATCCCCGTATCAGGGGGTAAAGAGCTTGTCCTTTACAACCTCCATCTCTCCGCGTATACCAGCGACGGCACCATCGCCACCGAGCAGCTGAAGCTGCTGCTGGCAGATATGCAGGCCGAGTATGAGGCGGGCAACTGGTGCGTGGCAGGCGGCGACTTTAATAAGGATCTTCTGGGTGACTCCGCCGCGTGGTTCGGCGAGGCGGATCAGTCCTATTCCTGGGCGCAGCCCATTCCCGCCGAGACGTTTGCCGGCGTGGATGTCTCGCTGGCAGCGCCGCTGGACGAGAATGCCCCCGTCCCCAGCTGCCGCAACGCGGACGGTCCCTATCACGAGGGGCAGTATGTACTGACGGTGGACGGCTTCCTGACCACGCCCAACGTAACGGTGTCGCAGGCCATCGTGCTGGATACCGGCTTTGCGTGGTCCGACCACAACCCGGTCAAGATGACCTTCACGCTGTCGTAAGACCTGCCATACAGGGAGGCTCGTCCTGCGGGATGGGCCTCCCCTTTTGCTGCGCCCACACCCCGCCGATTTTTTCAAAAAAATCGAAATTTAGGGGTTGCCAAGCCGCACATTCTGTGGTAGCATACGTCCATCAATTTGATACACCCGATGAGACACCCGGAATGTACAGACCGGATGCGGAGGGTACTCTGGAGAACCCCATTCAATTGGGTGCCGAAGGTGCAAGGCGCTGCTGCGCTGAATCTCTCAGGCAAAAGGACGGAGCTGACAAGTGATCATTACTTGCCCCCCTGACTTTCTCCAGAGTCGCTGTTCCACAGCGGCTCTATTTTTTATGCAAGGAGAAAAAAGCCATGATCGAATCCACACTGTTTCCCATCGTTTCCAAGATCAACGAGTACCTCAGCAACTACATCCTCATTTTTCTGCTGGTGGGCGTTGGCCTGTGGTACTCCATCCGCACCCGCTTTGTGCAGGTGCGCTGCTTCGGGGAGGGCATGAAGAAGTTTTTCGGTGAGCTGAACCTCCGCGGCGGCGCACAGAAAAGCGGTATGACCTCGTTTCAGGCGCTGGCCACCGCCATTGCCGCGCAGGTAGGCACCGGCAACATCGTGGGCGCCTCCGGTGCGATCCTCACCGGCGGCCCCGGCGCCATCTTCTGGATGTGGGTCATCGCCTTTTTCGGCATGGCCACCATCTATGCCGAGGCCACGCTGGCGCAGAAGACCCGCATCGTGGAACCGGAGGGCAACATCAAGGGCGGCCCGGTGTACTACATCACCACCGCGTTCAAGGGCGGCTTCGGTAAGTTTTTGGCGGGCTTTTTCGCCGTGTCCATCATTCTGGCGCTGGGCTTCATGGGCTGCATGGTGCAGTCCAACTCCATCGGCTCCACCATGGAGACCGCCTTTGGCGTCCCCTCCTGGATCATGGGCATCGTGCTGGTGGTGATCTGCGCTGTCATTTTCCTGGGCGGCGTGCAGCGCCTTGCTGCCGTAACGGAGAAGATCGTCCCCATTATGGCCGGTATCTTTCTGCTGGGCGGCCTTGCCATTCTGATCTGCCGCATCCAGTATGTCCCGGCCACCTTCGCCATGATCTTCAAGTATGCCTTCCAGCCCCAGGCCATCATCGGCGGCGGCTTCGGCTACGCCATCAAGACCGCCGTCAGCCAGGGTGCCAAGCGCGGCCTGTTCTCCAATGAGGCCGGTATGGGCTCCACGCCTCACGCCCACGCGCAGGCCAACGTGGCCCGCGCTCACGATCAGGGCGTGGTGGCCATGATCGGCGTGTTTATCGACACCTTCGTGGTGCTGACCCTCAACGCGCTGGTCATCATCTGCACGCTGTACACTGCCGACGGCCCTCTGGCCAATGGCTACTTTGGTGATGTTACCGCATCGCTGGGCAAGACCAATCTGGCGCAGACCGCCTTTGGCTCCGTGTTCGGTGCCAGTCTGGGTGCCAAATTTGTGGCCATCTGCCTGCTGTTTTTCGCCTTCTCCACCATCCTGAGCTGGAACCTGTTCGGTAAGATCAATGCCAACTACCTGTTCGGCCGCAGAAACAGCAAGCTGTGCAGCGCTATCTATACTATTATCGCACTGGTTTTCATCTTCCTCGGCACTGTCTCCGGCAGCGACTTCGTGTGGGAGCTGACGGATATGTTCAACAACCTCATCGTCCTGCCCAACGTCATCGCCCTGTTCGCGCTGACCGGCATGGTGCTTGCCAGCCTCAACGAGGTCAAAAAAGACCGTCTGAAGGCGTAAACGCCGCGTCCTCCTCCGGTGATACGGGAGCCGCTTCTGCGGCTCCCGTATCACCCTTCGGTGTCGGGGAAAATTTCCTGAGAAATTTGCAAAATTAGGGGTTGACATTTTTCACGTTTATGCTATACTAAGCAAGTCGACAGCGAGCCGACAACAACATATGGGGGTATAGCTCAGCTGGGAGAGCGCTTGAATGGCATTCAAGAGGTCAGCGGTTCGATCCCGCTTATCTCCACCAAAAACAATGACTCACACAGACCAAATGTGTGAGTCATTGTTCTATCCATACGAAAACACAAAGAGGACGGACACCTGATTCCCTTCCCCCGGAGAAAAACCAATATAGTTATTGAAGCGGAGATTCGATGATAGAATCTCCGCTTTTTTGTTGTCGTCCCAACAGATAAAAAAGAAATGAGGTTTAACCATTGAAAAAATTTTTTGAAGAACTTTCCCGGCGCCTGAGAGAAGGCGGAGTTGAATCATCCAATGTAGAGGATAGGCGGCTGGAGATTTTCCTCCATGGTCAGCCTGTCCTCTTTGTTTCTCCAGGAAACGATGTGTTCCTTTTTCCTGCCGGAAGCAATAATCCGGAGGCCAGTGAATTGTACCACAGAGTCGCACAGACCGCAGATGAAGTGTACACTTATGTTGAGGAGGTTCAAACTGCGCCCACCCTTCATATCAGCGGTCTGAGCGAAAAATTCCATCTGCTGGCGGATTTTGGCGGCGCAGTGCTGGCTGGCCGGGAGTTGGAAAATGGCAGGGGCTATCAGTTTGTCACTTGGATCTGGGACTATAACAGAACCGGCGTGAGCTACGGACATTATTATGATGAAGATTTTTGCGGGGCCAAGCAGGATTTTGCCGTCCGCTCCGGGCTGATCTCCAAGACCCAGCTTTTCTCACCGGAGGAGCTAACTGAACTCTACCGGGCCACAGACTACCTGCTGGATGAAGGCCCAGAGCTGGAAGATGGACACCTCAAAGCCATGCAGACCGCAAGGACAAAGATCGAATACACTGTCCCAGATCTGGCGGACAGACTGGAGCAGGGACAAGCACAGGAGCCACAAATTGATATGTGACATCAGAAAAAGCGGGAGCCGCATCTGCACACACTGTGCAGCATAAGCAGCTCCCGCTTTTTTGTTTTGAAAGAAGGAGTGTGCCATGACAAGATATTTCGCTCAGAATACCCCTCGAGCTGGTCTGGAGCATATGATGATGAGCGTCCCTGGCTTCCAGAAGCGCGGCGGCGGGATGATGATCCTCAGCCGCTTCTGCTACAAGCCGGAGGATGTGGATTGCCGGTACTGCCTGCATTACCGCCGCCGATCCTGTCAAGTCCGCACCTGTCCGTATATCGCGGAGCGGTTGAAGTCCGGCGCGATTGAGTACCTGGATTTGATTCTGGAATATTTCGGACACATCCCTCATGCCGGCCTGCACAAGAGGATTCAGGCTGTGGAACACTGGAGCGGGCCGGATCAGGCAGTCCTGCACACAGTGTCCGTCCACCTCAGAAGCCGCTTTGCGGACAGGGTATGGGATGATGCGCCTCCTGGCTATCTGGCGGCGCTCTATCTTCTCGCCTCAAAGGAGCGACTCTGGCAACCGGCGCTCCCCGCTCTTTCACACGATTCCATTGATTTCAGCCGCATCGTATCCAAACCCCATGGATTTGCGATACAGGATTACCCCATCTTTTATTCCGCCAGACGGCTGTATGACCTGAAGTCACCCATGGAGGCAGAAGATTTGGCACACCCAAAACTGGTGAGTGATCTGGACTTCCACAATATTATTTACGCAACCATGATTGCCAGATATGGAAAGGCGGTCATGGATGCGAGTAAGGAGGCACCAGAATGGGCTATGTGCTGAAAGCGGTACTGAGCAGCGCTCAGCACCCGGAATATGGGCAGATTACTGTCCCGCCTAAACGCCTTCCTCGACTCGGAGATGGAGCAGATCCTCTGCTTTGACACCGCCATTGACGCGGAGAAGTTTTGCAATGAGAAATCCGCCATCTTTATCGTACTGCCCGAGGAGGACCAGACCAAGTATTTTATGGTCAGCCTGATCCTCCAAAACCTGTATCGGGAGATCCTCACTGTGGCCGACGAGAACGGCGGCCGGCTCAAGAACCGGGTGGTCTTCTTCGCGGACGAGTTGGGCACCTGCCCGCCCATTCAGTCGCTGGAACTGATGTTTTCCGCCTCCCGGTCCAGAGGACTCATGCTGGTGCCTATCGTCCAGAGCATTACGGGACAGCTGCAGAAAAACTATGGAAAAGAGGGCTCTGAGATCATCGTGGACAACTGCCAGGTCAACCTTTACGGCGGCTTCGCCCCGGCCAGTCAGACCGCGGTGGAACTGTCCAAATCTTTGGGCAGCCGGACGGTAATGAGCGGCAGTATCTCCCGCGGAAAAAACGATCCCAGCCAGTCCCTCCAGATGATGGAGCGTCCCCTCATGACCCCGGATGAACTTAAGTACATGCCCAAGGGCAGCTTTATTGTGGCCAAGACCGGCGTCCACCCAATGAAGGTCAAACTGCGGCTGTTCCTTGACTGGGGCATCCGGTTCGGCATGCCCTATGAAGTACCGGAGAAGGCCCAGCGGTTCGTTGCCTATGCTGACAAACAGGAGTTGGAGGAGTCCATCATCCGCCGCCACTATGGGACGATTGTAATGGATAGTGAGCAGCCGCAGGGAGGCGGCACATCCGCTGGCGGTATGGCTCAGGGAATTCAGGCCGCACCGGATTCCCGCAAAACGGTATTTCGGCCTTGACGGAGGGAAACAGAATGAACAGCTTTAGAAATATCTACAATTCCAATCTAAGCCACAGAGCCAAGAGCGTCTATATGTACCTCAAGGATCGGGCAGACAGCGAGGGACGCTGCTGGCCGGCCATCAGAACCATTGCTCTGGAGTTGGGGCTTTCCCGCTCTACGGTCAAGCGGGCACTGGATGATCTCTGCAGGGCTGGTCTGCTGCAAAAGGACCCACGCTGGCGGGAGAATGGGAGTCTTACTTCCAATCTGTATCATGTGGTATGACGGAGGTGTCCAATGCTGGTTGAGATCGATCTACTGGATTATTTGGCTTATCAAATGGGATGCGGAATTCTTTCTGATCTTCGGCTGTTCCAGCAAAGTGAACGGCTGCACAGGCTCACTGCCGCGATCCCTTTAGGTGCATGCAGCGAACAGGAATGGCTGGATGCGGCACAGTATTTGACAGGCCATGACTGCGCATCAGCACTGGAAGCAAGAAACCGTCTGGTGAGATAGCCTGTAAAAAGCAGACCCTCCCGCCAAGGGGAGGGTCTACATATCATGTGAACCGAGTCCCGGTTCATAATGAACCAACCAGAAGCGCCCACTCTAAGGATTTTATTTAAGACAGAAAATAACAAACAATATCTGGCCTTAAAGGTTATACCGCCTTGCGTTGTGTCCGGCTTTTGAAATTTAATCGTCTTTCTGTGCAGCTGTAATGCTGACAGCAAAACCGTTGACCTCCACGCCATCTTCAGTAGGGATTAGGAGGTACTTGCGCCCGTTGATAATTTGAGTTTCCACCAGGTAACTATACTCTGGATCAGCAGAAATGGTGATCTCAGGTGTCTTGATCTCAAAGCGGCTGCTGTCGATCAGGTTTGCCGGATTCAGGACAACCCCCGAACCAAACTGCTCGCCGCAGTTTTCCTGGAATGCTGCCACCTGTTCATCCGCAATCCCGCAGCTTTGAAGGATTTGCCCTATTTCTGAGGCACTCATCTCCAGAGGTTCCGAACTCCTGCTCTCCCTGTGCTCCTTGATTTTCTCACGCAGCTGTTCATGAACAGTCTGCATCACTTCCAGACTGCAGTCAAACGCATCGCTCAGAGCTGACTGGAATGCTTCCTTCTGCTCAACGGCAGACATCGGCGCTTCCACATGGAAGATCGCGTCAATGAACTCCTGGTGAATTTCATTGGCCTTCCTGCTGTAAAAGAGAGCGTTATAGATATTTGCTGCCCGGTCATCGAATGCCGGGAAGAGAAAACCCAGCTCAGGAGGAGCGACGGTTTGCCCGGCAGCACAGTGGAATTCATTGTCACCGGGAAAATATCCCAACTCTACCTTGCCCTCCTTGATGGGGCACACAACACAGACGATGTAGGTGAACACCTCATCCGAGGCATCCGCTTGCAGGGAATCATCCTTGCCCCGATGGGGAACATCGTAGCTGTCACAGGTCAGGAGCAACAGGTAACTGCTGTCCCCCATGTCCAGACTGTCAATTACCTTGTGGTAAAAGGTCTGGCGGGCCTCGTTGTCCTTAAGCTGGGAATCCCGCAGTGTGGTGAGCAGGCGGTGTTCCTCACTGTCCACTACCTGCTGAGTGGAGAATACGATATCAATGAGGTTTTTCCCCAGGGAACCGGACAGTCCCTTCTTCAAAAGGCTCAAATACTTCTCGGACTCCTCCTGCGGCATCATGCCCAGGGATTCGTCCAGATCGGAAACGATCTCTTTACTGCTGTTGACATAGCATCCATAAACACGGCTGATGGCGCTTTTTTCCGGGCGAAAACGGCGCCGCAGCTCATTGATTTCTTTTTGGTTCATTTTTTCCTACCTCGCTTTGTAATCGGAACGGTTGATAACAGACGATGAAATCCATTTTAGTGGAAAGAGCTTGAAATTTCAATAGCCGGAAGTTCTTTCCCCCAAGAGCGCAAAAAAGAAACCGCCCATGTCAGAAACTATCAGGAACTGACTGAGCGGCATATTTTTCATGTCAAACGCCAGTAGGAGCGGTTATTTTCTGATCCAGTCCAGAAAAACAGCTACTTTCTCCAAGTCTTCATCCGGCAGGGCAAGCAGCTTCTTGCCTATGATCCCACGCAGGGAATCCGGATCGTCCATAGGAGCAAAGAAAAGAGTTGGCGTCAAATCAAAGTATTCCATGATGTTGAACAGCTCCCGGAGAGAGGGCATAGAAATTCCATTGGTGATGCTTCTGATGTAGGAGCCGCTCTTTCCAAGCTCCAGGCTCATCCGATGCTCAGAAACGCCCTTCTGTTCCCGCAGCTCTGTGATGCGGTTCCGCACAAACGCTTCATAGCGGCGGTTATCGTCCATGATCCTCTCCCTCCAATCTCTACTTATTATTTTAATATAAGGGAGCGTCGCGGGTTCGCACTTAAATCATCAACTTTCGCTTCACACAACGAATAATTAGTGATATAATTATTAAAATGGGCGTTGGCTTTATAGTTCTATTATGAATCACAATCAATAAAATATGACTGCGACTGTGTATGAGGGCTGTCAGATGGGAAGCTGCTTCTTTATAGGGCATAGGGAGACACCAGATCGGGTGTACCCAACCCTGCTTGAAACCATAGAGCGCCATATCACGGAATATGGCGTATCTGAATTTGTGGTGGGGCGGTATGGCAACTTCGACCGTCTGGTGATCTGGGCACTGTCGCAGGCCAAGCGAGCGCACCCGGATATTACGCTGATGCTGATGACCCCATATTACCCAGTCAACAGAAAGGTGGATCTGCCAGAGGCGTTCGACGCTCTGTTCTATCCGCCGGATCTGGAAACGGTCCCCAAACGGCTTGCCATCGTCCGCGCAAACCGATATATGGTGGAGCGCAGCGATTTTCTCATCGCCTATGTGCGGCATCCGGCCAGCAATGCCAGAGAACTGCTGGAGTATGCCGGGACAGGAAAGAGAAAGGGAAAAATCCACATCACAAATTTGGCTGAGGAGCAAATCTCTCTTCCAAAGAAAACAGATGATGTGATATAATAAAATAGTAAAGTATACCCATTTAGAAATTTGTAACCCGAGGTCTTGCTATGGAAGAAAAACTGGGACAGTCCACGGCTGTTCTGTTCAAATATGAAAAATTGATTTTGGCTGAAGAAGAAACCACATCCGCTGGTGGATGTGGCGTCTCCCTTGCGGCCTTTTCATGCCCTGCGTCAGCCTGTCCAAGTGACAGGGTGTCGCGGGGATTTTTTATTGTCTAAACAGAGGTGATCAAGCATGAGCTTACCAAAGCGCGATGGTGTAAATGACCGTTATTATCTGATACATAAACCGGACACTTCACCAGAAGTACTGGCGGAGGCGGATCTCTGCATTCAGGATGTGCTGAACGGCACCGCCCGTGAAAATCACTCCGCCTACCCGACCGTGGTGCGAAACCACAACGGGACGCCATTTCTCCCTGATCAGCTGCTGGAGCGGTATCTGACCGAGCTGCCGTTGAAAGGATTTCCCTGTGAGGATGCTGTCTCTCTCTGCGACGCCATGCGGCGGCTGGTGGGCTGGCAGGAGATCCACTATACATTGGAGAAGTACATAGAAAAGCAGGTACAGGAACGCTACTTCCTTGTGGGAGAGCGGGATGATGGCTTTACCGTCTTTCCGCCCTGCACGGTACTGCCGGAATTGCGCCCCGAGGATGCGGATGAAGAGCTGCTGCGCTTTGCCTGCTATGTGGCGGTCTGCTGCACGGTGTATGGACAGAGCTTTGAGTATCTTAAAACCGAACACATCCTCGGCCTGGTTTCCCAGCTCCGTCCCGACATGGTGAAGCAGCTGAAAACAGCTGGCAGCGGCAAATTGCCAAAGGACATCCAGCGGCGTAAGACGGAGCATTTCACCGCCTCGGCCAACGACGCTTTCGCCACCATCCGCATTACCGCCAGGGACTGCGGCGAGGGGGCCTGTGAGGAGGCTCTCAGCTATCTGATTGAGATTTTGGAGCAGCCGGAGTTCCCCCGCAGCTACTCCATCGAGTTTCGCGGACCGGAGAAGATCTACCTGCCCATCCCCGGCCTGCCCAAGAAGGGTGTCCATCAGCTTTTTGCCTGTGCGGTGCGGTATCCCCGTCTCCATGTCCGGATGGAGAATTATGCTCGGCTGGCCATGCAGGAGGACGAGTGGTACAACAACCTCTCTGATGAGTCCTGCGCCATGCCTGGCACCTTTGCCGTGTTTGCCCTGGGACTGGAAGGGCCGAAGTGGTGGCGGCTGGTGTGCGATTACCTGGATCGCTGTGATGACGAGCACTCCTCTTTGCAAGAAAAGTTTATTCACACCTTTTTTAAGAAGTACGGGTTTACTGCTCAGTCCCTGCCGGTGTTGGTCCACGGTGTCCAGTCCATGCAGAATCTGAAGCCCGCAAAGGAGTTCCGCACCCTGATCGCCAATGAGGAGAGCCTGGATGCTCTGATGGAGATCAAAGGGCATCTGGAATATTACCTGCCGGAAGAATCCGGCAATGACAAAAGGGCGCTGGCCTACCTGTGGCGTGATGTGCTCTGGGCCATCTGGGGCACAGCCTCTGAAAACGGCGGCAGCAAGGTCATCAAGACGGCGCCCAAGGAACTGAAAGAGAAATACCAGCAGGTATTTGCGTAAGGAGAACGCCATGAAAAAGAGAACGGTCAAGGACTTTATTGCCCTGTACGCCCCGGAAGATGAGGAAAAACTGGTACTGATCCAGGACGGTGTCAGCGCAGACAAAACCTTTCTGGATACCTACTGGGCGGCGCATACCCATGCCCTCGCCATGGCGGATGCCCAGACCGGACAGGTGATCTCCGGTCGATGCTACCTGAGCTGGCCGCTGACGGACAAGGAACGGGATGCCGGCGACTATTCCAAGCGGTTTACCAAGGGCCAGATCTACCGGATCAAAGCCCGCGGCTGGAAAGGTGATGCCCTCTACGAACCTCAGTGGTATGTCACTGAGGTACTGGAGGAAGGCGTACCCTGTCCGGCACTGGAGGAGATTTGGGCGGAATACACAAAGCCCATTCTTCTGGAGGACGAAGTGCTGGGAACCCTCACGCTGGATCGTGAGATGAGCATATTCGAGGGGACCTGTAAGTGGATGGGAAAAGAAGTCCGGATCTCGTTGGATGTGGAGATTGAAAAGAAAGCGTCCTGGACCCGTGTCACCAATGTGATGAAGAAACTGGTGGCAGATCAGGAGGTGTGGGACAAGTCCCTGCGGGCGATGGCTGCCCAGAAGCTCACCGCTCAGGCCAACGAGTGGCTGGCGGACAATGACCAGACCGACCGGGAAGCGGAGAAAGACCCCATCACCGAAGATGAGTTCGCCCGGCGCATCCTGCTCACCGAGTTTACAGTATCTCCCGGCGGCCGTTTTACCGCCTGGTACGAGGACGACGATATGTTCTGGGGCCATGTGATCACTGTGGATGGAACGCTGAAAAAAGGCCCCGTTGACGCTGATATACAGGGCTGACAACAACCGTTTACAGGAGGAGGCATCCATTATGTGCGAGCACTGCCGAAACATTCAAATATGGAGAAAATTTGATGCCCCAAAGGACTACCTGGCCTGTATTGCCTATATCCAGCAGTTGGTAGGACAAGGCGAATTTGAACTGATTGCAGAGGAATCCACCTGTCCGCTGGAGAAGGTAAAGACTGAGGATGGATGGGCAGACGAAATTATGGCTCACATGATTAGGTGCAAGCACTGCGGTCAGATATTCACCTGCGTAGTCAACACCTGGCGAGGCAGCGGACACTTCAAAAAAGGCAAAGGATGAAACAGAAAAGGCGGTGAAACGATGAATCAGGCAGAAAGAGCAGAGCTGCTGGAGCAGATTGAGAAGTGGAATGATGCGGACGAGTTTGCCCGATGCATTGAGGCTATCGAAGCCATCCCAGAACGGGAGCGGGATTATCTGCTGACGCTAAAATTGGGCCGAGCCTACAGCAATCTGGCGGTGCTGAGTGACCGCGGTGCTCTTGGCGAGAACGCTGAAGTGGATGGAGATCTTCTCCGGCACGCCATTGATCTGCTGGAGTCCGTCCGCACCCAGGGTGAGAACGATCCCTACTGGAATGCTCGGATGGGCTACTCCTGCCTGATGGCATACGGCTCCACAGCCACCGCTTATGAATACGCAAAACGCTGGCTGTCCTTGGCCCCGGATGACATAGACGCCCAAAAGCTGGTGCGAGACTGCGAGGAGTATCTGGAGGAGGAAAATTCCTTGGAACTGGATTGGAACGAGCGGGAGAAGATCATCCGGCAGGAGACCATTCCCCCTGCCGATGATGACATCCTCGGCCATGTGAAAGTACATATCGACCAGCAGTTCGGTGTCTATACCCAGCTCCTCACGGACGACAGCGACCCAGATCACCCGCTGGAGATCGCCATCATCCCGCCCCGGCCGGAGCATGACTACTACACTCTGGTCACTGTCGGCCTGAGCCGGCATAGGATGGGTTTCCCGGAGGAGCGTTGGGAGGAAAAACTGGAACGGGCGGAGCTGCTCATCAATCTGCCCCGAGACTGGAAGCTGACAAAGGCGGACTGTCGGGAGGAGCGGTGGAGCTGGCCCATCCGGATGATGCTGGCCACCGCCCACTTCGCCATGGAGGACCCGGAGGTAGGGCTGGAATCCAGGACTACACTGGATGAGGGTGAGGATGGCATCCCCTTCGCGGAGAACACGGAGCTGCGTGGTGAGATCCTACTCTGTCCTGGTGTGTTTGGGACGGACTCCTTTTTCTGCCGCCTGCCGGACGGGGACGAAGTCAACTTCTATCAGGTGATTCCCCTCTATCGGGAGGAGATCCAATACAAGTTGGAGCACGGCTCGGACGCCCTGCTGGACCTCTGCCCGGACGAGAGCTTGGAGGTCATCAATCCGCACCGGCTCAATGTGGTCACAGACCGGGAGAAAATCAGTTACGACCCGGCGGAGATGGACAACGCCGCAGAGCAGATCAAGAAAATCCGGGCGCTTCACCTGCCAGTAGATGAATTGGATGCCTACAATCGGATGGCCTTCTTCCTGGGCTGGGCTATGAAACGAGGCCAAATGAGTAACCCATTCCTCTCCCGGCATCGGGAGGTGGTGGAGGCGGTTTGGGCCGGAAAGGGGCCGGACCTGCGGGCGTTCATCCTGAACAAGCTGGATGGGAAATTGTCCACTCAGTTCTTTGACCGGAGAGGCTCTGGCTTTGCTCAGTGGTACGCTCAGGACAACCGCTCCAATCCCTATATTTACCGCCGGGACTGCCGGAATATCGTCTTGGCCGAGTCCAAAGACCGTGTCTGGAACAGTATTGCGGAAAAAGATGCGGCCTACCTGCTTCTACCATACACTGAAAAAAGCCGTCAGCGTGTGGAGCAGTTGCTGGATGAGCGGTATCAACAGTATCTGGAAGCGGAATTTGCAGATGACCCCGAGAAGCGGGTGGCGCGGGCAGCGGAAGGGAAACCGGCTGTCATTCCCGACTGGGACGGCCCTCTGTTTTGCTACGCTTCCGACCGCGTCGCCCAGGATGGGTGCAAGGTGCAGATTATGGACCGGCTGTTCCCCGAGCGCGAGGATATGGGCTGGGAGAGCGGTTGGGCCTTCTACTCCGGGGATGAGGGCGATGTGTACGGCGAAGGTGATGAATACTACGAGTCGCACTGCGGCTTCTATGATATCCGGGACATCTGCCGCATCGATCCAGACATTATCCCGCTCCTGAACCTGCCCTATGGTACCATGCAGATGCGCGGAGAAGACGGAGCGTGGTATGAGGTGATACGCGACGACGAAGGCGAGGAGGAAACCTAAATGAACAGCGAACAGATCACAGCATTTTTGCAAGAGCATTGGCACATTGCATCGGTGCTCATCGGAGCCGTGATTTTAATTGGAGCGATCCGCAACTGGAACTGGCTCTGCGACCCCACTGGTACGCGGGATGCCCACCGCCACAGCAGAGGATACCGGCGTGTGGTTTTCTTTCTGCTGGGTGTCCTCTTGATTGTGGTGAGTATCTGGGGATTTGTGCTGAAATTGAAATAGGAGGAGAAAGACTATGATGACTGAGAAATATCCCACCTGGCTCACCGGCCATGTGAAGGAGTGGGCGCAGAAACGCCTGTCCACCGTGACATTGTGTTCTACCACTGGCAATGAACTGCTGGAGGTTTGGTATTACGGAGATCTGCTCACGGTGAAAGGAGAACCCCAATCCTATATCATAGATAGCGACGAGGCCCCCGGACTGGTGACAGCCCGTGACCCGGAGAGCGGCGAGGAGTTCGTCATCTTTGACGGTGGACGGCATGGCTACGACAATATGTTCTGCGATGAACATGATCCATCCGAGCTGGAGCACCGCCCCCTCAAGCGGTATGAGATCCCCGCCTCCAAGTTGGTGCTGGAGCTGGGGTACAGCGTGGACTATGAGGA
>ERZ1027188.456-NODE-456-length-16480-cov-4.322557_pt1 | contig 16480 bp, 11 predicted proteins | sample MGYA00519273_ERZ1027188 | MGnify/ENA primary metagenome ERZ1027188 (study PRJEB26926, sample SAMN06164623) | human gut metagenome | biome: ENVO:00009003; feature: ENVO:2100002; material: ENVO:00002003 | host: Homo sapiens | place: USA | collected 2012 ... | reverse complement strand
CGCTTACTTCCGCCATTACCAGGCCACGCAAATTAGCTAAATCCTGAACCTTTTTTAGAGTAGAATCAATAACTGCTTTTACTTTTTTTACAAACGAGGTTTCGGGAGTACGACCACTATAATATACGCCCTCAAGTTCTTTTTCTTTCCCTTTTTCTCTCAATTCGTCTATTCCCATTGAAGAATAAAAGACAACATCTGTATATGATCCCAGCTCTCGAATCTTTGAAATGAGTTCAGCACCATTTGGCTGATCAGCAAGATTTAAATCCATAAGAATTAAATCATAATCATTATAAGCAATATTCTTTTCTTCTTTGCCAATTAGTTTCATATCATAGGTGAATCCCAAGTCTTCAAGATACTCTTGGATTTGGTCTTCAATACTATCCACCCAGTCTTGTTCATTCTCTATCCAAAGAATTTTATATTTCAGTTTCATAGCGTTTAGAATTTTATGACAATTTTAAAACCTTTGCTATTATTGATATTATCAACAACAATAGTTCCTTTCAACACATTTCTTACAAATAAGGAGACATTGTAAAGACCCAATCCAGACCCATTTGTTGTTGTTGTTCCTTTTTCAAAGACGCTATTAGGATCTGCAATTTTAGAGGAAAGGCCATCACCATCATCAGAAATGGTCATATACATAGCACCCTTCTTGCTCTCGAAAGTAATATCGAAATGTTGTGCATTGAATTTTGATGTATTTGAAACTAGATTGTCTATGAATATACTTGCTTCTATTGGTGCAAATTCCAATGTTTTAGAACACGAATTTGTTACACAACGCAATGTTAAGTCACCATAGAATTCTGGTAGCACATTGTTTACGTACTCGCTTATATAACTGACTATATCCGCTTTAATGACATCTGCATCAATACTATAGTTCGCCTTAGTGGCAAACTGTGCTATTGAAATGATCTTGTCATTCGCCCTTGAAATTCGTTCGGTCAATTTAATAGTCTCATCTGCCGTCAGTTTCCCTTGACTTGTTTTTTTAAATATCTGACCAATAGTATTATGTATTGTTGCAGCATGAATACGAATATCATGATGATATTTTAGTATACGGTCAGTGTCAAGAGTCCCAACGGAAAGCAAAAACAAATTTTGTTTTGTTTTCTGCTCCAACTCTTTCTCCGCTTTCTCACGTTTATTCTTTTCCTCTTGCAATTTACGTTCAGTTTCAGCTTTCGCCTTACGCTCCTCTTCTGCTTTCCGCTCAGCCTCTTCTTTTTCACGCTTCATATCATTCAGGTGTTTTTCAAACTCCTGAATTTTGCCTAGTAAGAATGTATCATTGGTCTTTTCCGCTAATTTGCGGACGTCCTCAAGTATTTGTGTCTGAATTACCTCTGTCTCTGAAGGGTTGGCAACGATGTTTGCCAACTCTTCATTATATTGTAAAACAGCAATCGACTTGTCATTAACAAGAGATTTTATAAGTTGCATAAAATCAACCTTGCTGCCTATGTTCGAATATAAATGTTTTGCGGTATCAGAATCCTTATCGCCTTCAAGCTGCTTCCGCGCTTCTAAAGCCAAATTTTGACTTGTAAAATATTCTCTTCTAATAAAGCCCTCACCCCACAATACGCCTACCACGTAGCGTTCTAATCGTCTATGGATGAGTGTAAAATAACCCATTAGCTGCTGAGAAGCTTCCGTTTTTATCAGACCTCCATCACGACTAGACACTTCCTTGATTAAGTCTGTGTTATCCGTTTCGACATCAACACGACCAAATAAATCACGAGTACCAAGGAAACGGTTATAGCCTTGCTGCTGACGTTGGTTTAATCCCCAACTATCATCATTCCATTCACCATAAGGTAATATACGGAATCCATTTCGAAATAAGAAAATATTTCCATAGCTCACTGGTTGTACCCCCATCATCCTAGTGAACGAAGACTTAGCTGCATGATTCAGAAAGAAAAGACTTATTGACACTGATTCTAAAGATTGGAACTCACTATTGGCCTCTTCAATCTCATACATCACGATTCCCCTATCAATCAATGTAGTGTGAATCAATCCGCTCTGAATACGGCTTTCAATTTGTGTTGTTTTAAGCTTCAGAACGTCAGCAATGGAATTCCCTATAATCCCATTTACTATGTCATGAGAAGATTTCGCTTTTTCATCATCTTCCTTCATCTTGGGAGCAATAATTTCTATCTGGAAATCATCATCTGTTCCAGAGAAGGGATTAATCATTTTCTCCAAAGACTTTCTTAACCGCTTGATATCTTCATGTGACCATAAAAGATGAAGGTCTGAAAACTCCAATATCGTTCCCGTAGCAGAAGACAAAGGGAAATTGGGGATTATATCTAATGTCTCATGCGGAATATCTATTGTATCAAATTCTGTCTGTTTGCTAAGTTCAAATGAACTCCAATCGACATGAAGAACATTTGTTTTGTTTTCCTCTGCACTTCGAGTTGTTAAAACAAGGTTTTTTGCCAATCGGTCACATGACATACGACCAATGCCCTTTGCACCTGCATAATGACGTTTGAACTTGTTGCGGTAAGACTTGTCTTCTGTTCCGTCGCTTTTTGCAGAATATGCGACAAAAAGCCATTTGTTTATAAGGTCATCTTTCGACATGCCTTTGCCATTATCGGCGATTGACAAGTAATCATCATCAAAGGTGATTTCCACTTTTGATGCATGAGCATCATACGAGTTCTTGACCAACTCCAATATGGCAATGTCAGGACTTGTAATCAAATCCCGACCAAGAATGTTTTTCAATTCTGCACTGACCCTGAATTGTAAATTATCCTTCATTATGCAACATCTGTTTAAGTACATTACCTGCCTGTTCTGCAAACAATGGTGGAATAGCATTCCCGACCTGAGAATAGCGTGGTACTTCTATCTTTCGCATCTGTCCGCCTGTGGTATATTTCCTTTGGATCTCATACCAATCTGGAAAAGATTGAATACGAGCACATTCGCGAACGGTCATAATCCTTGGTTCTGCATAGTGCAAATAATCATCTGGTTGGCCTGTAATTGTCGGTGAAACAGTATTAGGATCTAAAACTGTAATACCACGTTGTTTGATTCCCCATCCTTCACGAGCTTTACCATCAATACGTTTGCCTCGTTCTGGATATTCAGCCAATAGACGTTTATAGCAATTCTGTTTGTCAGATGTGTGATGCGCAAAACTATGACTATTAGGAACCTCATGCGTCTTTGGATAATCCCCACGCATTAGTTTTTCATACGCAGTCAATTTGCGTTTACCATATTTACCTGAGTTAAATCCTTTGCGGTCAGGTGTTGGCAATTCCCCATTACTACGGAGTAAATCGGATATAGCCTCTTGCAAGGTGACAGTAGTACTAAGTCCCCGTTCTGCTAAAAATGCATCACGATTCTCTTTAAGTAATTGTTCAAATTTATCTGGCGAGCATAAACCTTCTTTAACACCAACGAGTATGAAACGCTTACGTCGTTGGGGTACGCCATACTCTGAGAAATCAATCACATGAGGTTTGACTGCATATCCTAATCCCTCAAGTGCATTAATTACAATCTGCGAATAAGGCTCCACACCCTCTTTTTTCTTCTTGTTAAATGCATAAGTAAAACCTTTGACATTTTCAAAGAGAACCATCTTGGGCTGCACCAATTTTATGAACTTTATATATGAAAACACCAATTGGTTGCGTACGTCATCCTTCACTCGTTTGCCTGCCATTGAAAAGCCCTGGCAGGGCGGCCCTCCAGCTACCAGATCCACTTTGCCTTGCAAATCCACAAGTTGCTCAGAATAGTTCTTCAAGACCTCATTGATGTCGTGGTTAATTATAGGCAACCATTCCGGCCAATTGAAATGTTTTTTTCTGTCTATCAAATTGTATTTCAGAGTTTCAAAAGCAAAGGGATTTTTCTCGATAGCAAATAAACCATGCCACCCAGCTTGATATAAACCGAGTGACAAACCTCCTGCTCCAGCAAAAAGATCGATAACTGTATATTCTTTCTTTGTCATTAATCTTATCTTCTTCTAAAAGCTGATTTGCAAATCCATATCTTCTCTAATGTCTTCTGACTTCAAATTGAAACATTTCTATTCAGTAATAAGTTCTCTTTTCTCACATCCTATCAAATCGGCTATCTTGGCCAACGTCTGCAAGTCAGGCTGGTGCATATTGGTACACCACTTACTCACGGTAACGGCAGAAACGCCCAACTGCCCTGCCAACCATTTACTCGTCTTTTGGTTCTCAACAAGAACTACTTTGATTCTATTAAGAGGTCTTTCGCTCATCTTTATTTAATTAAAATCGAGTGCAAATATAATAAACTTCAGTGTCTTCACCAAAGAATAATCAAGAAAAGCGGTATTGAATGGTGGTAAATTAAGGTTTTTTGCACAAATACAATATTATTGGCGCATTTCACAATCATATTTCTATGTTAACCTCTACCGCAAGGAACTCTGCAATAACGAATTTAACGATATTGCCATTTGGCGACACGCAATATCTATAACGGCCTTCTTGAATAGTGACCCAGGGGCTTAAATAGGAATACGATCCATCGTCTTCATAACACAACATTACGTGTTCCAAGCCATGACTGCACACTTCTGGCAAAAGTTCACATCTATAAGGGCGGAAAAAATCGTCCCTCTGAGAATCAGACATCTCAGACAACAAATGAATATCAATACGATAGGGACTATCCCATGCAAGCGTATCATTCTCATAAGCCAAATGGCCGAATGCTAACTTTCGAAAGACTTTCTTAAACCGTTCCTTCTCAATATCACATAAAAGAACTCCTCCAAAATCTCTTATTTGAGAACTAATTCTCTCTTGTAATTTGGGATTATGCAGAAGGGACTTGCGAGTCTTTTCTCTTTCCACAAGGGTTGGAGAGGCTGTGCCAGCCTTCATGCAGTCAATCATACACGACACGTATTCCTCATCTAAAGAGAAATCATGATTACACTTATAGCAACAAGGGATAACGGGCAAATCTTGAGGGTGAGGCTTATCAAGGAAACATCTAGATGGTACATGGTCTTCCGTTTCAGTTGGGCAGCCACAGAACGCACAAAAGTGATTTAGCCTGGTATCTCCATAGTATTTCTTGTCTTGTTTCATATTGTCTTTATAACTAGTAAGCACTTGATATTTTTACTAACGATTGTCACCGGTAAGCCATGAATACACTTGTCAAATACGATACAATTCTTCTTCCTCGTTGCCACTTTGAACTCCTGGATGTCATGAACTTCTTTTCCTCACGATAGATGAAGGTGGCAACCCTTTGGGCCGGATCATACTTGTACTCTCTGCCAGAGAAAGTGCAGATGGCACGGAAAAATACGGAAAAGGAAATGTGTGGAACAAGATGATGAGAACGGATGAGTGCAGCCTTGATATATGCGGTTTCATATTCGTGTTCTATGTCGTTTCTATATGCTCTGTCTAATCACCTCATCTGTAATATTCTTCACAGAAGGAAATATGTCCTTGTGCTTAAAGTCCAAAACTGCTCTGGCCCCAACTATAATAATCGTTACTGCATCATTCATAACTACTAATTCTCCTCTTCATCTGGAAATTTCAAACTCGTTTCAAAACGAATCAAGTCTGCCCTTCCTAATGTAGAGTACATTAAATAATGTGGGATTATATTCTGATAATCTGCTCCTAATCCCTTTGTAAATGCATTCGTATTAAGTTTTTTGTATATCTCTCCGCGTTTCTGGAAGAACATACTCTCCGTTGTAAGACGGGTAAGGGTATCAATATCAACTTTCACGCCCTTATGTACAGCTCTGCGTATCGGTGCTTGTATATAGGAAGTTCTCATCAAGTGAGACACAAAAGCGAGCCAATTACGATGAACATTATGAGTTGCCGCAATGTTAAGATTATTCAGCAAACGGGTGTACAAGGTGGTTGCGGGCTCTATCAGAACTGGCATATAAGAAGTAGTTACTGCGGCAGCCCCTACTTGAAAGAACGCATTGGCTATTGTTGATACCGTATTATATGTTGTAAATGTATTACAAGCAGAGAGAAACACGATTCTTGGATGAATGTCGCTCTTTACAACATCGTCGCCAGAAACCACCTCGTCGCCCATTGTAAGAAATGACTGATGGGTTTCTTCATCCACACCTCCATGAGTATCAACAATCAGTAGTAAAGGATCCATTTCCTTAATAGTATTAAAGAACGCCTCTTTAGTAAGGCATTTGCGTATTTGGAAACCTAACACTTTTGACAGATCGACTACAGGTTCCTGAGCTTTCACAAAAGAATCCTCTTCATTGCCAAATATAACAAGCGTATGTTTTAAAATATCCTTTGGTATGTTGAATGGAATAAACTTACACTCCATATATTGACTTAGCATACCAACCGCTGGAGTTTCAGGTATACGGCACACATCATGAGAAAAGCCTAGTGGTACACCATCTATCATCATCCATTCTATAGGTAAATCTGTCATTGCCACAATTTGAGTAACACTCTTTTGCAGCATTTCAACTGTACTAGGAACTAACGCCTCTGAAGCTATCTTTTTTCCTATTGTTTCCATCGCCTTTCGTATCGATTTATTCTTACTAGGCGAAGTAGCTAACTTCTCAATATTCTTAATACCGACAAAAGATAATTCAGAATTGATATTCTTCCCCATTACTGGCAACCTCAAATAAGGTGAAAAACGCATAGAGCAATGCAGCAATCCTACGAGGTCAAATATACGCATTCGCGGCTCTATGAAGGCTCTTTGAATACATTGAAATAGGAATAATTCTTCTGGAGTTCTAACAAAACACTTATTATTCCATACTGTATAATTCTTGGTATAATAATAACCTAGGATATTTTCGGCGAAGTCTGCCATCTTACTCTCCTCCTGTGTCATCTTAGATGACCTTTCCACTTTGCGCATATCTATGCTAGTGTACGGAATAGCCAGCACTAGTGGAGCGCGAGACTGGTCTTCTATGGTTTCCTTATCAGGATCATTATACGCAACCATTGTTTCAATAGCTCGTATACGTTTTATTTGTTCAATGAGCAAATCTTGCCGGGCTGTCCCATCTTTATCAGCTAAAGCATTTTTTGAAACTTCTGCTTTTTCTTTTATTGATTCCTCGTCCGTCAACTCTTTTGAGTATCCCCAATTTCCTAAAATAGAATTAAGTATCTGTGTATTTACCCTGCTTGGTGAGAATACATACCCTTTGTCATGCACTTCTTTCTGTAAAATAGGGACAGAGAAAGGCAGACGTTCTTTATCTATCTCATAATGGTTAATAGCAAACTCGTAAAACCATTTCCACACCATCTCTTTATTAAATGCCTTTGCACATTGAACTGTCCAAAGAGCCTCTACTTTTTCATATAATATGCAAAGTGTGTCAATGTCTATTTTACCAGAAAAGAGAGCATTATATGTATGTATCGATTGCTCATTATCCGTACAAAGTAATATAACACGAGGTTGGTCTTTAGTTAGTTCCAACAGTCTATCTATGGAAAATTGAGGTGTATCTGGATAAATCATTCGCAGATCATAGCCTAGTTGTAGTCCGTAGTGTTTCAGTTTTTCATAGTACTCAACTCCATAAACAAACTGAAACATACCTTGCGGCAAGTTTCCAAGATAAAAAAGCATAGGGCTCACCACAGACATTGGAGGGACATTTGTGAACATAGTATTGTCACGTGGTCCCAGCAAAGCTATATAGCATATCTGTGGATAAGAATTCTGTTTCATCATATAACGCAACTATAATCAACGAGGTTCGAGTAATACTTTCGTTTTTACGACAAATATTCTATCGCTTTCTTAACCAATTCTTCAATGGTGGTTTTACCGGAAACCGTCGCACCCCATGTTAACGCCTTGAATGATTTCTTCAAGAAAGAACTGTTAGGCTGAGGTTTTGATAGTTCCGTCCGAATATCAATCAGCTCTCTAACAATGTCGTCAAATTCTTCGTCTGCATCTTTAGCCACCCTTTCTATTTCAACAGCTAACGAATTCAGTTTTGCAATCACATCAGCTGAAGGTGACTGTTCAATCTTGGCCGCAATTGTAGCATTGTTTGCCTCAATTGTGCCAGCTCCCGTCTGGACAATGCCAGCTGTGATGTTATTGGTGATTACTTGATGTATCTCTTTTTTTGCAGAGTCTGACTTCAAATCCAACTCTCCATTGAAAATCCGCTCATTCAGATCCATAAACATATCTATAATACGGCCTTGTACATTATCAATGATAGTTTGGAATGTAGAAGGCGAAAGTACTTTATGGGCATTTTGGATATGGGCCTCACCTAATACTTTCTGAACAAGCATCTGCTCATAAGGACTTAGCGACATGGCCACATCTTCAGGATGCTTTGAGTACTCTATGATAGCTGAAATGGTATCGCAAAAACGGACTGTCATTATCTCCTTATACTTTTCAAGCCCCAAGTTAGCTACTGGCACGCTCTGACCACTCAACTTCCATGCACCAAACCCTTGTGGTACTATATAGTTTGCCTTTATTTCTACGGCACGCGATTTACGATAATCTGGAAGTTCCTGATCCTTGTAACCAGTTACGAACTCACAGGTATACCAAGATTTCAATTTCTCGTCGCCTAATAACCTAACAATAATCTGTATTTTACTGGAAACATCCGTCAGACTCTTATTATTGCCAAGGTCTAATAGTACTTCTTCAATGAGTTTTTTTGTATCCATATCTAAATCGTGTCAATTAGTAAGATTCGTGCTCCCAATAGCCTACATCAACCACTTCCAAACCGGCACCACGGGTATTCCATCTTCCGTGCCCTCCTCATCATACGTAATCAGCAGGCACTTCCAATCCTCGTGCGCCTTGGCATATTTCGCCAATGGTGGCACCTCCCTGTTGTATGTGGTCTCATCCTTGATGCTATAGGACACCTGTATGGCCAACTTCTCGTCAGGTACTATGAAGTCTATCTCCTTGTCAGCATTCAGATAATACACATTCTCCTTGCCGTATCGTCTGAATAGTTCCACCGCCACCATGTTCTCCAGCAGCGAAGTCTCTGAGTTCATCAAGAACAGGTTCAGCAGCCCATTGTCAACGAAGTAATATTTCTTCTGCATTTCCTTCTCCGTCAGCTTCCCAACCTCGTTCTCCAAGGGCAGTATCAGCCAACTGTCAGAGGCGTAATCCACATAGTCTATCGCAGTAGGCACACTAATGGGCGACCCCGTTGCTACTATAACGTTCTTCAGCCTGTTATACGACAGCGGTTGCTTTACGCTCTCTGCCATTTTCTTGATTAGGATGTTCAGCACCCTGTCATTCTTAATGTTGTTTCGTGCACAGATGTCACCCAGATAAATCTTCTGGTAAAGACTTGAAAGCATGGCCCTTTTGTTCTTAAACGACTGGATTTCTGGCAGACCTCCGTAATAGAGGTACTCATTCAGATGTCGTTTCACCTCACTTCTCTGGATAGTGTCATACTCCCAATGCTCTTTCAGCTCTAACTGTTGCGCTGCCAGATACTCTTTGAATGAATATGGGTACGCATCATAGATAAAGAATCGTCTGCCCAGCGTGGTTGCCACCTCCTTGCTCAGCATCTTCGCATTGCTGCCCGTCACATAAACATGGTATTTCGCATCAGCCAGTCGGCGCACAAACTTATCCCAGTGCGGAATGTTCTGTACCTCGTCCAGAAACACCACCGGCCTCTTGCCATACAGTTCCAGATGGGCCTCCAGCAAGCTGTTGAAGTCTTCCGTCTGGAATTCCGCCAAACGTTCATCCTCAAAGTCCACAAACAGAATCTCGTCCCATCTCATTCCGGCAGCCTGCAACTGACGCACACGCTGATACAGCAGGTACGACTTACCCGCATGTCTCACGCCAACTATCACATAGTTGCCGTTTTCTTCGAATTCAACGGGACGATTCACAATCACCGCCTCATCCACCTCGCGTTGCTTACTGATCAAGCATTGTTTGATGACATCTTTACTGACACTCATATAAATTGTATTTTATAGGAATTGCACAATTTTATAAAGCTTGGTTTGCAAAGATAAGCATTTTTTATAAAACAAAATTAACAAACCCTGTCTTTTTGCGATAATTTCACACTTTTTTATCGCAAATCATCATTTTCCCTACTTGCCTATTGTATTTGCGTTGCCCTAAACACTTCTGTCAGATACGACACAATCCTTCTTCCACGTTGCCACTTTGAACTCTTGGATGTCTGAAACTCTTTCTCATTATGATAGATGAAGGAGTCAACGCGTTGGGCTGGGTCATATTTATACTCCCTCCCCATGAAGTCACTAATGGCTCGAAGAAAAACAGAAAAGGACGCATGAGGGGCAAGATGATGTGAGCGGATGAGCGCAGCCTTGATGAAAGCGGTTTCGTATTCGTGCTCCATTTCGTTGAGTGCCGTGCGGATGGTTTCTTTCAATGCCTGTTTGTCGTCAGAGATGAGTATTTCATCAAGACTCATCTCCTCTTGAAGGATGGTTCTGCGCCCATGCTTACCCTTTGTGCTGGCAAGGGTGGTCTTGATGGCCTGCTTCAACTCGACATCTTCAATATCCTTTGCCTGCGTTGTCCACTCTGCTTTTTTATCAAGAGCATTATCTACGCTCGTTTCCACAAGTTTCTCCACAATAGCCTTAACACTTTCGCAAATGTATGACACTTGTTTGGCACCAAGGCTGACCTTGCTCAATTCCATTGCGCTCCTGGGTAGCCCGTGGTCATAGCAGATGTAATACAATGTACACATCAACAGAGAATTGCTGCCATCATGGATTTGGTCACGGAGTTTGATGAAAATTTCTGGTAACGCATGTATGGCAGATAGCATGATTCTCTTTGACAGAGTCGCAAGTTCATCAGCGGAATGCCCTTTTCCAAAAGTGAATATCGCCATCTGGACAAAAGACGGTAGTGACTCCCAAAACTCCTGAGCGGTAATGGAAGGAACATAGAAATGCTCGTCATCTTCCTCGCTCTGGTCCTTTTCCGATAAGCTAAATTCTCTAATCAAGAACTGCTCTGCCTGGTCTGGAGCATCTTTATCCCCTACTGTCTCAGCGTACACTCCAAACCTCAGATAGCCTTTCAACCCCATCAATTCATCAACGACTCGGCTGGCAGCGATAGTTCTTTCATCATCAGACAGCACTTCTTCAGAATTGGGTGCAAGCAATTTTCGGCATTCTATAAGGACATGTGTTGGCACAAAGCTTACCGCCATCTTGAAGATACGTTCAAGGCTGCTAAAATCGTTGCGCTCAACCTTCATCATATCTAAGGAGAAACGTGAGTATTCATCTGGATGCTCATGCTTCCATGAATACACTCTGTTCATTGCCTCTCTCATGGCATGCTTTTGGAAATCTTCAAAGGGTCTCATCTGAAAAGTATGATTGTGAATAATACAATATCGTGTTACTTATTTGCCAATAGTTTGAGAAGCATCTCCGTTTTCTGCTCCTCTGTCATGTTCTTGACATCTTCCTCAGTCACCTTTGGCTGTAAGTCTAACAACTTGTTGTTGTACTCGAACATGGTTTCCAGCGGATATTGGGCGATGTATCTTTCTGTAATGGTTTTGTCGATTGCATGCCCCATACTCTGTGAGATATACCTCTCCTCCACTTTGGCATGAGTGAGGTTCGTCCCGTATGAATGTCTGCACCATGTTCCCGATGGACGGACTTCCCAATGCAAAACATCCTCACAGATTTTGATGACACGATCTTGCACATTAGAGTTTTCCTGAGAGATACGCTTGCGCTTGTCAGCCTTATGTGTCGCACCTTGCAGAATATCTGGGAACACGAAGCCATTGAGAACGGGTTCCGCCGCTATCTCATCAAGGATTTTCTGTAATGGTTCAATAATGGGGATTATTACTTCACCGCCACCTTCTGTGCGATTTCTGGTTTTCACTCGCTTGAACTTGAATGTTTTCCTGCCCGAGTCGAAATAGAATTGCGAATACTTCAGCTCAGCCGCATCTGCCATATTGAAACCGTTGCAAAGGTATTGGGCAAGGAACAATCCAAGTGAATAATGGGCCTTTTCTGCATAGCCTTTCTTCCATGTTTCAGGATAGCGCTTCTTGACAAACACGCGATAAAGTTCTGTCATCTGCTGAACATTCAGGTAGTGGTCCTTCCTTGTGTCGCCTACAGGTATTGCCACGAGCTTCTTTTTCTTGACATTCGAAAATGGATATTCTTGATTGGTAAGATAGCCACGTGACACGCATTCATTCCAGACAGCACGACAGTTTCTGAGATAAAGGCCTCTTGTTGCTTCACGTATTTGACCTATCAACTCACCGTTCTCGTTTAGCACACCATTTTGCATTCCGTTACTCCAGTATTCAATATCTTCTTTCCCTACCTTAAAACCAGTAATCGGTCTGTCCCAAAGAATCTTTTGGAAAGACTTCATGGCGCACTCATAAGACTCGGCGGTGGTGTATTGTTCTCCGTTGTTGTTGGTCCGAAAGAAATTAATCCTGTCTTGCCATACGCTAAAGAAGGAGGCATCTTTGGAGATGTCAACACCAGTGATGGCTGTTTTTATTCTATCGAGCGTCAGACTATTCCCCAAACGCTCAATCAGCTCCACTTGTTTCTCAAAGATGGCATCAAATTCCAATTTTTTTTCGTAGAGTTCTGAGCGGACAGCCTTGGCACTGAGATTACATACCTTCGCAAAATCTTCCTCCGTGAACTCTCCAGCCACGAAGTTGTACCACGACTTTCTGTCTATGGTATAACGCATTACGACGGGAAACGTGTTCTTGTCTTTCTTCGGATGACGCTTGTCAAGGATGAGCGCATAGGTGCAATTTCCGAATCGTGCGCTCTTGTACGTTGTGTCTAATTTCTTTGCCATTTTTGGTCAATAGTCTGGAGGTCTCAACTTTACTTTTTTTCTTTATTTTGGGAAAACAATGGGAAAACAAAGTCTCTCATTTTCTCCCGAAACCCCATGTTTTCCGATGTTTTTCGGGAAAACAATGGGAAAACAGAGGCGTTTTGATACGGGGTTTATGGGGTATCATAAACTGCCGCAAAGATAGTAACTGTTTGGTAATCAGCCAAAATTCTGATATTAAAAATTCACAAAATATCATTCTGCCTTACTCATAATCTGGAGGTCATAGGTTCAAGCCCTATCTGGTCCACTACTTATAAAAGCACTTGCAATTTTTCGCAAGTGCTTTTTGTTTTGTTTTAATCCATGACGGTTTTTGCGGAAGATGTGGGCGGTTGGTAGCTGCAAGGCTGGGTGTGTCTCGTGTGGCTGTGGGTATGTTGTGCCGCATGTTAGCCGGATTTGTTTTTGAAACCGATGTGTGAATGATTTTGGGGGATGTTTTCCCGCCGGCGTTGCCGCTGTAAGGAAGCGAGGCATTGTTAGCCACCGAGAGGATATTGCTTACAGCATCGAAGGTGTAGTCGTTGTCCATGATGGTCTTGCTGCCGCTGTTCATGCGAGTTTGCTTAGACGACGGTGGTTGTCGTAGAGCCGATAATTCTTATATTAACAACTCTCTGTCTGCAGCATAACCGTATACCCATATCTTGTAATGATATTAACTATTCATTAATTTCAATTTTCATGACTCTTGCAAAAATAGTTATATATGGATATTTCGACTGATATTTTTTCCATTTTTCTACCCAATCTTTACTTCTTTTTAGTACTTCTTTATCATCCGTACTATAGGAATAGTATTGACATGATTTTAATTTGCATACAGTTTCCGTCGCACCATCTGAATGTGGATCAATAAAGACACATAGTGTTTTATCTTTACAAATAAAAATATCAGCTGTGCCTATATTGGAAATTCTAAGATAATTATCTTTTGGCGGTAATACTCCCCAATATTTATAAGGTGTTATATAGCATCCTTTATATGTTTTCCAAACAGTGAACTCTACTTCATTGATAACGTAAAAAGTTCTATACCAAATTACACTAAATAAAACAGATGCAAATATACAGAGTCCGAGAAGGAAAGATTTTTTACCTTTCCTCCTCATAAAATATTTATGAGAATGTATTCGATGCAAATCCATGTCTTATATTTATTAGAAATAATTTTTTTCGCTATTTTCCAAATAACGATTTAACCTTGTAAAGGTAGCATAATTATCTTTAGTGGCTTGCAACTGTTGAGCATATTTTGTTTGTACGGATATGCGTTTGGATTTATAGTTTTTCGGGTTGTGGGAAGCGGCGTGCGGGATGTCCGAAAAAACATAAGGCATCTTGTAAAAAATACAAGCCATGTATTTTAAAATACAAGGCACTTATTTTAAAATATGTGCCTTATATTTTTGGCGATTCCAAGTCTTTGATAAACAAAAACTTACAAAGCTGTGGAAATAATGGGTAATTGCCTGGTTTTTAGCTTTTTGCAAAAAACGCCGGGATTTGGAATTTTTGCGGTATGCGGTGTGGTTTTTGCAAGATGCAGTATGACTGCGTTGCATTCGCAAATTGCTGCGTACTTACAGGGGGTCGGCATCGAAATATATGTTTACGCGATATTCGCGACGGACTTCTTCGGCACACCTGCGCAGAAATTCTCTCACTTTCACCGGAGATGCCGTGGGAGGTACTTTGAGCATCACCTGGCGTATGTATTCCAGTTTTACGCGAGCCACGGGTGGGCTTGCAGGTCCGAGCATGTTGTCGCCGAATACGGGTTGCAACTTGCAGCACAGGCTGCGGGCGGCATCGTCGGCGCGGTTGGCAAAGCGGTTTCTTATGAATGCATATATCAGGCGGCAGTATGGGGGAAACATGAACAGTTGGCGTTCCTGCATCTGGGCTTTGTACATGGCGGAGTAGTCGTTGCGAACCACCTGGTCTATCAGTTCCGATTCGGGTTGCGAGGTTTGTAAAATCACAATGCCTTGTGTGCTGCGCCGTCCTGCTCTTCCCGCCACTTGCGACATCATTTGATAGGCTCTTTCGTAACTCCGGAAATCGGGAATGTTCATTGTGGTGTCGGCATTCAGTATACCCACCACTTTCACACGGTCGAAGTCCAGTCCTTTCGAGACCATTTGTGTGCCTATCAGTATGTCGGTATTGCCGTTTCGGAAATCCGACAGAATGGAATCGTATGCCGTGCGTCCGCGAGTGGTGTCGAGGTCAAGGCGGGCGGTTTTTGCATCGGGAAACACAGTTTTCACATCGGCTTCAACCTGTTCCGTGCCTATTCCGTGGTTTCCTATGTGTGTGCTTCCGCATTTGGGGCATCGGGAGGGCACTGCGTATGTTGCGCCGCAGTAATGGCAGGAAAGACGTTGGGATGTTTGATGATAGGTGAGGCTTACGTCGCATTTTTCGCACTTGGGAATCCATCCGCAGTCGCGACATTCGAGAAAAGAAGCGTATCCTCTGCGGTTTTGAAACAGAATGATTTGCTGGTGTGCCTCGAGTGCTTTTTGCATTTCGCTTATAAGTTCGGGCGATAACGATGTGCGCATCATCTTTTTGCGTCGCAGTTCCTTTATGTCCTCAACTCTTATCTCGGGCAACAGGACTTCGCCGAATCTTTCGGTGAGCGAAACGCAGGCATACTTGCCTGCGCGGGCGTTTGTATAGGTTTCGAGGCTCGGGGTAGCCGTTCCCAAGAGTGTTTTTGCCCCCTGCATGCGGGCAAGAACTATTGCGGCATCGCGGGCATTGTATCTGGGTGCCGGGTCTTCCTGTTTGTACGACGGTTCGTGCTCTTCGTCCACAATCACAAGCCCCAGGTTTCGGTGGGGAAGGAACAGGGAACTTCTCACTCCTACTATCAGACGGTAGGGATTGGGCGACATTTGTTTTTTCCATATTTCCACTCTCTCGTTGTCGGGAAATTTGGAGTGATAAACGCCCATGTCGTCGCCGAAGAACAGACGCAGGCGGTTGGTTATTTGTGTTGTGAGAGCTATTTCGGGCAATAAATACAATACGCTGCGTCCTGCTGCGAGGGCGCGGGCAATGAGGTGTATGTATATCTCGGTTTTTCCGCTCGATGTTACTCCGTGGAGCAGACAGATGTCTTTGGTGGAGAACGATGCGGCAATGGCGTTGTATGCCGACTGTTGTGCTTTCGAAAGAGACTGTGGCGGCATGCACGCCGAGCGGGTGCTTTTTAGTCGCGTTATGTCCACTTTCATGACTTGAAGCACACCGTTTTTGCGGAGAGTGTCGAGCGGACTCGTACTGCTGTTTGCCGCTTTCAGAAGTGCCTGCTTGGACACGGGACGCAGTATGTTGCGGTTGCGTAGTTTTATTGCCGCCGTGGCAGAACTCATCCTCAGGTATTCCTCAAGCACTTTCAACTGCTCTTTTCTGTTCCTGTCTCTTATACACATCTGACGCTGCCGACGAATAGCCTTGTGTAGAT
>ERZ1027188.451-NODE-451-length-16562-cov-3.684195_pt1 | contig 16562 bp, 13 predicted proteins | sample MGYA00519273_ERZ1027188 | MGnify/ENA primary metagenome ERZ1027188 (study PRJEB26926, sample SAMN06164623) | human gut metagenome | biome: ENVO:00009003; feature: ENVO:2100002; material: ENVO:00002003 | host: Homo sapiens | place: USA | collected 2012 ... | reverse complement strand
AGATTACTACGCGTCTCGTGGGCTCGGAGATGTGTATAAGAGACAGATGTACAACGTTTTGGCCGTCATTGCGCTGACGGTATTTACGGGCGGAGGTAAGGTCTCGCTGAAAAAGACGCTCAAATCCATCGCGACAAACCCGCTCATTATCGCGGCACTGCTCGGTGTTTTTGCGTCCATCATTAAATTGCGTTTCCCGGCATTTCTGGAAACGAGCCTGCGCGATGTTTCGCGCCTTGCCACACCGCTCGCGCTCATCGTGCTCGGCGGCGATTTCAGCTTCCGCAAGCTAAAAGGCAACATGCGCATTGCGGGCGTGACGGTGTTTATAAAGCTCGTCGTCATTCCGCTTGTTTTTCTGCCGATTGCGGTTCTGGCGGGCAGCAGAGGGCCGAGTCTTCTGGCGCTTGCACTTGCGTGGGAAACGCCGGTCGCGGTATCAAGCTACATCATGGCGCAGCAGGCGGGCGCAGATGGCGAGCTTGCCGGTCAGCTTGTTGTTTTGAGCGCCGTGTGCTGCATCCCGACCGTATTTTTGATGATCTTTATTTTGCAGAGCATGGCGTTGCTGTAAAAGTAAAAACCCGTTTCCGATAAAAGCTTCGGAAACGGGTTTTGCGCTGTTTAAGGTAATTAAAGATGCTCGTTCATTTCGCGGACATGCGCGCGGATCTTTTCAAAGCTCTCCTGGCTGATGACGTGCTCAATGCGGCAGGCGTCCTCTGTTGCAATGTCCTTCGGCACGCCGAGATAGGCGAGCCAATCGGAAAGCAACTTGTGGCGCTCATACATGCAGTTGGCGATGGCAAGGCCGTCCTCCGTCAGGTGAATGTAGCCGTCGCCGTCTACGGTGATCAAATTGTTCTCGCGCAGCTTTTTCATGGCTACGCTGACACTGGGTTTTGTAAAATTGAGCTCGTTGGCAATATCAATAGAACGCACATAGGTGCTGCGCTCGGATAAGATCAAAATGGTCTCAAGATAGTTTTCTGCGGATTCCTGAATTTTCACGGCTGTCTCCTCTCACAATCGGGGTGGATAAATTCTTATAACAGTATAACACGAATCCAAAAAGAGTTCAATTCCCATTTTGTGCAAAACCGAAAATAAGTTGCAGGAGAAAATGACAGAAAAAGTCAAGACCCGCCGGGGGGAACCGGCAGGTCTCGGCTTTTCTTATTTCAGGAGCGTAGTACGCGTCGTACTCAATTTAAATGGGAAGATTTATTATTCCACATCCTGCAGGGCGTCGTAGCCTTCTTCGCCTGTACGGACTTTGATAACATTCTCCACGTCGTAAACAAAGATTTTGCCGTCACCGATGTGACCGGTGTAAAGCGCTTTCTTCGCCGTTTCGATGACCGTGCGGACAGGCACTTTGGAAATGACGACCTCCACCTGTACCTTAGGCAGCAGGTTTGCTTCTACGAGCGTGCCGCGGTAGTATTCCGGCTTGCCCTTCTGAATGCCGCAGCCGAGTACGTTCGTCACCGTCATACCGGTGATACCGACGCTCATCAGTGCGTTCTTCAAGGTATCGAAAGCTGCCTGCTTGCACACAATCTCGACCTTCGTCATCTTCACGCCGGTGCTTTCCGCTTTTACGGTCTTTACGGGGGCGTGATGCACAACGACCGGCACTGCTTCGTCTACCGCAGCCGGGCCAAACGGGGCGGGGGCAACGCTGAGGTCTGCGCTTTCGAGCGAGGTGTTGATGGCCGGAACGAAGTCTGCATACGCATTTGCAAGGCCATGCTCGGGCAGGTCAAGACCCATAATCTCTTCTTCTCTCGTCACACGCAGGCCGACCGTCGCGCGGATGAGCAGGAACACAATGGTAATCGTCACGGCTGTCCAGGTGCAGACCGTAAGCACACCAAGCAATTGTTTTGCAAGCAGTGCAATGCCGCCGCCGTAGAACAGGCCGGTGAAGCTATCGTTGCCGGGGGCTGTGGTCGTTGCAAAAAGACCGACTGCAATGGTGCCCCAAACGCCGTTACAGAAGTGGACGGCAACCGCGCCGACCGGGTCATCGACATGGAGCTTATAGTCGAGCAGCCAAACGCCGAACGGGCAAAGGAGACCGGCCACAATGCCGATGATTGTCGCGCCGAGGCAGTCCGTTACGTCACAGCCGGCGGTGATGGCGACCAGACCGGCGAGAGAAGCGTTGAGACACATGGAAACATCCGGCTTGCCGTACTTTACCCATGTGAAGATCATGCAGGTGACGGTCGCTATGGCAGGTGCGACGGTAGTGGTGAGGAAGATGGAGCCGAGCTGCTCAACGCTTGTTGCCGCAGCACCGTTGAAGCCGTACCAGCCGAACCAAAGAATGAACACGCCAAGGCAGCCGAGCGGAATGTTGTGGCCCGGGAAAGCATTGACCTTTACGATCTTGCCGCTTGCATCCTTTTCGAACTTGCCGATGCGCGGGCCGAGCAGCTTTGCGCCGATGAGCGCGGAAAGACCGCCTACCATGTGGATGGCGCAGGAGCCTGCAAAATCATGGAAGCCGAGCTGCGAAAGCCAGCCACCGCCCCAGATCCAGTGTGCTTCGATGGGGTATACCAAAGCGGAGATAACACCGGAGTAAATGCAGTAGGAAAGGAACTTTGTGCGTTCTGCCATTGCGCCGGAAACGATGGTCGCGGTCGTGGCGCAGAACACAAGGTTGAATACGAAATTCGACCAGTCAAAGTTTGCGTAGTTTGTGAAAATATCAAAGCCCGGCTTACCGATGAAGCCCAGTAAGTCTTCGCCCAGCAAAAAGCTGAAGCCGATGAGAATGAATACGCCGGTGCCGATGCAGAAGTCCATCAGATTCTTCATCAAAATGTTGCCGGCATTTTTTGCACGGGTGAAACCTGTTTCTACCATGGCGAAGCCGGCCTGCATCCAGAAGACCAGCGCCGCGCCCATCAAAAACCAGACGCTGAAAATCTCGCTTGTCATATGTTCGTCCTCCTAAGTGTTGTTTAAAAATAGAAAAAGGTGTGCACGTTTGGCTCCTGAAACGGAACCCCGTGCACACCCTTGTGCCTATATTGAATTTTTCATCCCTTGTCCGTTTGAAACGGTATGTTCAAACCCCTTATACTCTGAACATCAGATCGCCGTAGCTCGGGTACGGCCAGTAATCGGAAGAGACCAGCGTTTCCATCTCGTCCACAACGGCTCTCAGCTCGGTCATGGCGGTGATGACGGAATCCTTATAATAGGTCGCAACCTCAATCGGATCTTCGCCGACTTCCTTCACGCCGATAATGGCGTTATCGAGCGCAGCAAGCTTCTTATATGCGCAGTCCTGCAGGCCGGAAAGACGCTTGATGATATCAAACTCCGCTTCGCACGGAATGTCATCGCTGATGGCCTTCTTCGTGGCAACGCCGCTTGCAAGCTCCGCAACGTAAGAGGAAACGGCGGGGAGAATGTCGCGTTTGACCATATCACTTGCGGTGAGCGCTTCGATGTTGATGGTCTTCGCGTACGTCTCGAGGATGATGTCCTGTCTGGACTGCATCTCGACCTCGGTGTAGATCTTATGCTTTGTAAAGAGCTTCACGTTCTTTTCGTCGGTGTAGTGCGGCAGTGCGTCTACCGTGGTCGGCAGGTTCGTCAGGCCGCGTTTTGCAGCTTCCGCCTTCCAGGCGTCCGCATAGCCGTCGCCGTTGAAGATGATGCGCTTGTGCTCTTTGATCACGCGCTTGATGAGTGCGTTGAGTGCGCCGTTAAAATCTTCCTTGCCCTCAAGCTCGTCTGCAAACTGCTCGAGCTCATCGGCGATGATCGTGTTCAGCATGATGTTCGGGCAGGCGATGTTGAGCTGCGAGCCGAGGCTTCTGAACTCGAACTTGTTGCCGGTGAAAGCGAACGGGGAGGTTCTGTTTCTGTCCGTTGTATCCTTTGTGAAGGACGGCAGAACGTTTACGCCAATCTCCATGTTGACGCGGAGCGTACCGCCATAGACCGTGCCGGTCTCAATGGCGTGCAGAATAGCCGTAAGCTCGTCGCCGAGGAAGATGGAGATGATGGCCGGCGGCGCTTCGTTTGCGCCGAGGCGGTGGTCGTTGCCTGCGGAAGCGACGGAGATACGGAGCAGATCCTGATACTCGTCAACACCCTTGATGACAGCAGCGAGGAAGAGGAGGAACTGTGCGTTTTCCTGCGGCAGCTTGCCCGGCTCCAACAGGTTCTTTCCGGTATCGGTGGAAATAGACCAGTTGTTGTGCTTGCCGGAGCCGTTCACGCCTGCAAACGGCTTTTCATGCAGCAGGCAGACAAGGCCGTGGCGGAGCGCAACGTTCTTCATTGTCTCCATGGTCAGCTGGTTGTGGTCGGTCGCAACGTTCGTGGTGGAGAAGATCGGCGCCAACTCGTGCTGTGCCGGGGCGACCTCGTTGTGCTTTGTCTTAGCAAGCACGCCGAGCTTCCACAGCTCTTCGTCGAGTTCCTGCATGAACGCGGCAATTCTCGGCTTGATTGCGCCAAAGTAATGATCTTCAAGCTCCTGGCCCTTCGGCGCGCGTGCACCGAACAGCGTGCGGCCCGTGTAAATGAGGTCCGGGCGCTCATCGTAGAGCTTTTTATCGACAAGGAAATATTCCTGCTCCGGGCCGACGGTCGTGATGACACGCTTTGTCGTGGAGTCGCCGAAAAGGCGGAGAATACGAACGGCCTGTGCGCTCAACGCTTCCATGGAGCGCAGCAGCGGGGTTTTCTTATCCAGCACCTCGCCGCCGTAGGAACAGAACGCCGTAGGAATGTACAGGGAGTGATCTTTAATGAATGCGTAGGAGGTCGGGTCCCATGCGGTGTAGCCGCGGGCTTCAAACGTTGCGCGCAGACCGCCGGAAGGGAAGGAGGAAGCATCCGGCTCGCCCTTGATGAGCTCTTTGCCGGAGAATTCCATGATGATGCGGCCGTCTGCCGTCGGAGAAATGAAGCTGTCGTGCTTCTCGGCGGTGATGCCGGTCATCGGCTGGAACCAGTGCGTGTAGTGCGTTGCACCTTTTTCAATCGCCCAGTCCTTCATGGCATTTGCCACAGCATTGGCAACCGTGATGTCGAGGTCCTTGCCGTCGTCGATGGTCTTTCTCAAAGACTTGTAAACGTCCTTCGGCAATCTCTCACGCATGACGTCGTCGTTAAACACCATGCTGGCGAAAATGTCCGGCACATTGATCTTTGTCGTGCTGCTCATGTAAACCACTCTTTCCTTCAATAAGATTCGCATAATAGGAGGGGCGAACGCTGCGATATAATTTGTATATCTTCCCGTGCGTTTCGTCCTGCGGCTTCGCTTTACGAAACCGCTGCACAGCTGTTCGTAATTCATTCAAACAAAAAAGCGCTGGGGATGGCAATAAACCAACCACAGCGCCTTTGCTATGCTATGTGATGAATTTTACAACGTCTAGGGCCATTTGTCAACACCTTTTTTGAGAAAATTTGAAGATTTGCAGGATATACAATTTAAACCTGCGTTTATAAATTCATTTTATGAAATTTTCAAAGTCAAGCGAACATAAAATGAAATTGCTACAACTCGAAAATTCAAAAATCGCGAAATTTTTCTTGACATATAAGAAGGGCCGCTATATAATGGTAGGCAGACAATGGAGTCTGATCATACATGTTGCATCTAAAAGCTGCCGAATGTGGGGCTTTTAGATTGCGCCGGGGGAACGGCGCGCGTGCATTGCACGCAGCATGTATGGTCAGACTTTCTCTTTTTTTCGGAAAAGCCGGGAAAAAGACGTATATCTTATTTGTTTTCAGAAGGGAGCAGTCTTCATGCTTAGAGAAGGCAAAAGCACAGCGGGCGATTTCCGAATTCCTTCGGGGTGCGCCGTATCCTCCGTTTTTTCCCGCAGCGGAAAGCGGCTGGACGGCTCCGATATCATCCGCTCCATTGAGATCATGCACGACCGTTCAAACGGCCTTGGCGGCGGCTTCGCCGGCTACGGCATTTACCCGGAATATGCGGAACAGTATGCGTTCCACGTTTTCTATAATAATGTAAAAGCAAAAGAGGAATGTGAGAAGTTCATCAACGAGCATTTCGACGTCGTGAACCTTTCCAAAATTCCGATCCGCAAGATTCCGCAGATCACGGACGAGCCGCTTATCTGGCGGTACTTCGTCACACCGCTGCACACAAAGCTTGCGGAAAGCCAGCTCGATGAAGACGAGTTCACCGCCCGCTGCGTCAACCGCGTCAATACCTTTATCGATGGCGCGTATATTTTCTCCAGCGGCAAAAACATGGGCGTGTTTAAGGCCGTCGGCTACCCGGAGGATGTCGGTCGGTTCTATCGTCTCGATGAATACGCCGGCTACTGTTGGACGGCGCACGGCCGCTACCCGACGAATACCCCCGGCTGGTGGGGCGGTGCGCACCCGTTTGCGCTGCTCGACCTTTCCGTTGTCCATAACGGCGAAATCTCGTCCTACGATGCGAACCGCCGCTGCATTGAGATGTACGGCTACAACTGCAACCTTTTGACCGATACCGAGGTCATCACCTATATTTTCGATTATCTTGTACGCCGTCAGGGCCTCACCCTGCAAGAGGTCGCAAACGTCATCGCGGCACCGTTCTGGACGACCATTCAGAACAAAGACCCGGAGGAGCGCGCGCGTCTGACGTATTTGCGCAATGTGTATTCCGGTCTGCTCGTCACCGGTCCGTTCTCCATTCTGGTCGGCTTTACGGGTGGCCTTATGGCACTCAACGACCGCTTAAAGCTGCGTTCTATGGTCGTCGGCGAAAAGGGCGATATGGTCTACATCGCCAGTGAAGAATCCGCCATCCGCGTCATTCAGCCCACGCTCGATAAGGTCTGGGCACCCGCAGGCGGCGAGCCTGTCATCTTCACGCTGGACAAAAAGTAAGAGTTTGTGTTCTCTGAGAAATGAGGTTACTATAAATGGCTATCGATTTTTTATATCCGCAGTACGAGGTCGTCCGCAACCCCGCGCGCTGCATTGCCTGCCGTGCCTGTGAACGACAGTGCTCCAACGAAGTACATGCTTACGACGATGAGCTGAAAATGATGATCTCCGACGAAAGCCGCTGTGTGAACTGCCACCGCTGCGTTTCCATCTGTCCCACGCGCGCTTTGAAGATCGTCAAGACCGACCACACCTTTAAGGAAAATGCCAACTGGTCCGGCGAGACCATCATGGAGGTCTACCGTCAGGCGAGCAGCGGCGGCGTGCTGCTGTCTTCCATGGGCAACCCGAAGCCCCTGCCGGTCTACTGGGATAAAATCCTCATCAACGCGTCGCAGGTCACGAACCCGTCCATCGACCCGCTCCGTGAGCCAATGGAAACGAAGACGTTTTTGGGTCAGAAGCCGTCTAAAATCAAGCGCGACGAGAACGGTAAGATTAAGACGAATATTACCCCGCAGCTTGAGCTTTCCGTGCCGATCATGTTCTCTGCCATGTCCTACGGCTCCATCAGCTACAATGCGCACGAAAGCCTTGCCCGCGCCGCAGAAGCGCTCGGCATCTACTACAACACCGGCGAGGGCGGTCTGCATCAGGATTTCTACAAGTACGGCGCAAATACCATCGTGCAGGTCGCGTCCGGCCGCTTCGGCGTGCATAAGGATTACCTCAGCGCCGGCGCCGCCATCGAGATCAAAATGGGGCAGGGCGCAAAGCCGGGCATCGGCGGCCATCTGCCGGGTGCAAAAATTGTCGGCGACGTTTCCCGCACGCGTATGATCCCGGAGGGCTCGGACGCCATTTCGCCCGCACCGCACCACGATATTTACTCCATTGAAGACCTGCGTCAGCTCGTTTTCTCCTTAAAAGAAGCCTCAAACTACAAAAAGCCCGTCATCGTCAAGATTGCGGCGGTGCACAACGTTGCAGCCATTGCGTCCGGCATTGCACGCAGCGGCGCGGACATCATCGCCATCGACGGTTTCCGCGGCGGCACGGGCGCGGCGCCTACGCGCATCCGCGATAACGTCGGCATCCCGATTGAGCTTGCTCTGGCGGCGGTCGATCAGCGCCTGCGTGATGAGGGCATCCGCAACAAGGTTTCGCTCGTCGTTGGCGGCTCCATTCGCTCCAGCGCCGATGTCGTCAAGGCCATCGCGCTCGGTGCAGATGCGTGCTACATCGGCACGGCGGCACTTTTGGCACTCGGCTGCCATCTGTGCAGAAGCTGCCAGACCGGCAAGTGCAACTGGGGCATTGCAACCCAGCGCCCCGACCTTGTGAAGCGCCTCAACCCGGACATCGGCTATAAGCGCCTTGTGAACCTTGTCACCGCGTGGGAGCACGAGATTAAGGAAATGATGGGCGGCATGGGCATCAATTCCATCGAGGCGCTGCGCGGCAACCGCCTTATGCTGCGCGGCGTGGGTCTGAACGAAAAAGAGCTTCAGATTCTCGGCATCAAGCACGCGGGCGAATAAGCAGAAAAGGGAGCGTAACCATGAAAAGAGTATATGTTGATGAAAAATGGTGCCTCGGCTGCCATCTTTGCGAATATTACTGCGCCTTTGCAAACTCCGGAAAATCCAGCATGATCAAGGCGCTGAAGGACAGAACCATTCACCCCCGCATCCGCATTGAGGGGGACAATCAGGTCAGCTTTGCGGTTTCCTGCCGCCACTGCACAGACCCGCTGTGCGTGAAAAGCTGCATTGCGGGCGCACTTTCCCAAAAGGACGGCGTGGTCTGTATCGACCAGAATAAGTGCGTCGCTGCCACACCTGCGTGCTGGTATGTCCCTACGGCGCGCTGATGCCTTCGGAATCCGGCGTCATGCAGAAGTGCGAGCTGTGCATCGAAAACGCCGGCGGCAAGCCCGCCTGTGTGCAGGGCTGTCCGAACAAAGCCATCATCTTTGAGGAAAGGGACTGAGCACCATGGCAAAATATGTAATCATCGGCAACTCCACTGCGGCCATCGGCTGTGTGGAAGGCATCCGCAGTAAAGATAAAGACGGAGAGATCGTGCTGATTGCTTCCGAAAACCACCACACCTACGCGCGCCCGCTCATTTCCTATTTATTGCAGGGCAAAACGGATGAGGAGCGCATGAAATACCGCCCGGACAGCTTTTACGAAGAAAATCACGTCACCGCAAAGCTCGGTGAGACCGTCACAAAGCTCGACCCGGAAGAGAAAACCGTAACGTTAAAGAGCGGGGAAGAGATACCCTATGAAAAGCTCCTTGTCGCAACAGGCTCCACGCCGTTCGTACCGCCCATGGAGGGGCTTGATACCGTTTCCGAAAAGTTCACGTTCATGTCGCTCGATGACGCACACGCGCTTGAAAGCGTCCTTACAAAAGACAGCCGTGTTTTGATTATCGGCGCGGGCCTCATCGGTTTAAAGTGCGCAGAGGGCATCAAGGAGCGCGTGAAATCCATCACGGTCGTCGACCTTGCCGACCGCGTGCTGCCGAGCATCCTCGATGAGACCGGCTCCGCTATCGTCAAGGATTTTCTTGAAAAGCAGGGCATCGAGTTCCACCTCGGCGATACCGCCGCAAAGTTTGCGGGCACGACCGCCACACTCAAAAGCGGCCTTACGGTCGATTTTGACGTGCTCGTCATTGCGGTCGGCGTGCGCCCGAATACTTCGCTCGTCAAAGATGCAGGCGGCGAGGTGCGCCGCGGCATTGCGGCGGATGATACCGGCAAAACAACACTGCCCGATGTCTATGCTGCAGGCGACTGCGCGGAGAGCTTCGATATTTCCGCCGGCGTGAACCGTGTGCTGGCGCTGTTGCCGAACGCCTATATGCAAGGCAATACCGCCGGCATCAACATGGCGGGCGGCAAAGCGAGCTTTGATCGGGCGATCCCGATGAATGCCATCGGCTTCATGGGGCTGCACATCATCACCGCAGGCACGTATGACGGCGAGACCTACGTCCACCGTGACGGCGAAAACTACAAGATCCTTTTCTATAAAGATGATGTTTTAAAGGGTTATATCCTGATTGGCGACGTGGCGCGTGCCGGTATCTACACGGCGCTTATCCGTAATCGCACGCCGTTAAGCTCAATCGATTTTAAGCTGATCTGCGAAAAGCCGCAGCTCATGGCATTCACGGCCCGTACGCGCCGCGACCTGCTCTCAAAGCAGCAGTAAGGGGGAGAAACATGGAACAGAAAACATATGCACTCGGCCAGCGCTATATCGGCGCAGGGCAAAGTGAGGGTACGATTATATTGAACGAAGTGCCGGGCAACGCGCTCGGCGCGTATCTGGACGGCGCAAATATTATTGTAAATTGCAGCGCACAGGACGCGACCGGCGACACGATGAACGCGGGCGAGATCACCATTCACGGCAGCACGGGCGACGCGGCAGGTTACGCCATGCGCGGCGGTGCCATTTACGTGCAGGGCGATGCCGGTTACCGCGCAGGTATCCACATGAAGGAGTATAAAGAGAAAGTACCCGTGCTCGTCATCGGCGGCAGAACAGGCAGCTTCCTCGGCGAATATCAGGCGGGCGGCATCATCGTTGTGCTCGGCATCGGCAGTGAAGATCGCCAGCCGGTCGGCAATTTCTGCGGCACGGGCATGCACGGCGGACGCATTTATCTGCGCACCGCGCACCTGCCGAAGGATTTGCCGGAGCAGGTTGTGGCGCATAAGGCAACCGAAGAAGACATGCAGATTGCGGCGCCGCTCGTTCAAAACTACGCGGAAAAGTTCGGTGCAGATGCCGAAAGTCTTCTGCGCGACGAATACTACGTGCTGCGCCCGAACACACAGAATCCGTATAAGCAGCTCTATGTGACGAACTGATTTTGCCCCTGTAATTCTCTGCAAATTAAGGTTTCTTTTCTTGCATAAATCGACGGTGTATTCTGGCGATAAACATTGTGCGTTCTGTCTTATTGCAAAATACACCGATCTTGTGTTATAATATTCAAAAGCGGTCAGCATACGCTGTATTTTGGCAGAATATCTCAAAATGCGGCAGAAAAGAAGAACAGGTACAGCGTGAAAGACGGCAACACCGGATTTCACGCGTATTTGTATGTTTGAAACGCGCTTTTAAAAAAGAAAGGAAGGGTTCGGCATGCAGTATACGGAGTCCGAGGTCACAGAGTTTATCACAGATAACGACGTTAAGTTCATCAAAATGGCGTTCTGCGATATTTTCGGCAGACAGAAGATCATCGCCATTCAGCCGAGCCTTTTGGCTTCTGCGTTCGAGGGCGGCATTCCCATTGATGCTTCGCGCATCATGGGCTTTGAAAAAGAGGCGGACAGCGAGCTCTTTTTGGTGCCGGATACCTCCACCATGTCGCTTCTGCCGTGGCGGCCCGCACACGGGCGCGTCGTGCGCTTTTTCTGCGACATTCGCCGTTCGGACGGCACCGGCTTCGACATCGACTGCCGCGGCATCCTGAAAAAAGCGGTTGACATTGCAAAACTTCATGGTATAATATTTGAATTTGGGGCAAGAAACGAATTCTACCTTTTCAAGAACGATGAAAACGGCAATGCAACGGCTATCCCCTTTGACAACGCGGGCTTTATGGATGCCGCGCCGGAGGATAAGGGTGAGGACGTACGCCGCGAGATCTGCCTGACGCTCGAGGATATGGGTGTCACACCGGAAAGCTCGCACCACAGCGGCGGCCCGGGGCAGAACATCATCGATTTTCAGCACAGCTCTGCCATTCAGTCCGCAGACGATGTCATTACGTATAAGTCTGTTGTGAAGACCATGGCGTCGAGAAACGGCCTTACGGCGTCGTTTGCGCCGAACCCCATTCCGGGTAAGGACGGCAACGGCTTCCACATCACGCTAACGCCGCGCATGCAGATGGGTGACTGCTCCGAGTATTTCCTTGCAGGTATTCTGGAGCACGCCGCAGAGATTACCGCCATTTTGAACCCCACGGCGGATTCCTATAAACGCCTCGGTGCGTTCGGTGCGCCGGAGTTCATCTCTTGGTCGGAGAAGAGTCGCTGGTGCTTTGCGTATAAAAAGGAAGGCAGCAGCACAATAGAGGTGCGCTCACCCGATTCCACTGCGAATCCGTACCTTGCGTACGCTGCGCTCATTTATGCGGGGCTTGACGGCTACCTCAAAAAGACGAAGCTGCCAAAGCCCGATCTTGCGCGCGAGACCTGCGGCAAGCTGCCGAAGTCTGCCGAAGAAGCGCTGCAAATTTTCGCAAAGAGCAGCTTTGTCCGCAACGTGTTCCCGGAGTATTTCGTAAAGACGTATATCCGCACGTTCGGCAACGGGCCCGCAGATGTGTAAAACAAGGGGGCACAGGGCATGAATGCGATCATTCAGCACAGCGTCCTCATCGTGTCCGGCACGCAAAAAGGTGCGGCGTATATCGCAGAGCTGCTTTCCCCGCGCGAGTTTGCGCCCATGACAACGGCGCTCAGCGGCGGAGACGCCCGGCGGCTGCTTTTGCGGCGCAGCTACGACCTTGTGGTCATCAACACACCGCTCCCGGATGAATTCGGGCACGAGCTGGCAGAGTATATCACAGAAAAATTCGTTTCCGGTGTCATGGTCATTGCAAAAGCGGAGCTTTTCGATCAGGTGAACGACAAAATGGAGCCGTTTGGCATATTGACGGTGCAAAAGCCGCTTTCGCGCCCGCTGTTTTATCAGGCGCTTCACCTGCTCATCGCCACGCAGAACCGCTGGCAGCGCTTTGACCGGGAAAACCAGAAGCTCAGAACCAAAATGGAAGAAGTGCGCATTGTGGCGCGTGCAAAGTGTATCCTTGTGGAATACCTGCGCATGAGCGAACAGCAGGCGCACCGCTATATTGAAAAACAGGCGATGGATATGCGCACATCGAAAAAGGATGTTGCGGAAAATATCCTGAAAACCTATACGTAAATGAATGCGTACAGGGCTGCACCGCAGCTTTGACATAGATTGCATACAGCAGAAAAGAGTAATTATTTCAGGGAAAGAGGAACGTACGTTATGGGCAACAAAGCATATTTGGTACTCGAAAACGGAAAGGTCTTCTGCGGCGAATCCTTCGGCGCGGCGGGCGAAGTAACGGCTGAGGTCGTTTTCACGACCGGCATGACAGGTTATCTCGAAACGCTCACCGATAAGAGCTATTTCGGGCAGATTGTCGTCCAGACATTTCCGCTCATCGGCAATTACGGCGTGATCCCCTCCGATTTTGAGGGAAAGATCATCGGTCCCTGTGGTTATATCGTAAAAGAATGGTGTCAGTCGCCCTCCAATTTCCGCTCGGAGGGTGATCTTGACACCTTTTTTAAAGAAAGAGGCGTCATCGGCCTTTGCGGCATCGATACACGTGCCCTCACAAAGGTCATCCGCGAAAGCGGCGTCATGAACGGTATGATCACAACAGAGCTTACGCATGTCGATATGGATAAGATTCACAGCTACCGCGTGACAAACGCGGTGGAAAGCACCTCCGTCACCGAGATGACGCGCCGTGAGAACCCGGAGAAAACATGCACCGTGGCGCTCATGGATTACGGCTACAAGGAGAACATCCGCCGCGAGCTCGAAAAGCGCGGGGCAGAGGTCATTGTATGCCCGTACAACACGACGGCAGACGAATTGAAAGCCCTTAACATTGACGGCGTGATGCTTTCAAACGGCCCCGGCGACCCGGCAGATAACATCGAGGTCATTGAAAACCTCAAGAAGATTATGAACATGGGCAAACCGCTCTTCGGCATCTGCCTCGGTCACCAGCTGCTGGCGCTTGCAAACGGCTTTAAGACCGAAAAGCTTAAGTACGGCCACCGCGGCACAAACCAGCCGGTGCAAAATCTTGAGACCGGCCGCGTCTACATCTCCAGCCAGAACCATGGCTACGCGGTCGTGTCCTCCACAATCGACCCCGAGATCGCCGACGAATATTTCAACAACGTAAACGACAGAACGTGCGAGGGCGTGCGCTATAAAAAAATCCCCGCTTTTTCCGTGCAGTTCCACCCGGAAGCCTGCGGCGGCCCGCGCGATACCGCGTTCCTCTTTGATAAATTCTTTGAGATGATGGGAAAATAAACAGTACCCAGAGCAGTATAGAAAGGATTGTTTACAGCTATGCCATTGAATAAAGACATTAAAAAGGTTCTCGTCATCGGCTCCGGCCCGATCGTCATCGGTCAGGCGGCGGAATTTGACTACGCCGGCACTCAGGCGTGCCGTGCTCTGAAAGCGGACGGCATCGAGATCGTGCTCGTCAACTCCAACCCGGCGACCATCATGACGGATAACGCCATGGCGGACCACATTTACATCGAGCCGCTTACGCTGCCCACCATCAAGCGCATCATCGAAAAAGAAAAACCGGACAGCATCCTCTCCGGCTTCGGCGGCCAGACCGGCCTCACGCTTTCCATGCAGCTTGCAAAGGAAGGCTTTTTGAAGGAACACAACGTACGCCTGCTCGGCGCTTCCCCGGAGACTATCGATAAGGCGGAAGACCGTCAGATGTTCAAGGATACGATGGAAAGCATCGGTCAGCCGTGCATCCCGTCCAAGGTCGTCACCACGGTAGAGGATGCACTGGAGTTTGCGGAAGAGATCACGTACCCCGTTATCATCCGCCCGGCGTTCACGCTCGGCGGCACCGGCGGCGGTATCGTCGATAACCGCGAAGAGCTCATGGAGGTCGCGGCAAACGGCCTTGCGCTCTCGCCGATCACCCAGATCCTCGTTGAAAAGAGCATTGCGGGCTGGAAGGAGATCGAGTTCGAGGTTATTCGCGACAGCAAGGGCAACGTCATCACGGTCTGCTCCATGGAAAACTTTGACCCGGTCGGCGTCCACACCGGCGACAGCATCGTCATCGCTCCGGCGGTCACGCTTTCCGATAAAGAATATCAGATGCTCCGCACTGCGGCCATCAACATCATTGACGCGCTCGGCGTAGAGGGCGGCTGCAACTGCCAGTTCGCGCTGCACCCGACGTCCTTTGAGTACGCCGTCATTGAGGTCAACCCGCGTGTGTCCCGTTCCTCCGCACTGGCATCTAAGGCGACCGGCTATCCGATCGCAAAGGTCGCAACGAAGATTGCCATCGGCTACACACTCGATGAGATCGTCAATGCCGTCACCGGCAAGACCTACGCAGCATTTGAACCCGCGCTCGACTATGTGGCGGTCAAGTTCCCGAAGTGGCCGTTCGATAAATTCGTCTACGCAAAGCGCAACCTCGGCACGCAAATGAAGGCGACCGGCGAGGTCATGTCCATCGCCGATACGTTTGAAATGGCCCTTATGAAGGCCGTGCGCGGTGCAGAAATCTCGCTCGATACGCTCAACATGCCGAAGTTCGCAAACTACGAGGACAGTGCCCTGTGGCAGATTTTAAAAGACGCGACGGACGAGCGCCTGTTCGCCATTTACGAGCTCATGAAGCGCGGCGTCACCGCCGAAGAGATCCACGACTTCACGATGATCGACATGTGGTTCCTCGAAAAGCTCAATAACCTGCTCGCGTATGAGCGCGAGATTAAGGATCAGCCGCTTACGCACGCACAGTATACGCGCGGCAAGAAACTCGGCTACACGGACGAAGCCCTCACGCGTATTTGCGGCACAAAGCCGACCTTCCGTCACGAAGCGACCTTCAAAATGGTCGATACCTGCGCAGGCGAGTTCGCTGCGACCACACCGTACTTCTACGGCACCTACGATACGCCGGAGCAGGGCGGTGAAAACGAAGCGATGGAGTTCATCGGCAAAAGCGGCAAAGAGACCGTCGTGGTTTTCGGTTCCGGCCCGATCCGTATCGGTCAGGGTATCGAGTTCGACTATGCCAGCGTCCATTGCGTGGAGTCTCTCCAGCGCCTCGGCTATGAAGTCGTCATCGTCAACAACAACCCGGAAACCGTTTCCACAGACTTCGACACTGCAGACCGACTCTACTTTGAGCCGCTGTGCGCCGAAGATGTTATGAATATCATCAACATCGAACACATCAGCAAACTGTTCGGCGATAAACTGATTTTTGACGATGCTTCCTTCGGCCTGCAGGAGGGCGACAAGGTCGGCATCGTCGGAATCAACGGAACCGGAAAATCCACGCTGTTAAAAATTATGGCAGGACTCGAAGAACCGGATGCCGGAAATGTCGTACGGGCCAATCATCTTGTGATTCGCTATCTGCCGCAGATGCCGGAATTTGACCCGCAAAAAGGAGCACTTGAGAATGTACTTTCTTATGCGCAGATTGGAAGTGTGCATCAGCAGGAAGACCGGGAAGAACATGAAAAATGGAATCTGGAAAGCAATGCCAAATCCATGATGACGCGGCTTGGCATATACAATTTCGATGAACCGGTGGGACATTTGTCCGGCGGACAGCGGAAACGACTGGCTCTTGTTGCAGTGCTCCTTACTCCGTGTGATGTATTGCTTTTGGATGAGCCGACGAACCATCTGGATGCCGAAATGGCAGAGTGGCTGGAAAATTATCTGAAAAATTACCGGGGAGCAATGGTTATGGTGACACATGACCGGTATTTTCTGGACAGTGTATGCAACCGGATCTGTCTCTTATACACATCTCCGAGCCCACGAGACGCGTAGTAA
>ERZ1027188.450-NODE-450-length-16566-cov-5.291139_pt1 | contig 16566 bp, 13 predicted proteins | sample MGYA00519273_ERZ1027188 | MGnify/ENA primary metagenome ERZ1027188 (study PRJEB26926, sample SAMN06164623) | human gut metagenome | biome: ENVO:00009003; feature: ENVO:2100002; material: ENVO:00002003 | host: Homo sapiens | place: USA | collected 2012 ... | reverse complement strand
CTACGAGCGCGACCCCGAGCGCGCCGTGGCACCCTACGTGGAGGCCGCCCGCGCCGCCCGAAAGGCTGGACTGGGCATCAACGCCGGCCACGATCTCAGCCTTAAAAATCTTCGCTATTTCAAGGAGAACGTGCCCCATATCAACGAAGTATCCATCGGCCACGCTCTCATCTGCGACGCGCTCTACCTCGGCCTGGAGGAGACCATCCGCCAGTACAAGGGCTGCCTGAAATAATCTCTCTGCACTCCTCGGAGCCGTCCGCAGCACTTTCTGTCACCCCGTAATCTATAAACCAATATAATGATTTTGCTCGACGCTGCCATCACCGGCACACCGGCCGCAACTGCCGCCGTAAACCAACAAGTTGAACTCTCGCTCTGGGACCTCTGCCTCCGCGGCGGCCCTCTCATGATTGTGCTCGCCCTGCTCTCGCTGGTGTGCATCTACATCTTTGTGGAGCGCGCCATTGTGATAAACCGCGCCGCCCGCGAGGACGATACGTTCATGAAGCGCATCCGCGACTATATCCACGAAGGTGAAATCGAGAGCGCCTTCAATCTCTGCAAGAAGACCGGAACACCCTATGCGCGCCTCATCGCCAAGGGAATCAGCCGTATCGGCCGTCCGGTCAACGATATCCTCGCAGCTGTCGAGAACACCGGCAACATCGAGATCGCCTCGCTATCCAAAGGTCTTCCGTGGCTCGCAACTACAGCCGCCGGCGCCCCGATGCTCGGCTTTCTGGGTACAGTCGTAGGCATGGTGCAGGCCTTCTACGCAATTGCCTCCGAGGGCAATTCGGCCAACATCGCCACCTTCTCGTCGGGTATCTATACAGCCCTCGTAACCACCGTGGCCGGCCTCGTGGTGGGCGTAATCGCCTTGTTCGCCTACAACTACCTGGTGGCGCGCATCAACTCGGTGATGAACATGCTCGAGTCGAAATCAATGGAATTCATGGATCTTCTCAACGAGCCTGCCGTCTGACGCCATGGCTCACGTCCATATCCATTAAGTACACTCCCCAATAAGCCTGTGCCATGCTCAAACGTCAACACTCCATGATGTCGGCCTTCTCGATGGCCTCGATGACCGACGTGATATTCCTCCTGCTCATCTTCTTTATGGTGACCTCGACCTTCGTGTTCCCTACCGGCCTTGAGGTCAACCTCCCGCAGAGCACCGAGCAGAGCGCTCTCAAGCCCTCCACACGCATATATATCGACGCCGACAAAAATATCTACGGTTCGGCCGGCGACGAGCAGCCGCAGCCGCTCCAGATAGATGCGCTCGTGCCCTTCCTCAAGATGGCCCACGAGCAGGATTCCACCGGATTCATCGCCCTCTATGCCGACGAAAACGTGCCCTACGGCCGCATCGTCGAGGTGCTCAACGCCGGGGCCTCCAACAATATCAAGATGGTGCTCGCCACCAAGCCTGTAGCCCACCACGCGCAGGATATCCTGCCCGACGCCGTGCCAGCCACCGACCTCTCCGGCGATATGACCACCCCTAACCAATCCACTCAGCAAGATTGAAAAAGTCCGACCGCATAATAGCCATTGTCGTAGCCATAGCGTTCCATCTGCTGGTGCTTCTGGTGTTTCTCCACACCTTCCTGAAGTTCCCGCCCGATGAGCTGACGCCCTGGCCTCCAGAGCCTGAGGAGAATATCGTTTTCGACCAGCTCGAGGATCTCTATGCCTCAGGCGAATTTGTGCGTACGGGCGACATTCTCAATCCGGTGGCTCCCGTCGACGAGCCCGCGCCCTCTGCCGTCGACAATCCCGAGCCTACACAGGACGCCTCCGGTGCCGTAGATGCCGGAAAAGCGGCTGACCCCAAGCCTACGGTCACTTCCGGGCGTCCCTCGCCCGCCAAAGTGAAGAAGGAGCAGGAAGGACCTACCAAGGAAGAACTTCAGCGCGAGAAAGAGCGTCAGGAAGCAGCACGCCGACAGCAGGCGAAGAAGAATGTGGCCGACGCCACCAGCAAAGCCTTCGGCGGCGGTAAAGGGAAGGGCACACCCGGCTCCGTGGAGGGCAATTCCGACAAAGGTGCCATCTCAGGAACTCCGGGCAACGGCTTGAAAGGCCGTACGATGGAAAATTGGTCGCGCGTGCCCTCTACCAAACTCGGCGTGATAGCCGTGCGCGTTAAGGTCGATGCCCAGGGCCACGTAACCTCCGCCACCTACGATGCCGCCCACAGCTCCGGCACCGTAGCCTCCGACGCCTCCATGCGCCGCAACTGCGTGGAGCGCACCCGTCAGTGCCGCTTCTCCGTTCTCGAAGGCTCCCCCACCCAGTCCGGCATCATCACCTGGGTCTTCAAATAACCCCCTCCCGGTTCAAGATTACAGAATCATAAAACCCAATCCTGTCTTATTTTTAATGGGACACAGAGTGATATATCTTGATACGGCCGCTGGTATCATGCTGACTTACGTGATAGTGTATCACACCTGGATGTGGTCCAACCTCCCGTTGGACGTATTTTGGGTGAGGTGTCTTAGTTTCTGTATGCCATGGTTTTTCTTTAAAGGAGGTCTGGTCTACCGCAGGAAAGAGATAATGACGGTAGTAAAAGATGGTTGGAAAAGGCTGATGATTCCCTATATTGTATTCACTCTTATCGGGTCTGTGTTTTTGTGGCTTCCAATGATTGTGAATGGTTCATTTAGATTTTCACAAGCCATTATTTCATCATTCCGCGATATTATAGAGTTGGGATCCGCGTATGGGAATTTAGCTCTATGGTTCCTTTTATCGTTGTTTGTCGTCAGGATTCTATTTGCCGTAATACAAACCAGGGTAAGTAGAAAATCTCTATGGCTTACAATCGCTTTGCCCATTCTATTTCATCTGTTTAAGGGAAATTTGAATATTGATTTCCCATTTTATTGTAGCAACATTCTAAGCGGACTTGCGTTTTATACCTTAGGCTTCCTGCTTAAGGATTTCAAGCCTTCTGTTTTGCTCTTTATGAGTTTCATGCTTGTTTATATGTCTTCGGTCTGCTTTTTCCCGCAGATGGTCGACATGCGCAGCGATACCATAACATCAGGATGCTATATCGGATGGATTACAATGTCTTTGATTGGAATTGTTGTTATAAACCACCTCTGTAGGATATTTTTCAATTTTGATAATCTTATCTCGTGGGTCGGGAAAAACGCTATGCCGTTCTATTGTTGGCACTTGATAGTTCTGAAAGTCATATCATTTTTCAAGTTAAGCGCATTTATGAGCAATAATTGGTATTTTATTCTCCAGTTGACCATCATGGCAATCTCGCTCCCGGCCCTCTATTTCCTCCAGCTCCGTTTCGAGAAGCTCCTCCATAAAAGTACTGTAGAATCAGGATCTGGGGTTTGTTAGTAGTGGAAGGAGGAGCCGCCGAGGAATTCGCGGAGGAGGGAGGTGGAGGGAACTCCGCGCTCGGGGATCTGCTTGAAGTAGCCTAAGAAGCGGCGCAGACGGTAGGCTTCGGCATATTCGGGCACGTCGTTAGGAACCTCGCGGAGCACGGCCTCGGCATAGTCCTTTATCACTCCTAATTCAAACAGCAGCGATGAATTGAAGGTGGAATCGGCGTTTTCCTGGAAGGGGAAAATCCATTTCTCCTCGCCGCGGCGCACGCTCGGCCAGCGGCGTATGGTCTCCTCGGCCGACGAGCCGCGGTATTTGTAGTCGCGGATTATGCGGCGCAGCAGGCGGTTGTCGGTGGTGGGTATCCAGTTATGGTCGTCGATCGAGAGTGTGGTCAGCGCCGAGACGTACACGCGGTATTTCATCTCCTCCGGAATCTCGGAGGTGAGCGCCGAATTGAGTCCGTGGATCCCTTCGATAAGAAGGATGGAGTTCGGTTCCAGACGCAGTTTGTTGCCCTTGTAGATGCGTTTACCCTGCTCGAAACTATAGGACGGAAGGCTCACTTCCTCGCCGCGCAGAAGTGCGTTGAGGTCGGCGTTGAAGGCCTTGAGATCGAGTGCGTAGAGAGATTCGAAATCATAGTCGCCCGTGGCGTCGCGCGGCGTCTTGTCGCGGTCTACGAAATAGTTGTCGAGCGAGATCATCTTGGGCTTGAGCAGATTGGTGGTCAGATATATGCCCAGACGTTTCGTTGTTGTGGTCTTGCCGCTCGACGACGGCCCGGCGATGAGCACGATTCGCGCTCCTCCGAGGCGGTAGCGTCGCGTGATTTCGTCGGCTATGGAAGATATTTTCTTGTCGTGCATCGCTTCGGCCACGTTGATCAGGTCGGCGGCTTTCCCTTCCTCCACCACGCGGTTCAGCTGGCCTACGTTGGCCACACCTATCACCTCATTGAAGTGGCTGTATTCCACGAAGGCGCGGTACATCTTTTCCTGGTCGACTTGGGGGGCCGGGCAGTCGGGATGGTTGCGGTCGAAAGCCATCAGGAGGAATCCCTCCTTGTAGGGGATGAGATCAAACACCGAGAGGCACCCGGTGGAGGGGGCCAGAGCACCGTAGTAGCTGTCGACCACGCCGTCGAGACGGTAGTAGGTGGTATACAGCTCGCGTATGGTCTGAAGGAGCGTCACCTTGTCGGCGAGTCCCGCCTCGCGGAATTTCGCGATGATGTCGGCCGTTAGGCGCTCCTTGCGCTCGAAGGGAATGTCGCGTTCGCAGAGCTCGCGCATACGCTTGCGCAGCCGTTCTACGATGGCCGGAATCCGAGCCGAGGAGACGGGCTGTAAGGCCGTCGTGCCGTCGGACTGCGTCTGCTCGTCGAACAGCAGGCAGTAGTAGCCTCCGGCTATGGAGTGCTCGATGCGCAGACGCGTAGAGGGCATCTCCTGACGTACGGCGCAGTAGAGCATCATAGAGAGCGAACGCACGTAGACGCGCGTCCCCGATGCCGACTCGCGCGGAAGGAACTCCACCTGCTTCGGTCCGAAGAGCTGATACTGCAGAGGCTCCGTCTTGTTGTTTACAGCGGCGCATATGGGTTCGAGGCCGATGAGGCGCGGAGCGAGGGTGGTGGCAATCTCCTGGAGGGTCTCGCCTCCCTCTATATCGATATATTCGTGAATGTTCTTGCAGTAGATTTTCATGCGTGAGCTCATAGTTGTATTGAAATTTAGGTAATCGTGACCGAACATTGAATAAGTGCATTTTCGGATGCGCGGGGAGCATCCCAACTTTTGAATGGCCGGCAGATAGATTAACGTTTATTTTTTTATGTGGTTGAAACGGCGGAAAATCTTGCGGGCCTGGCGCGATACCTCGGCCTCGTCTTTCCCCATGGCGCGGGCATAGGCGCGGGCGAGCAGGCATGTGAAATGGCCGGAGGTGCTTACCGACTTGAACATCTTCATGAGCTTGCGCTCGTCGGTCACGCCGAAGCGGATGCGGTTCAGATCTACGTATCCGAAGGTGAAATTGCCGTCGTCGTCCTTGTCGAGGAGCACGTTGCCGGCCGAGTGGTCCTTCATCCAGATTCCTGCCTTGTGGAGGCGTGCGATTTCAGCGCCCCACTGCTCGATCAGCTGTTCAAGCTGGCCGTTGCTTTCCCAGAGCCGCATGTTGGGCTGTGCCACCTGTTGGCAGAAGTAATAGCTCCGTCGCAGAATCCTCACTCCGGGCACCGGTAAAAAAAATTCTTCGGCATAGCCGTAGGGTAGGGGAGTGGTGAAGCCGAGTGTGCGCAGACGGAGCGCGTGCTCGAAGCTCCGGCGCGCTTTGCTTTTGCGGATGCTTCCGTAGACGAAATTGTTGGGAAAGCGCGGACGACCGAATGCTTTTACGTTGATGTCGCCGTCGACCACGCCGAGCCGGTTGCGCGAGCCTTCATAGATAATGTGGGCATCAGCCGGCAGACCCGTGCGGGCAACCGATCTGATTACCGTCTCTCGTTTGTTTCCCTCGGGCGAGAGCACAATGTTGATTTCTGTTCTATTGAAGAATTTTCGCATCGCAACAAAGATAGTAAATTTTTCGTCGCCCAGGTTTTAATTTTCGTGGTCGGATGGTCGGGAGAAATGGAATTTTTAAATCTCGAAGGCTTAAAATCGCCTGTTTAGGCCTCTAAACAGCTAATAATCATCGCTTGAACATGAAAATTTGTTTCACGTGAAACTTTTGCAGAAAATCGCTTTTATAGGAATGCCGGCAAAATTTCGTATTTTTGTGCTTAATCCGATTCCTCGCGTTCACAAGTTATCAAATTTCCTCCGGCAGTGGCACTGAATTATATCTGGCTCGCGTTTTTCATCATCGCTTTTGCGGTTGCGCTCTTCAAGACAATTTTCGAGGGCGACCTCGAGGTGTGGTCAACCATCACGTCGTCGTCGTTCACATCGGCCGCCACGGCGTTTGAGATTTCGCTTGGTCTGACCGGCATCCTCTCGCTCTGGCTCGGGCTGATGAAGGTGGGCGAACGCGCCGGAGTGATAGGATTCTTCGGAAGGATGATTTCGCCGCTATTCTGTCGCCTTTTCCCCGGCGTGCCGAAAGGGCACCCCGCCATGGGCTCCATTTTCATGAACGTTTCGGCCAATATGCTCGGCCTCGACAACGCCGCAACGCCGCTCGGACTGAAGGCCATGCAGGAACTCCAGACGCTCAACAAGGAGAAGGACACTGCCACCGACGCCATGATTATGTTCCTGATTCTAAACGCTTCAGGGCTTTGCTTTATCCCGATAGGCATCATGATGTATCGTGCGCAGGCAGGAGCCACGAATCCGACCGACGTGTTCCTCCCGATTCTTCTGGCCACGTTCATCTCCACGATGGTCGGAATAGTGGCGCTGTGTATCAGGCAGCGCATTCGTCTGGCCGACCCTGTGCTGCTTTCGTGGCTCGCCGGGATGGCTGCCATTATTGCCGGAATCGTCTGGTTTTTCTCAGGGATGGACGGTGAGAGTGTTGCGCGCTACTCAGGCTTTATAGCCAATGCACTCCTTTTTGGCGTTATAATAGCCTTCCTCGGCTCCGGACTGTGGAAGAGGATAAATGTCTACGAATCCTTTATTGAAGGGGCGAGAGAGGGCTTTAAAACGGCCGTTACGATAATACCTTACCTTGTTGCCATACTCGTGGCAATCGGTATGTTCCGTGCCTCGGGTGCGATGGACCTTCTTACCGAGTGGACCACCTGGGCTGTAGCCTCCGTTGGCCTTGATACAGAGTGGGTTGAGGCGCTGCCCACTGCTCTGATGAAACCGCTCAGCGGATCAGGCTCGCGCGGACTTATGGTCGACCTTATGACGGCTCATGGCGCCGATGCCTTCGTGAGCCGTGTTTCGGCTTCCATCCAGGGGTCGACCGATACGATGTTCTACGTCCTGGCCGTATATTTCGGCTCGGTTGGTATCCGGAAAACCCGCTACGCTGTTACCTATGCCCTTATGGCAGATATCGCCGGGTCGCTTGCCGGCATCTTCGCCGCCTACCTCTTCTTCAAATAAGAGCTATTGATATTTCGCGAATATTTGCCTAACTTTGTGAGTAATTTTGCCATGGTTGCCGCGAGGCCTCGTGCCCGTTTCGAACCGATGGACAGATTGCAACTTTTCTTGTTAAATCTTTGAATACCGGAATGTTGCAAAGCGAAAAATTCCAGTGGCTCGCAGACGGCATTGACCTTCCCGAGCTTGATTACGAGCTGATTCAGCGTTGGCTTACCCTTGTTGCAGAGCGCCACAACCGCATTGTGGGAAATCTTTCGTATATCTTCTGCAACGACCCGAAAATACTTGAGGTAAACCGGCAATTCCTTAATCACGACTACTTTACGGATATCATCACCTTTGACGATTGCCGCGGGCGCCTGCTTCGCGGCGATATGTTCCTCTCGCTCGAAACCGTGGCGACCAACGCTGTGGCCCAGGGCACGACCTACGACGAGGAACTCAGGCGCGTGATAGTCCATGGTGTGCTCCATCTCTGCGGCATCAACGACAAGGGTCCCGGAGAGCGCGAGATAATGGAAGCTAACGAAAACGAGGCGCTCGCACTTCTTGCAGAGCTGTCCTGATAATTTGACTTTCAGTAATTTAGATTCATACTTTTTCTAAGACTATAGAAAAGATAACAATAGGAAAATGACGTTCGACTACGATGTGATAGTAGTGGGTGCCGGTCACGCCGGATGTGAGGCTGCCTCGGCGGCGGCACGTCTGGGGTCGCGTACCCTTCTGATTACCATCGACTTGAATAAAATTGCCCAGATGAGTTGCAATCCGGCCGTCGGCGGTATAGCCAAAGGCCAGATTGTCAGGGAAATAGATGCTCTCGGCGGAATGATGGGAATTGTGACGGACCGCACGGCAATCCAGTTCCGCATGCTCAACCGCTCGAAAGGTCCGGCCATGTGGAGCCCGCGCGCGCAGAGCGACCGCATGCGCTTCTCCGAGATGTGGCGCCATATTCTCGAGAATACCAAAAACCTCAGTCTCTGGCAGGATTCCGTAACTGAGCTGATTTTTGAGGACGGCCAAATTGAGGCTAATATAGCTAATATAGCAAATTTGGCCGACGGCGAGGAGTCCAAGCTTTTCCGGCCGCGGGTTGTGGGCGTTAAGACTGCACTCGGAGCCACTTTCAGGGCTAAAGCTGTTGTGCTTACCAACGGCACATTCCTCAATGGGTTGATGCACGTGGGTCGTACCATGATAGAGGGTGGTCGTTGCGCCGAACCTGCTTCACACGGTGTGAGCGAACAGCTTCGTGAGCTTGGTTTTGAGGTTGGACGCATGAAGACCGGTACGCCCGTGCGTATAGACGGCCGTACAGTCGACTGGACTCAGACCATACCCCAGGAATTAGAGGAGGATTTTCACCATTTTTCCTATCTGCCGGAGGTAAAGCGCGAACTGCGTCAGCGCCGCTGCTACAACGTTTTTACAAACGAGGAAACCCACAATATACTTCGCGAAGGGTTGCCCGATTCGCCGCTCTATAACGGCCAGATTCAGAGTATCGGGCCGCGTTACTGTCCGTCGATCGAGACAAAAATCGTCACATTTGCCGACAAGACCGAGCATCAGCTCTTCCTCGAACCGGAGGGGGAGACCACACAGGAATTTTACCTCAACGGGTTCTCCTCATCGCTCCCGATGGATGTGCAGATACGCGCCTTGCAGACTATTCCGGCCTTCCGCAATGTGCAGATTTACCGTCCAGGCTACGCCATAGAATACGACTTTTTCGACCCTACGCAACTTCGCCATACTCTCGAGACCAAACTTGTGGACCGCCTCTTTTTCGCGGGACAGATTAACGGGACCACAGGCTATGAGGAGGCCGCCGGGCAGGGGCTTATAGCTGGCGCAAACGCCGCACTTGCCGTGCAAGGGAAGGCTCCGTTTACCCTCGGACGCGACCAGGCATACATCGGCGTTCTTATCGACGATCTCGTCACGAAAGGCGTCGACGAACCGTACCGTATGTTTACCTCGCGTGCCGAATACCGTATTCTCCTCCGTCAGGACGATGCCGACATGCGTCTCACGCCGCTTGCCTACGCCGTCGGACTTGCCGACGAACATCGTCATAATCTCATGCTTGAAAAGCTGCGTTTGCGCGATGAGCTGATTGCATTTGTCGAGGATTTCCCCGTAAGGGTAGGGCAGGGCAATGATGTCCTTGCAGCCATCAATACGGAATATGGATATGCCGGTACTCAGGCTGAACTTACGCCCTTGAAGGAGGGTTGCCGACTGAAGGCACTCGTGCTCCGGCCACAGCTCAATATAATGATGCTCGCGCGATATATCCCGGAACTCGCCGCGCAGATAGAAGCTTTGCCTGACGACCGGCGCGAGGAGATAGTAGAGGCTGCCGAAGTTCTTCTGAAGTACGACGGATATATAAAGCGAGAGCAGCTTATTGCCGACAAGATTCAGCGACTCGAAAGCGTGGCGCTCGGCGACCGCTTCGATTATGCCTCGATCAACGCACTCTCGACCGAAGCCCGGCAGAAGCTTGAACGAATCCGTCCGGCCACTGTCGCCCAGGCATCGCGAATCCCGGGTGTTTCGCCGGCCGACATCAATATACTCCTACTCCTTTCGGGGCGATGAATTGTTTCACGTGGAACATTCTGAACTCCGACAACATCAGACTGTTAGACGCCCAAAACATGAATTCCGAACATTAACCCAACCAAGAAATAAAACCAACAATGACAGATATGGAATACATCAAATCGAAAGTTCGCGACGTGGTTGATTTCCCCCAGAAGGGAATCGTGTTTAAAGATCTCACCACAGTGTTCAAGGATCCCCGCGCCCTCCACATCATCGGATGGGACCTCTCGCAGACCTACCGCGACAAGGGTGTGACGAAAGTTGTAGGCATCGAGTCGCGTGGTTTCATCGGCGGTTCGATTCTGGCTTTCGAACTCGGCGCCGGATTCGTGCCCGTACGTAAGCCCGGCAAACTTCCCGCCGACACCCTGCAGGCTACTTACGACAAGGAATACGGCAAAGACACCATCGAGATTCACCGCGACGCCATCACACCCGATGATGTGGTAGTGCTCCACGACGACGTGCTCGCAACCGGCGGCACAATGGCCGCAGCCTACAATCTGGTGAAAAGCATGAATCCGAAGAAAATCTACATCAACTTCATCATCGAGCTGACCGCCCTCAACGGCCGCGCCAACCTCCCCGCCGACGCCGAAGTCACCAGCCTCATCAAATACTGATCCCCCAATCAGCCTCCCGACATCCCGAGACGCAATACCGGGTACAGCAACTCCGGCATCGGAATATCAACGTATATCTACGACGAAGGAACTTGTTTTTGCAGGTTCCTTCGTCGTTTCTTTTTTGCGGAAATTTAATACAAACCCAAACGAAATCCGGTAGATTGTAGGGATGCACCAGGGTGCATCCCTACAATTTTGTGGCCAGCATGTCGTTACTCATTCCAGCATGTCGTTACTTATTTTTGAGAAAAGTAGAGTGATATAAATTCGATAAAAATAAAACTATTGCCTATATTTGCGGATGGAGATGTAAACTTTTAACAATCAAACGCCTGGACTATGAAAATACTTCTGATGAAAACGGTCATTCTCGCGACTCTGTGTTTCGTTCTGATGGCTACGGCCCCTACTGCTATTGCGGCGCAGAATGCGGAGACATCTACGGCGCAGGTTGGCAAAGTGTATCCCGAGAAATACTGGGATGCTTTCGACAAAGAATTTTCAGAAGGTCTTGCGGCTGTTGAAAAGGACGCCAAGGCGGGATTCGTCGATAAATACTGGCGGCTTGTGATACCGCCCGTCTATGATTTCGTATTCCCCTTCAACGGAGGTCAGGCGCTCGCAAAAAAAGACGGCCAATGGTTCTTCATTAACAGGAGCGGGAAACGCGTGGCCGACTTTCCTTACGGGGAAGTTATAGATGCCAATAAAGACTACAGCATTGTCGGAATCCGTGCAAACGGAAAATACAGTCTGGTTGACAAATCCGGAAAACTGCTAAAGGCGTTTCCTTATGAATCTGCATCCAAACAGTTCGATGAAGGACTCTGGGCGATGAAATCCGTCGGTAAATGGGGCTTCGTAAACATCGCTGACGGCACGGCGGTGACGCCGTTCCGCTACGACGGGTTCAAAATCTTCAGCTGTGGACTCTGCCCGGTCTGCGAGGACGGAAAATGGGGCTTCATTAACAAGAAAGGCAAATTGGTCATACCGCTGCAATATGATAAGGTCTTCCTTTTTAGTCCGGAGAAAAAATGCAACCTTGTGGAGAAGAACGGCGAAAGCTATTATATCGACACGACAGGGCGCAGGATACCCAATCCTTATATTGAAGAAAACAAAGGCTCTTCCGACTGGACCGATGCGGATCTGGAACAGCTGGCTGAGACGGTGCAGGGCACTTATCTCCCAGGGAAAACCTATCCCAGAAGCAAATGGGACAAAGTGGAAAGCTTTAGCGACGGCCTGGCGCAGGTATGCGTAAACGACGCGTGGGGATATATCGATAGTTCCGACCGGCTGGTAATAGCGCCCGTTTACCAGTACAGCCGCCCATTTTCGCAGGGAGTTGCGGCAGTATATCAGGGCGGATGGAAGTTTATCGACAAGTCGGGCCGAGTGGTCGGCACCACGCCCTATTACGTACTCCGCGTTGAAAAGGATGTGGCAAAAGTGTCGGACCGCGCCCGACTGACCGACGAAGGTAAATGCGGACTTGTTAAAACCGACGGCACAGTGCTTGCGCGCCCCGTTTACGACGATGTGGAATTCCCGCACGAGGGGCTGTTTGAGGCCCGCAAAGGCGGCAAATGGGGATTCGTTGACCTGACCGGGAAAGTAGTTATCCCATTCCGGTACGAAGCAAGCCAGTACTTTAAGGATGGTTATGCGGCTGTGAAAGAGAACGGCAAATGGGGATTTGTCGACCGACAAGGCCGCATAGCAGTGCCCCTGGAGTACGAAAACGCCTACTTTGTGGAGCCGGGCGGTCGTACCGCCCAGGTAAAGAAAGATGGCCGCTGGATTCTGGTGCGCCTTCCCGCGGCCCATTAAATCCGCAACAGCCGACCCGGGACAGGATATGCTATAGTTCTGTTTTCGATGCGCAACACCACCCTTGTTCTCTGAACATTCAGCGGCGGGTTCTTACGACTTGATACGTGATTTCTTCACAAATGTGAATGTTTTGAGGGAGCGGAAAGTCGTAAATTTGTGCGATGAAAATATTTGAAGAGGCAATAGCCGAAAGATACAACCTGGAAATCGATGCGACACGGGAATTTCTGGCGCATTTCCGGATGGTTGAAGCCGATAAAAACAGCATACTCATAGAGAAGGGTGGATTCAACGACAATTTCTACATAATCAGGAAAGGAATTCTAAGAGCCTATGTGCCGGTGGATGGCGGGGAGCAGACGCTTTGGTTCGGTTATCCGTCTCAGGCAATATTCGACGTATGGTGCTACAATAACGGCGCCCATTCCCCCATCTCGATTGAGGCAGTGATGCCTTGTGTGCTCTACTACATACCGAAGGCGGAGCTCGAGGCGCTGTGTGGCGTCTCGCTCCCTATGTGTAATCTCGTAAGGAAGATATTCATCGGCCATGCCACCGAGTCGGAGGAGAGCTTCACGAGCCTATTCGAGTGCGACCGCGGCATGGAGCGCTATCTGTCGATACTGAAGCGCCACCCGGAGCTGTTGCAAAACGTTCCGCTAAAGAAACTCGCCTCCTACATCCATCTGGCGCCGCAGTCGCTGAGCCGCATCAGGGCACAGGTAAAATAGTGATAATCAAATATCTGGATAATGAACCAGACAAAATAGTATTATATCTACATAGTAATATTTCTGGGACTTCTCTCGGCGTTCGGGCCGTTTGTGATTGACATGTATCTGCCGGCGCTCCCGGAAATGACTGAAGTGTTCCGGTGCGATGCTGCGACGGTGCAGTTAGGACTGACATTCTGTATGGTAGGACTGGCGGTCGGCCAGCTGCTGTTCGGACCGGCGAGCGACAAATACGGGCGTAAGTCGGTGCTTGCGTTCTCGCTGGTGGTTTTTGTCGGGGCGTCGGCCATATGCTGCTTCTCGCGTTCGGTGGCCGTATTCACGGCCGCGCGCTTCCTGCAGGGAATCGGCGGCGCCGGAGGGATAGTGCTGTCGCGTTCGATAGCCGCCGACATGTATTCCGGCCGCGAACTGGCCAAGCTGATAGCGATACTGAGCGCGATCAACAACCTCGCGCCCGTAGCGGCGCCCGTGGCCGGCGGGGGAGTGGCTCACGCCTGGGGGTGGCAGGGGATATTCATCATCCTGCTTGTTCTCGGCGTGGTGTTGCTGGGGATGTGTATGCCGCTGAAGGAGAGCCTGCCGAGCGAACGGCGGTTTGCCGGGCGCCTGGTGGCATCGCTCAAAGGCTATGGTGAAGTGATGCGCATCAAGGGGTTCACGGCCTTCAGCATAGTCTATGCGCTGGCTATGGCGGCGTTGTTCGCCTATATTTCGGCCACACCGTTTGTGGTGCAGGACGTGTTCGGTTTTTCCGAACTGCAGTTCTCGCTGGTATTCGCCGTGAACGCCATCGCACTGGCCGCCGGATCGGCGCTTTCACTTAAATTCAGCGAGATGAGCAACGCCGCGCGCTACGGAGCCGCAATCGGCGGGACGCTTGCGCTGGGAGGCACCGCATTGTCGGCTCTGACAGATGGCGGCTTCATCGCTTACGAGATTCCCACGTTCGTGATGCTCTTCGGAATAGGGCTGGTGCTCACAGGAGCCACGTCGCAGGCCATGAGCCTCGGGCGCAGCTGCGCCGGTGCGGCCTCAGCCGTAATCGGGGGCATCGGGTATATAGCCGGGGGACTGGTGTCGCCGCTGGTAAGCTACGGCGAAATCCGCACCACATCGTTTGCCTGGTGCGCTGCCTTTATGCTTGCGGCTCTGGCGATTGCTTGGAGGTCGGGAGCGCGGAGTGCGGAGCGGTGAAGTGGGAGCGGACGAGGCGCGCTTTGGCCGGACCGATTACTTCGGCGAGGGCGTCGAGCGAGGCTTCGCTGACGCGCTTCACGCTCTTGAAATGGCGCAGGAGGGTTTCCTGCGTGGTGGGACCGATTCCCTTGATTTCCGAAAGTTCGCTCACGATGGCCGACTTCGAGCGGCGGTTGCGATGGTGGGTGATGCCGAAGCGGTGGGCTTCGTCGCGCAGATGCTGCACCACGCGCAGCGACTCCGAGTTCTTGTCGATGTAGAGCGGGAAACTGTCGCCGGGGAAGTAGATTTCTTCAAGACGCTTGGCGATGCCGACCACGGCGATTTTGCCGCGCAGACCGATTTCGTCGAGAGCTTCGACGGCCGCGCTGAGCTGACCTTTGCCGCCGTCGACCACGATGAGCTGGGGAAGGTCGTCGGGAGCCTCCTCCATAAGGCGCGTATAGCGGCGCGTCAGCACCTCCTTCATCGAAGCGAAGTCGTCGGGGCCGACAACGGTCTTGATGTTGAAATGGCGGTAGTCACGTTTGGCCGGTTTGGCGTCGCGGAACACCACGCAGCTCGCCACGGGATTTGTGCCCTGAATATTGGAGTTGTCGAAACATTCGATATGGCGCGGCAGTTCCGAGAGGCGGAAATCGGCCTTGATGCGTTCGAGTGTGCGGTTGGTGCGCTGCTCGGGATCGGTGCGCTCCATCTGCTTGAGGGCGTCGATCTTGGCCTGGCGTGCATTGCGCGTGCTCACGTCGAGTAGTTTGGCCTTGTCGCCGCGCTGAGGAATTGTGAACTCGGCGCCGTCGAAGTCGGCATCGGGGTGAAACGGTACGATAACCTCCTCGAAATCAATGTTGAAGCGCGAACGAATCTCCTGCATGGCGTAGGCGAGCATCTGCGGACCCTCCTCGTCGAGGCGGCGCTTGTACTGGAGCGTGACGCTGCGCACCACGGCGCCGCGGCGCACGTGCATATAGTTGATATACACATCGTTGCCTCCGTCGTCGTCGATGCCGAACACGTCGACCTGATCGAGCGTCTGGCTTACGATGACGCTCTTGGCGCGATAGCGCTCCACGAGCTGGTACTTCTCCTTGAGCGCCTGAGCCTCCTCGAAGCGGAGTTCGCCGGCGAGGCGTTCCATCTCGGTGCGGAGGTAGTTCATCAGTTCGCCCGTCTCGCCGCGGAGGATAAGGCGTATGTGGTCGATGTAGCGTGCATAGTCCTCGGGCGAGATGCGGCCCACGCAACATCCCAGGCAGCGCTGCATGTGGTATTCCAGACAGAGTCGCCCCTTGCCGCGGGCAATCGAATCGGGCGTGATGGGGATGCGGCATGTACGGATAGGGTAGAGTTCGCGGGCGAGTTCGAGCACGGCCCGGGCTGCTCCGGCTTCGGTGTAGGGGCCGAAGTATTTCGAACCGTCGCGCAGGCGCTGGCGGGTGAGAAACACTCTCGGATAAGTCTCGCGGGTGATGCAGATCCAGGGGTACGACTTGTCGTCCTTAAGCAGCACGTTGTAGCGTGGCTTGTACTCCTTGATCATCGAGTTCTCGAGATTGAGGGCATCCTGCTCGGTGGGCACCACTATGTAGCTCAGGTCGGCGATGGCGCGCACGAGCAGGTTGGTGCGGAGCACGTCGTGGGTGCGGTTGAAGTAGCTCGATACGCGGCGCTTCAGGTTTTTGGCCTTGCCGACGTAGATCACCGTGCCCTCGGCGTCGTAGTAGGTGTAGACGCCGGGCGATTCGGGTAGAATTGCGAGTTTCTGCTGCAGTTCGGCTGATTTGTTCTTAGAGTGTTTGCCCATTTACATACAAAAATACTAAAAAAGCGGTGAATTGCCTCGCGCTACAACATTTTTTTTGCCTATATTTGCAAATTAGTACCGCCTTAAAGTTGTTACAAAGAAGGCGACATCAACCGAAAAACTAAAAACGCAACTACCAGCAAAAGAAGAATGGCAAAAGTGATCATCATCGGCGCCGGAGGCGTGGGCAGCGTATGCGCCCACAAGTGCGCGCAGAATCCCGAAGTTTTCACCGAGATCATGCTGGCGAGCCGCACGGTTTCCAAGTGCGACGCCATTGCCGCGAGCATCAAGGAACGCAC
>ERZ1027188.449-NODE-449-length-16571-cov-5.549407_pt1 | contig 16571 bp, 13 predicted proteins | sample MGYA00519273_ERZ1027188 | MGnify/ENA primary metagenome ERZ1027188 (study PRJEB26926, sample SAMN06164623) | human gut metagenome | biome: ENVO:00009003; feature: ENVO:2100002; material: ENVO:00002003 | host: Homo sapiens | place: USA | collected 2012 ... | reverse complement strand
GCTATTCGTCGGCAGCGTCAGATGTGTATAAGAGACAGATATAATACAACTTTATAGCTATTTTGAGCAAGTATATTTTATTTTTTTGCAATATAATACATACAACATCGTTTTTGGCTGAAATACATTTTTAATTAGTTGCAACAATTTCACAATTGCACAAAATAATAGATATGGAAGGAGCCTGCACAATGGGAAACATTCGCGTTGAAGGAAAAAAAATTATTTACCAGAGAAAAGATGAACTGACAATAATCGAGCCCTATGGCATGAACTGTCTTCGTTGCAGAAGCACCAAAAACAGTAAAATTCTTGATGAAAACTGGACTGTACTGCCTCCTGCTACTGCCGATGACTGCCACATTGAATGTGACGGCAGATTCGCAACCATCACAAATGGAGCTATGAAAGCAACCATCGATGCCGGACAGATATGGTATGGCGGAATAATAACCTACTTTAAAAAAGATACTCCTGTTCTTCATACAAGATTTGAAGGTGACTACAGCAACAGAAACCAGCATATTGAGGGCGACCACTACAAGATCAGCGTGATTTTCGATGCCAATGAAGGTGAGCATTTTTATGGAATAGGTCAGGAGCAGGTTGATTTATTTGACAGAAAGGGCAGCACCTCACAGATAATTCACTATAACACCAAATCCACTGTTCCTGTGCTCTACTCCTCACTTGGTTATGGTTTCTTCTGGAATAATCCATCCCCGGGAAGATGTGAGACAACAAGAAATCATACTATGTTTGTGGCTGACAGTGCTTACCAGGCAGACTACTTCGTCTATACCGGTGACACTCCCGCTGACATTATGAAGCTCTACTGTGACCTCACAGGCTATGCGCCTAAATTTCCGCGATGGGCTGCCGGCTTCTGGCAGTGCAGGTTAAGATATGAGAGTCAGGATGACCTTTTAGCTGTAGCTCGTGAATATAAAAAGCAGGGAATCCCTATTGATGCCATTGTAATTGATTTCTTCCACTGGACTGAACAGGGTGAATGGAAATTCGACCCTAAATATTGGCCAGACCCTGCCGCGATGGTAAAAGAGCTTGAAGAGATGGATATTCATCCTGTAGTCTCCATCTGGCCTACCATCAATCCAAAGAGCGAAAACTACCTTGAAATGAGCGAGAGAAACATGCTCGTCAGAACCGAAAACGGTCAATATGGAACCTTCGATTTCTATGGTCAGCAGACTTTCGTTGATATGATGAATCCCGAGACAAGAGAATTTGTATGGGACAAGGTAAAAAATAACTACTATAAGCATGGAATAAAAACCTTCTGGCTCGATGAAGCAGAGCCTGAGGTTCACCCACAGCAGCCGGGGCACTTAAAATACTATCTCGGCAATGGTGCACAGGTAGCACAGCTATACCCTTATTACTATGCCAAGACCTTCTACGATGGTCTTAAGGCTTCCGGCGAGGACGAAATCATATCTCTCACCAGAGCAGCCTATCCGGGCAGCCAGAAGTTCGGTGCAATCGTGTGGAATGGCGATATTCCGTCCACCTTTGAAAATCTTAAAATGAGTATAACCAGCGGCCTGTCCATGAGCATGTGCGGCATTCCGTGGTGGAACTCGGATATAGGCGGCTTCTTAAACGGAGATACAGAAAGTGATTATTTCAGGGAATTAATTGTACGCTGGTTCCAGTTCGGATTATTCTGCCCTGTGATGCGTCTTCATGGTGCAAGAAAAAGGCAGTCGACCTACACCGAAAGACACCCCGGCATCATTGAACCAAGCGGCGGTGACAATGAAATATGGTCCTTCGGAGAGAAGAATTATCATATAATAAAAAAAATATTAGGTTATCGTGAAAAACTAAAAGACTATACCTGCCAATATATGGACATCAATTCACAGACAGGTGCCCCTATCATGCGTCCTATGTTTTTCGATTTTCCTGACAATGAAATATGTTACACCCTTGAAGACCAGTACATGTACGGAGCCGACCTTCTGTTTGCCCCGATATACAGACAGGGCGAAACCGAACGTGCGGTATATCTTCCAGAGGGCGACTGGGTCAATGTGCTCACACACGAAGCTTTTTCTGGCGGTCAAAGCATTATCTGCCATGCACAGCTTGATGAATTCATCGCTTTCGCAAGGGCGGGCAGTGACGTTATTAACTGCTTCTGAGTAACATAATGAAATCCCTTTGGAAGTAATATTTTTTATAGCATGAAGTCCGATTACCCCCTTTGATGTGGCAATCGGACTCGCTATACCCAACTGTTATCCAGACATAATCGGTACACCTTTCCTGTACTGACTATATCGAAAGCTTAATAAAGTGTCATTTTCTATTCATAATCTAATATATCCATAATAAAATTATACATATATCGCGGATATTTCTCATCCTCCGCATCCTCGCCCAAGGTGATGGAGAGCACTGTATCGCCATGCTCAATAATTATATCCGTATCATCAAAGTCAACCCTTTCAATCTCAGAATACGGAATCCTCACCACCTCTTCACCGCTATCAAGCCAGTAGATTATAGCATCGCTTGTAAACACCATTCCCTCATCATACTCCTCGTCCATGTCAATCCCGACATAGACTATGACATCCTGCCTTCTAAAAGCCCTGCGGCTGATTGCCATGATGTCCGATAGCACACTAGAACTGATATTCCCTGCATACACGCTCGGACCAATACTACTGTAATCAAGTTCCATCACATATTCAGCAAATTTATTATCTGCTCTTGTTATTTCGTTATCCATCTTATTTACCTCCTGCTTTATAATTTCCACTCCGCACTTCTCGATGACAAAAGCATTCACGATAAGCCGGAGTATCTCATCGGGTATCAGTTCCCGGTCTGTCAGTTCTGACAAGCGGATATGCTTTGTTCCGCTATAAACATCCTTGGCCGCATGAAACAGAATATACTGCTCCAGTGTCACGCCTCCAAGCCTTACCCTGTCAAAGTAAATCCCGGTATCCAGAACATTTTTGCGGACCTTCTCCCATAAAATCTCATCGGCAGACAATAAAAAGACTGCGGCAGCATATCCCGGTGCATACTGCAATGTCTTTGCCCTCTTTCCCATCAGCAGGGAATAGAAATCATTTCTGTGCTTTGGGTTACGAAATATCAGTTCCTTATCCACCTCACAAAAAATTTCATCCACTCTTTTCTTCAGATGCTCCATCTGCATTCTGCTGATCACGCAGTCCACGATTTCAGAATAATTTCCCCTGCTCCTCCAGTCCACATCCATCACACAGATACCATATCCTCTCGGTCTGTATCCCGGTGGCTGCTGCATCTGCCTTTCCAGCACCCGAAGTCCCGGACTCACACAAAATAATTTTGACATTTCCACCTCCAAAAAAATAAGGCGGCACCTATTCTATTTCTAAAATAAGTACCGCCTTGCGTTCAGCCCTGCCCATATTCATTTTTAACTTTGCTTACCACTCCCTCCTTTTTGTTTTTCTCCAAATCACTCAAAAACCACTTTTTCAGCCCTATGCATCATCGAAAATAGGCAAAAAAATCGGGCAAAAACTAGCCAATTTTCGGTCTAATTTTTGCCCGGGGAGCACAACATCTTGTGGTCAAACCCTACTTTTTCTTCTCTTTTCCACAATACTGCATCATTATCACGCACTCAACATGCACCGTCTGTGGAAACATATCGACCGGGCGGATGCGTTTCAATTCATAGCCGCCGTCACACAGGATCCGGAGATCACGGGCAAGCGTTGCGCTGTCGCAGCTTACATAAACGATCCGGTCCGGGGCCATCTTAAGCATGGTATCAAGACACATCTCATCGCAGCCCTTCCGTGGAGGATCCACGACAATCACATCCGGATGAAGCATGCCTTCCCTGCCCTGCTCCGCGCTGCCTGCAGAATGGGATACCGCATCTTTTCTTCCATAGAATTCCGGCAGTACCTCTTCTGCCTTTCCAGCAAAGAACTCTGCATTAGTGATTCCATTATTTGCTGCATTCTGCTTTGCATCCTCAATCGCCTGTGGCACGACCTCCACTCCATAGACCTTCGATGCTCTTCCACTTAAGAACAGGGAAATTGTTCCGATTCCACAATACAAATCCCACACGGATTCCTTACCGCTAAGTCCTGCATAGGAAAGTGCCAGACTGTATAGCTTTTCTGTCTGCACCGGATTTACCTGATAGAAGGAAAGAGGTGAAATAGAAAAAGCAATGCCATCTCCGGTACGTGCGAAGCAGTTATCCACATCACGGACGAAAATCGTATCTGTTATCCTCTCTTTTCCCCAAAGTGTATGAATTTCTGTCCCCATAATGACATTGGTTTTCTCGCAATTAATGCTTACAGATATACTGGTCATACCCCGGATTGCCACAAGCCGTTCAATCAGCTCCTTCTGATGAGGCAGCCATTCCCTTTTGCTGTTCTTCTCTCTTATCCCGGTACGGCCTTTCATGTGTTCCGGATTAATTACCAGACACACCATAATTTCTCCACTGGTAAAGCCCTTACGGATTAACACATGGCGGACCAGCCCTTTTCCGGAAGCCTCCTCATATGCGCTTATGCTATATTCCTTCATATACTGCAAAATTGCTTCCAGAATCGTCCTGTTCTCATCTACTCCAAGCAGGCATTCCGTATTGGCAATAATACTGTGCGTGCGCCCTGCATAGAAGCCGGCAACCGGATTTCCCTCTTTATCCGTGCCAATCGGGTACTGCGCCTTGTTTCGATACCGAAACGGCTCCTCCATTCCCACAACCGGCTCCATAATCCGGTCAAGCTCCTCCGGCCCGAATCCACCGATACGAAGCAGATTATTCCGCACCTTATTGTGTTTAAATGCAAGCTGCTGCTCATAGCTCATTGCCTGGATCTGGCATCCTCCGCATTGCCTGTGAAAACAACAGGACGGCGTTACACGAAAAGGAGAAGGTGTAATCACCTTCTCTAATCTTCCGTAACCGTAATTCTTCTTTAATTTAATTGCACGGATCTCTACCTGATCGCCAATGATCGTATCCTTAATGAAAAAGGGATAACCGTTTACCTTGCCAATCCCTTCTCCCTCCGTGCTTATATCGATAATCTCAGTTGTAAGCAGTTGATTTTTCTGAAAATCCATATCTCTTCGTTCTTCCCTGTTGATTCGATCCTGTCCCATATTTTACGCAGCAGCTCCGTGATTGTTACGATTCGCTCCTAAATCATGTTCTTACGCAGCCTGACAATAAGTATCCGGCTTCTATGGGAACAATAATCGGTTATTTCACTCATAGGCTGCCGGATAGTACAGGTTACTCCACCCTGGTTCCAATAACATTGGAATCAAACAGCCGGTTGAAGCCAAGCCAGCCGGTTTCTGTAGTATTGTCCATTAATTCAGTAAAGGTCTGCAGCTTTGCATCCGTATTATCCGCAAAGTTAAGAGCTACTGCCTCCATGATTGCCGGCTTCTTCGGAGAACCAAACTCATATTCTCCGTGATGCGCCAGAATACAATGCTTTAACTCACTTGCCAGAACAACAGGAAATCCCGGAATCTCACGAATCTTCTCTCCAACCATCTCCGTACCGATCACGATATGTCCAAGGAACTGTCCCTCATCGGTATAATCATTCTGCGGAAAAGCAGAAAGCTCTTTGATTTTACCCATATCATGACAGATTGCAGCGGTTAAAAGCAGATCCCGGTTCAGTCTCTCATAATTCTTACAGTAATAGTCACACATTCTGGTTACGCTTAAGGTATGCTGTAATAAACCTCCTACGAAGCCATGATGTACGGTTTTAGCTGCGGAGGATTTCTTAAAGGCGGCAATAAAGCCTTCATCTTCAATAAAAAACCCGGAAAGAAGCTGCTTCAGATAAGAATTCTGAATGCTGTGAATGTACTTCAACAGTTCCGTATACATTTCCTCAATATCATATTTACTTACCGGAAGATAATCACTGGGATTCACCTCTTCCTCCTGGCATTTCCGGATCCGCTTCACATTTACCTGTAAAGCACCCTGAAAGCTCGTTACGTCACCATAGACCTCTATGTAATCCAGTGCATCAAAATCTGCAATTCCTGCACTGTTCGGATCCCAGATCTTACCGTCAATCGTTCCCGTTTTATCCTGCAGGATCACGCTTTCATATGGCTTGCCATTCTTGGTTACTGCGGACACCTTATGCTTACACAGATAAATGTCAAAGAAACGGTCTCCATCTTTATAATCCTTTAAATATTTCATCATACTACCTCTTTCTGTCGCTTTATTTTAGTGTCACATTAATTTCCATTTCTGTGTAACCATCCGGTCCCTGCCGCATCAATGTCACAGTAGCCTGTGCATCCGGCCGTAACTGGTATAGTGCGTTCACCAGTTCCTGATAGGAGGTAATTTCTGTCTGTCCTATCTTCGTAATGACATCACCACTCTGAATTCCTGCCTCCATAGCCGGAGAATCCACAACGGTTTCATAAATGTATGCCCCTAACGGAACCTGCATCTGCTCATGTGCATCCACCGGTACATCCATGCCATAAACTCCCAGATAAGCAATTGCTTTGTCATTGGAAAGGCACTCCACCAGCTTCTTAAGCTCGGAAATTCCGATTCCGCTGATGAGATTCTTCATATCACCGTCATTATAGGTCATATCAATGATTCCGATTAACTGCCCCCGCAGATTAATAAGAATACCGCTCGCTGAGGTACTTCCGTAGATATCGGTTCCAATCCATTTATAGGTGGCATCCGGAAGATGCACCGCATTTCCGGATGAAGTGACAACGCCAATGCTGATCGAATTCTCAACCCCCATCGGACTTCCTATGGCAATCACCGGATTACCCGGAAGATTCACATTAGATGAGGTTCCCATGCTGACCGGCTTTGCAACATCTATGGTAGCAGGCGCCATCTTTGCCTTGACAATGGACAGAATTCCCAGTCCCGTGTTACGATCCTCCTGCTTGATCTCCGCAACATAAGTATCCCCATTTACAAATACAATTTCCAGTAATTCCGCGCCCTTGATATTCTTTAAATTCGCAAGGATCAGAATTTCCCTGCCATTATCTGCCACAACCACTCCGGACACAATATCTTCATTCTGATATTCATTATTAAACCAGTCTCTGTCCGAGGTGATTCCTACAACCTTCACCATCGAATTCTCTGCGGTTTTCGCAACATCACGTACTGCACCGGATAACGACAGGTAATCCTCTACTCCAAGCTCCATCTCTGACAAAACCTGTTCAATCTGGGAATCCTCCAAAGCAGCCGGTGTTGTCGGCTCCGGTGAGCTCTCAGCCTCATCTGCCAGCCGGTCTTCCGTGAGCATATCCTCCGGCAAAATTTCATCTTCCCTGGTTTCCTCAACAAAAACAACCGTCTGCGGCTCCTCTTCCGGATACAACCGGTTACTGATTACCGGTTCCAGCAATAAAAAGGTCACACACGCAATCAGACCAAAAATCACCGCCATGGAAGCCGTAATTATCGTTCTCCGCAGAAGCTTCTTCCGGTTCAGTGGCCGCTGCTTGATCGTCTCTTTCATAAAATCTGTGGTTTCCGGTTTTATCCCGGAATTTATATTTTCCTGATTCTTATCCTTCTGATCATCCATGCCAATCACCTATATTTGACTTCATAAATATTCTATGCTATTATATATCCATAAAGTGGCGCTGCCGATAGACGGTTGCCCTCAAAGCAATTAAAAAATAACCGCTTAGTTTGTTGGGCTAGGGCGGTTATTTTTTATGTGATATCTTGTAAACAAGACTAACAATAGCAACCTCCTGCCGTGATATGGCAGCACCTGATCTGATTATAAATGTAATCCTCTCAATTAACAAGTAAATAATGTCATTAATAAAAACAGCTCCTTCATAGTTTATGAAGAAGCTGTTTCATTATAGTCGGCGTGACAGGATTCGAACCTGCGGCCTCTACGTCCCGAATGGAAAGCATCATGTAAACTAAGTAAAATCATAAATACTTAAAATCACTAGAAAGCGCCGTAAAATAAGGAAAATAAACTATTTTTATAAAAATCGCCGGATCCATGCGGAGTACAAAAATTCTAAATTTGATAGAAATTTTGATACCAAATTTATAGGCTTTGTATATTCTTCTCTCATATTTGACTTTAAATAAAAAATAACCGCCATGACTCAACAAACTAAGCGGTTATTTTTTATTCTAATGTTTCTACTGGTTGGATCTTTAATATACACCTTTTATGTACTATGTCTCTACAATAGTAGAGATTTTTATATCTTTTCAAGTATACCTATAACCTGAATCAGATGGCTCTACAATAGTAGAGATTATAGTCTATATTATAATAGTATTTCGTAGAAGATGCAATAGCATATTTTCTTGCCGCTGCGATTGCCCTATGCGAAAGAATTGATACATTTGACTTTAAAAGTATTCTATGCTACTATGTATATACAAAGGGTGCTACCGATAGACGGTTGCCCTCAATAGTAGTTAAAAAATAACCGCTTAGTTTGATAGGCTAGGGCGGTTATTTTTTATGTGAAATCTTGTAAACAAGACTTACAATAGCAACAATCAATATTCCGAATTGTATTAATCCATCATATGTAACCATTGGCTATCCCTCCTTTCTTTTGATTGGAGGGCATAACCCTCCATAAATGAAGGGCAACCGCCTACCGTGATATGGTAGCACCTGATCTGATTATAAAGGTATTTCCTCAAAGCTGCAATAGCATTATTTCCTTGCATATCTATATGCATATATTCATAAGCAAAAACCCTGTTTAATCCCGTATTAATTTTCCTTTATCCCGTATTATTTGAATTTAATACGGGATTACAAAGACTATCCGAACATAAGATGTAATTTATAGGGAATTTTTTCGTTTATACCGTATTAGTAATGATTAATACCGTATAAAACCGAATTAATCCCGTATTAATTAATCTTAAGTGGCGATAGTCAGGGGTAAACATTTTACGCCCCCAGGAAGGGCGTAAAGTGTTGTAGGGGTCGAATTAGACCCCTTTTTATTTGAGTGCTTGCACGAAAATAAAATGGAGTCCAGAGGTGCTTGCACCTTTGGCAAGATAAGGCACGCAGTGCCGGTACCAGCTCCGCTGGTATATCTTGTTAGACAAGAATGCGCAAATCGCGAATGAGCAAAAAAATACCATTGGAAGCGATTAGCGACCTTTGGTATTTTTTGCGAGTAAAGCGATTTGCGCACTCTTGTTGGTATCTGCTTTATAATATGTCTTACATGCTTATAGGATGACCCATATATTTCGGCATGTGGAGCGGCCGAAACGTGGCTAATATATTAATGTGCTATATATTTGCTTAATTGAAATGGATAGTTGCTGTTTCAATTGTAGACTCTGTTTTCCCACAGGATAAAACATAAGTTTCAAGACCTTCTGACTGATACCTTGTCCCTTCGGCTTTACCGCAGGATAATACAGTTGATGTTGTTGCAGCCCCGCATGTTCCACCGGGGCCATGGCCTGCATGCCCACATACCCTGCATCGAAATATTGTATCGTTTATCCATTGCCCGGCATAAGCTGAACATGTGCATGTGCTATTAACGGTTGAATAGCAACTTCCTGAATGTGTATGAACTCTATATAACGGAGTGTAACATTCCCCACCACCTTGAACGGTTCCTTTATGTGAATGATATGTATAAATGATGGATGCATTGTCTACTTTTGCCATTCCATTTGTATATCCTAGATTGTAATAATTTTTATTATCCGCACCTGTCCCTATTAATAAGGATCCATCAACCCATGCGGAAGTTCCAAGCGATAAATTATCTGCTGTTGCTGCACTTATTTTTGTGTCGGAATTGATCGTTTGCCCGGTAACTTTGGATGCTAATTCGTAGTCCTCTGTCGCTATAGAAACACTTTCCCCAATGGTCTTATCAGGAATAGCCTGTGAATGATTAATTGCCTCCATAAGCTCATTAAAAGTAGATGTACCGGATAATGGCGTACCTAAACTGGGATTTGTACCAAGCGGATTTAATGCATTCGCTAAATTTTCCTTTCCGGTAGAAACATCCGCTTCAATAGCGTCAATTCTTCCGTCAAGATAGTCTAAATCACTTTTATCAAATATAACCGTCTTTGTGCCATCTGATCTTACCGCCTCTACATTTCCCTGAGACTTCCATGTATAACCTGCTGCAACTGAATACAATGTAATACCAGACAATAAAACTATAACAAGGGTTGCTGCTAATACTCTCTTACCGTTTAATATTCCTTTTTCTCCAAATATTTTTTTCATGTTTGTTATTCTCCTTACTTAAAATAAAATTGTTTTTCTGCTAAGATGTATCTACCTTTTAGGTAGATAACCAGATAATCTCCTAAAGCTCCGAATTGAGCCGGCTCGAATATTGGCTCTCTCGACTCAGATACAATACGCCCTTTTTGGATTTCTCTTTCGTCAATATTGTTACTGATTTTAAGCACTTTCTTTGTACCCAGAAGATCCGAAAAGTATTTTCTGGATTCCGGATCCTGAACACCGAGAATCAGAATGCACTGGGTACAGTCCATAATTTCGGTTGTTCCTTCCTTGCCGTAGTGCTTCTCAATCTGTGCCCGGCTCTGCATAGCGAGCATCAGCTTGACATTCTTACTCCTTAAAGTCGCAAATGCGCTGTTTATGGCGTTCATTCGTCTTAATTGGCCAAATTCATCAAGAATCATTAAAAACGGTCTCTTTGCGCCTTCTGGACGCGTCATAAAGGCATTGATGAACTGCTGCACGATCACGGTTATTATGGGACTGTATAACTCCAGGTCTTTCTGGTGCACCCTGATATAGATATCATATCCTTTTTCCATCTGTTCAGGCGCAATACACTTTCCGTTATCTGTAAGCAGCTTAACCATTGTATCAGAAGCAAATAGCCGTAACGCCGCAACACAGGCATCATAACATCCGGCAACATTCTTTTCGTTCTGGCCGTAAAAGGATGCAAGGTAACGCTTCGCCAGATCTGAATCACCATTAACCGCCTGTGTAACAAAATCGAAAGCATTTCCCTCTACGATTTTAGAGGCTATGTAAGGTAATGATATTGCAGCACCTTCCTCCTGCATTTCGTCAATCAAAAGGTTTGCAATGCCGTTGAAATAGTTTCTCGCTCCATTCTGGAAGTATGCCCCTTCTCCCGTCACTTCCGGATACAGAATAAAAGAAATATTCTCTAGGAAGATGCTTCTTTCATCCGGAGACAATCCGGCAATACCGGCTAAGGGATCATAATGCCATGACTTATCCGGGTTTTCCAGGTTAAACGTAAGCTTATGCTTACGCTCTTTGGTGATCTTACTTAAATCGCCCTTAATATCTATCGCGAATACACTACCTGCATACTGTAATGCCGTGCAGCCAATCGGTCCTGCAGTCTTGCCATCGCCCGGCTGTCCGAATATAGATATGTTATATTGTACATCCGAAGGCAAGGCTAAAAGCCTGTCCTCCACTTTACCAAGAATGATTCCGTTGCTGTCCTGCCAGGTCATTTTGGGCAGCTTATCCTTGTCGATCAGATGAGGATTGGCATTCCTGAAATAATCAATTAACTCAATATACTTACGCCGGTACTTATGTGAGTCATATAAATAGCTGCGTCCTCTGGTTATTTTGGTATAAAATCGGCTTGTCATATAGCCGCCAAAGCCAACAACAAACATAAGCACCGCTAAGATCGTTATAGCCCTTGCTGCAGCTTCTGACGCAACACATATACCAGTCAACACACGAGCTATTCCCCACACCACTACAACGCCGATCCACAAGTATTTAATCTTTACATACGCGATAATATCTTTGATATAATCTTTATTTTTATTTATGTGATACTTGATATTCATGTTCCCGATCCTTTCCCCAGTTTTTTGTGGTTCCCCATTCCCGTGTTACTTCACGGCTGCGCTCTGCTTTCATTTCTCTGACTGTTCTGTTTCCTCCCTGCGCTTTAGTGATTCCGGTATGTACATGTGCATCGGCCAGACCATTCTTATTGAGATAGTTTTGCAAATCCGGATGAAAGTTTCGAAGCTCTGCCTTACCAATAACTTCCTTGCAGCATAGTTTTTCGGAGAATCCCTCGAGATTATCACATTTTACAGTCGGGACAAAATTAAAATGCAGGTGCGGAGTGGCTTCATCCATGTGTACTGTCGATTGGATCACGTTATCAGCTCCATATCTTTGCGTCAGAAAATCATTTGTTACTTTAAAGAATTCCTGATACCGCTCTGGAGCAAGATCTGCAGGAGCTGTAACAATCCAGCCGCACATTTTAACGGTATTAGCCCGATTATAGCAATGAATGCTGCTTAATCGCTCTTTAAAGGCCCTGTAGGCCTCTCTCGCCGTCTCATGGCCTGCCAGGCTATAGTTTTTATTCGTGCGCTCTGTATCGATGTCTACGTTGGACGATTCAGCAACCTCACGAGCACAATGCCGAAGAATGTTATTTACACTGTGTACATCTGATATTTTAGTGATGGATGCCATGTTATCCCTCCTCTGAAAGCCAGATATAATTAATATCTGTCATTTGGTAGTTGTCGGTACCTGGTATCAACCCAATATCTATTACTGCTTTGATTTTTTGTCCTTTATTGATTTTAAAAGGGAAAAACCGTGATAAATCCCCACCATCCTCTATTTTTTGTGTGCGTATGGAGAGGTAGCCTCGCACATAATACGCGTTATCCTGCCATACTAGGGATTTGTTTGTGATAAAATCAACTTCGCTCTGCCAGCGTGAATTGAACATGGCAGCTACCAGATCATTAGTGTATATGTCTGTGTTGAACAGATTTCCCTCGATATCGTAGTATGATGACCCGGCAACAAATAATTTCTGGTATTCTTTGAATGCGTTGTCATAATCCCTATAAAACTTGTCCGCATCAATCTGAAAATAGTTTGAAACAAATGCGACTGCATCATCCTGCAGCTTCTGAATGGTATCATCATCTACCTGCTTCACAAGTTCTTTGTTGCTTACATAGAAATCCATTTTTTGAAACGGATAATGATACAGTATAGGATCCAGCTCTTGGGATCCGTCATAGCAGGTTTCTACAATGTACGTTGGCTCAACGGTTGGCGTTGCTGCAGGTGTTACTGCAGGAGCTGATCCGGTCTCGGTTGCCGGTTCTGCAGGTGGCAGGTGCACCACATACAGATATATGGATATTCCCACGCATCCGAGAATGAAAAGGATCTTTAACAGATCAAGCCAGGTAATACTTATTCTTTTCTTTTTCTTTGGGTTTATGATTTTCATTCTGCCTCCTTAATCTACAATTGGAAAATCCTCGGGATAAGGTATGACGGCCGGCGGTTCTTCTTCATGGACATATCCCAACATGCTTTGGGGGAATGTGTATGCAATGTCATTCTCCGGATGTCTATTGAGTATTTCTTTTATTTGTGCTTCGTTTGTTCTTAATCTCTCAATTCTGTGGAGTGTAGCCCTCAGAACACTGTCCACTTCGAGCCATACGGCATGATAATCATGCGAATGCAGAAGAAAAAACGCCTGATAATCATAAGTCGCAACCGCAAAAAAGACCGGTAATTCTGTCTGGTAGATAGGAGGTGTCTGATACCCTTTACTGCTAATCCCCTCAATTTTGCAAGCATCTAATAGATCTGTTACTTGTTCCTTTGTGTTTATCACATAAATTTGGCCATTATTAGCTAGTTTGGATAAATATTCTACTCCCATCTTTTCGAGGTTTTCTTGATATCTTAATTTTTTTCTTTTATTCATAATGGTCTCCTTCCGTTAGAGTAGCCCTAAAGGGTGTGCTGTTAGCTGTTGCTGCTGTTTATGGTTGTATATTTGGGTTGCATCCGAACCTAACACATGCCCCAGAAGCCGTTGTGTGTCCTCCAGATTGACGTTGTTCTCATTGATCTGTGCCGTACAATAAGAATGTCGTAATCCGTGTACAGTCATACCAGGGCGACCAAATTCCCGGAACATAATTTTAAGGTGCTTGTAAACAAATTGAGGATTGAGAATTTCACCGTCGAATCTCGAAAAAACAAATTCATTGTCCTTGTATGCTGGATAGTCTCTTTTGTATCGCGCCTTTTTCTCCAACACATCCCGAAAAAACTGCTCTTCTGACGATGTTAACATTATCGTTCGGCGTGAGCTGTCATTCTTTGTCATCTCTTCAATGTGAATGCTAGTGGTATAAGTCACCGTATTGCGTATGTAGATACAATGATTCTCAAAGTCAAGATCCTGCTCCCGGAGTCCCAGGACTTCCGATCTGCGAAGTCCGAAATTAGCACAAGCAATAACGAGATCTGTTAAAATATCCCCTTCTGGCTGCTTAGTGATAGGATTAATGTTTTTGCTTTTCAACAGTTCGATAAATTGCTTTAGCTCTTCGATCTTCATGCATTCCGGCTCTTTCTTTGCTGTGCCCTCCGGATATTTGATTTTAATGTTCTGGATCGGGTTATATTGGATGATGCCGCAATCAATCGCAAATTCGAAACTGCCATACAGTACATTTTTTAGATCCTTAACTGTTTTGGGAGCGAGCGGCTCTTTTTCTCCGGTGAGGGGATTTATTTTGCCTTTTTTCAACATATAGTTAAAAAATTGCTTAGCATCGGCCCTGGTATAATCAATAACCCTGATCTTACTATGTTGGTAATAAGCTGTGATCTTTTTAGCGTTGAGTTTATAGTGTTCCAAAGTGTTAGGCCTTACATTAAGACTGTCCAGCCATATCGGGATCAGTTCCACAAGCAGCAGATCCATGTTGATTCGGTGACCGGTATGGAGGATGTAATACTGCTTTTTTGCATTTAGTGCTTTTTCAGCTTCTCGTTTATTGCCAGGATAAGGAACATCCAACGGTTCCCATTTTTGTTTGCGAGCTCCGGTTTCAGGATCGTAATAATATATGATTGCATACCATTTTTTTCCTTTATGGCTTAAATTGAATCTCATGTTATTTGTGCTCATGTTCCTTATCCTCCCTGGTGTGCCACACAATCCTCGCCATAGCATATTAATTCGCTTTGTGTGGCGTTCTTGTAATATGTGAAACCATTTTTTAGTGGTTGAACAGTACCGCCACAATCCGAGCAACGGCAATCTGGAATATTCGCATACACATTCAGAGTCCAATGACCTAACCGACTCCCATCATCATAATAAAATCCTTGTTGGTGTTCTTTTCCATTTTCATCATATTCCACGCAGATCATGATACTATTGATTACCAGATATACAGGCTGTTCGTCCAATTCCTGCAGATCTGAAAGCCATGGATCACCGTAGTAAGTAGCGATTCTGGTCATTAGTTCACTCTCCGGGAATCGGAATAGTGTACTTGTTGTACTTCCATCTTCAACAGCTTCTGCAGATGAAGTTGAGAATGCGATAGCTACCGTCTCATATGCCGGTGATATTGTCTTTGTCCCTTTAATACATCTTGTGACTGTAATTCCTAGAGTCTTATATGCTTTTGCGCTTGTCCTCGTCTTGTCTACCACCCGAAAAATGATATCTCCATTTTTGTCTACCCATGCATAACTTGAAGCCGTAGCCGCCTGTGCCGGGATGGTACTGCTCAATAGCAGCACCAAAGCCAACACCATAGATATAATACCTTTCTTCATTTGCTTTACCTCTTTCCTTTAAGTTTGTGAATAATAATCCCTATAACAGTCGCAGCCACAACAACCCCAATTATTACCACGACAAGAATTAACCCGGAATGTGTGGATGTATCAATCTGCTCAATAACCGGCACAGGTGACTCTACCGGCTTCGTTGTGGGTGTCGCTATCGCTATAGATGTAGCTGTTACCTTAGGTGTTGGGGCTATGGTAGGCCTAATAGTCGGTTCTGTTGTTGGATTCAGCGTTTCCTCTGGATTAGGTGATGCTATCGGCTCTGTAGTTGGTTCTGCAGTCGGCTCTTCTGTTGATTCTATTGTTGGCTCTACCGTGGGCATTGCCGTTGGTTCTGGTTCTGTTACCGTACCTGCCGAACTCGGATTTAGTTTATCCTGTGCGTATATTCGTGCCTGCTGCTCCACATCTGCCGAAAAACCTCCAGCATCCGCAAGCTCAAGAATCAAATATAAAATTTCTGTATCGCTTGTTGTTTCATATGCTTCCATGAGCGATAACAGATCTCCGTCCGCTGCGCCGTCTCTGATGTTGATTTGTGCATTAGCACTTAGAGGCATTGACAGAACTAAAATAGCCATTAAAATTCCTAATCTTGATATGATCGACTTAATTATTTTTGTCATGTTTTATTCTCCTTTCTCATATTTCTTTATGAAGTCCGCTGCTTCTTTAAGATTTCTACAATATTTTTCGATTCCACAATAGTAGCCGTCTGTTAATATTTTGACATTATAGTTATAGTTAAAGAAATCTTTTTCGTTTAGTTCCTCGATTATAAATTGTGCTGTCTCTTATACACATCTGACGCTGCCGACGAATAGCCTTGTGTAGATC
>ERZ1027188.447-NODE-447-length-16581-cov-5.531889_pt1 | contig 16581 bp, 10 predicted proteins | sample MGYA00519273_ERZ1027188 | MGnify/ENA primary metagenome ERZ1027188 (study PRJEB26926, sample SAMN06164623) | human gut metagenome | biome: ENVO:00009003; feature: ENVO:2100002; material: ENVO:00002003 | host: Homo sapiens | place: USA | collected 2012 ... | reverse complement strand
GAGATTACTACGCGTCTCGTGGGCTCGGAGATGTGTATAAGAGACAGGTCCCAGAATGGGCTGGTCGGGCGTGGCGTTTTCGGCGGGGCGGGAAAGCCTCGCTTTTATCGCGCTTTCGGGAAAGACGCTTTCGCTGTATCTCGCCGTGGCGCCGGAAGAGTTTGCGGACGGGCGGTATAAGGCGAAAGACGTCGGCGGCGTGAAAAAGCGGGCGAGAACGCCGTCGCTGTTTAAAATCAAAAGCCGCGGCGCGCTGGCGCACGCGTTGAAACTGATTGCCGCGCTTGCCGCGGAAAAAGGTCTGAAAAAACGCGCGGACGGGTTCGAACCCGTATCGGCGGATAATTTCAAAGCCGATTCTTTCAACAATCTCGTAACGCGCGGGTTTATCCGCATCGTGAAAACGGAAGAGAAGAACGCGGCGGTTCGGACATCCGGCGCGGCGGAAGAAATTATCGTGCCCGTGCCCGCGGAACATCCCGCGGAGAACGAAAAATACGGGGCGTACGCCGATACGCTGGCTTCCTCGGAGAATCTGGTATCGCGCCACGGGGCGTATTCCGAAATTTTAAGCGCGCTGGCTGCGGGCTGCGGCACGGCGCGGTTTTCGGAAAAACTGATGCTGCGTTCGATAGACGAAATGTGGGTGAGCGCGATAGAGCGCTGTCTGCCGGCGCTGGACGAACTGATACGCAAACCCGCGCGGTATATCGCGGAAACGGAAGAAGTGCTGCCCATCGAACTGACGAAACGGGTGAGCGGCAGATCGGTGGCGCATCTTGCGCGGCATACCGATTATATCAGCAGAAACGAATACGGCGAACTTACGCCCACGAAGCTTCTGAACGTATTCCGCGAAGATTCGCTTTTAACGTACGAAAACAAATTTCTGAACACGCTGATCAGCCGGCTGTATCTTTTTATCGGCAAGCGGGCGAAGATTGCCGAAGAGGCGGGCGCGGACGAAAAGCTGGAAAATTTCGAATTCGAAAGCGCGTTCGAACACGGCGAGGGCAGAGGCAGAATTAAAATCGAAGTGGAATATTCCGAACGCAACACGGAAGAAACGGCGCGCAAGCCGTTCCTCGGCACGGGACTTTGGCACAGAGTGCAGCGGCTGAACGAGATTGTTTCGGGGTATATGCAGTCGTCGTTCGTGAAGGCGATGGATAAAAATTATATCCGCCCGCCGGTGATGCGGACGAACGCGATTCTGAAAAACAAGTATTTCAACGAATGCCTTGCTCTGTGGGAGTTTATCGAAAGTTACGAGGACGCCGGCTACGGCATTACGGTGAGCGAAACGGTGAAAGACGTTCCGGACGAGTACGTAAAAGAGATTTACGCGCTTGCGGCGCAGAATTATCTGGTGTTCCTGCACAACGCCGGCAAGCCCGTGAAAGACGCGGCGGAATACGAATATTCGGCGGCGCCCGAAGTGAAGGCGGAAAGCGATACCGCGCGCGGGGCAGTGAAAGAGGAATTCCGCGAGTCTTTGCCCGATTATACGGCGGAAAACGACGAAATCGCGTTCGCGCTGGACGTGGCACTTCTGGCGGACGATCTGGCGGAGCCGACGTCGGAATTGTTCGGAACGCGGTATGTAAGAACGTTCTATTCGAAGATCCGCACGGCGCCGCTCGAGCTGAAAGAGAGATTCGCGCGGATTGCCAACGAGCTTTTGAAATTCGGCAAAGTGAAGATGCGCGAAAGCAAGCGGTTCGCTTCGTTTCATGCGGGCAGAACGATTCTGGCGCGCGTGACGGTGAGCGGAAAGGCGCTGAAAGTGTATTTTGCGGAAGCGGAAAACGCGGCGGACAACATGCCGCGGGAAGAAGAACCGCGGTTTGAAGATACTCCCGTTTGCCTGCGCGTGCGAGGAAGCGGCGGCGAGCGGCGGGCTACGGCGTACATTGCCGCGCTGGCGGAAGCATACGGGCTGAAACTTGCGAGAAAGCCGCCCGAACCCGTTTCGGCGGAAAATTATCCGCTTGTGCCGTTGGCAGAGATGCTGCGTAAAGGCTGGATTTTTGCGGCGAAGAGAAAAATCACGGATTTCGCGGCGGAAAAGGGATTGTTCCGCGGCTTGGGAAATTTCGGTACGGCGGTTTCGGAAGAAAGTTCGGTTGCGGCGGAAGAAGTAAAGAAAAACGCCGTTTCGGAGTCTGCGGCTTCGTTTCTTGCGCCGAACGCCGCTGCGGTGCAACAGGAATCGCCCGCGGCGGAATACAAAAGACCGTCCGCTGCGCAGGCGCTGGAAAATATGGTCCGCCCCGAGGGCAATTACGAAAAGCCTACCGATTACGGACTGGACGACAGTACGGGCTTTATTTTAGACGAAGAGCAGTCGGCACAAACGGAAGAGGAACGCGAAGCAGATGGCGAAAACGGGAAGTAAATTCAAGAGAATCGCGGGAACGGTGCTGCTTGTCTGCGCCGTGATATGCGCGGCGCTGGTATTCGTTTCGGCGGTGCTCGGCAGGAAGAGAAATTCTCCTGCGTACGTGTTCGGCTATGCGATGATGCGCGTGGAAACGGGCAGCATGGAACCTGCGATCGGGGCGAAGAGTTATATTCTCGTGAAGAAGTACGACGGCGGCGAACTGGCGGAGGGCGACATCGTAACCTACCGCATGCAGAACGTTTCTTCGGCGGCGTACGGCAGTCTGATTACGCACCGCATCGAAAAAATCACGGACGACGGGTACGTGATGAAGGGCGACGCGAACGCCGCGGCGGACGCGAAAACGGTGAAAAAAGAGGATATTGCCGCCACGTTTAAAAGCAATCTGCCCGTATTTACCTTTTTCGGCAGGCTGTATGCCTCGCCTTTCGGGCTGGTAGCGCTGTTTGCGGCATTCATTGCCGCGTGCGCGTTCGTATACGTGCCGGAAATCGCTTCCGCGCTCGGCGAGGAAAAGAAAGAGGAAGAAAAGCGGAAGCTGATGGACGAACGGGTGCGGGAAGAAGTGCAAAAGATGCTCCGCGAAAACGGAGCGGAACACGCCGACCGCGAAAGCGGAAGCGAAAAACAGGTGAACGATGAAGAAATTTCTGATAAAACACAGAAGTGAAATCGCGTACGCGGTGGCGCTGATGATCTGCATATTTTTCTTTGCGCACTTCGTGTCGCTGGGGCGGGATTATTCTTCCACGGTGCAGGCGCAGGCGGCGGAACGCGCGGAAACGTATGCCTCCGCGCAGGCGCAGATTCTTGAAAAACAGTACGCGAAGATGAACGCGGAAACGGAATTTTACGCCGAGGAGCTTGCCAACGCTTCCGGCGAGGACGAACTGCATGAACGCTTTCATACCATCGCTTCTCTCGCGCGGACGAAAGAAAGCACGGTGGCGGTGCTGTATTTTTCGGGCGATACGCTGTACGACGAAACGGGAATTCCCGTAACGGACTGTGCCGAGATAGAGGCGTTGAAAAACGCGGAAAAAACGGTGCAATCCGGCATCTTCCAGTACGGCGATCATAACATGTCCGTTTGTACGGCGGCAAACGTAACGTACCCCGAGCCGGATACGTATACGGGCAGCATCCGCAAAGTTGCGGTGGTGTACGAAAGCGAAACGCTGTTTTTAAGCACCGCTTACGAAGCCGCGGGAAAGAGCGTTGCCGAAGGCTTGAACAAAGCCGATTTTGCGTTTGTGTGCAAGGGAAACGGCAGAATTTTCGACGCGGTGAAAGCGGACGACGTTTTTTCCGTGAAGCGGAACGACCTCGTGCAGGACGTTTTTGCGGACGTACTTACAGATTCCGCCGCGGAAGAAAAGGCGAAAAACGCGCTGGCGGGAACGGAACTGAAATCGTTCGCTTTCAGAAAGGGCGCGGAAGATTACGTGCTTACCGTGCTGCCGTTCGGGGCGGATCGGGGCAACGTAACTTTGGTGTGCGCGTATAAAGTAAGCGCGGTGTACGACGAGGGTTTTGCTTTAACGCAGACGATCTGGAGTTCGCTGACGGGGCTGGCGTGCATTATCGTTCTGCTTGCGGGCACGGCGATGCTTTGGCGGCGTGCGGCGAAAAAGCGTATTTTCGCGCTGGAAATGATCGATCCTTTTATTGGTTGCGCCACGCCGAAAAAGTTTGAAAAAGACGTAGAGGGCATACTGAAACGACATGCCGCTTCGTCGTTTGCGATGGCGTCGCTGAAAATCAATAACTTCGGATATTTTACGGAAAAATTCGGCGACGAACAGAAATTGAAACTGAAAAAATTTGTGGCGCAGTGCGTGCGCGGTGCGATGCACGTCGGAGAAACGTTCGCGTATGCGGGCGGCGGAGAATTTCTGCTGTTTATGCACCTGCGCGACAGGCAGTCGTTCACCGAACGGCTGAACGGAATTTACCTGCGCATTTCTTCGTTCAACGCGGGCGAAGATTACCGCGTGGGCGTAACGTTTGCCGTGTACGAACTGGAAGAAAATCATCGGGACGGCGTGAAATCGATGCTGGAAAAGCTGCGCTCCGTGCGCGAAAACGCTTCTTCGCAGGCGAAAACGCTCAGCATCAATTTTTACGAAGATATGCTGCGCGAAAATTATATCCGTAAGGCGGAAATCGAAAGCCGTATGGAAAACGCGTTGAAAAACAGCGAATTTCACCTTTTCTACCAGCCGAAATACAATCTTCGCAATAAAACGCTGGACGGCAGCGAAATTTTAATCCGCTGGTACGATCCGAAAATCGAGGGGTATCGCTTGCCGGGCGAGTTTCTGCCGGTATTCGAAGAGGACGGCTTTATTGTTAAAATCGACCGCTTCGTATTGTACAAAGCGTGCGAAAATATCGCTTCGCGTATTGCGGAACGACGGATTTGTTATCCGGTATCGGTGAACGTTTCGCGCGTTTCGGCGATTCAGCCCGATTTTGTGGATTATTACGTGCGTATCCGGAAAAAATTCGGCATCAAAGAGGGGTTCATCACGCTGGAATTCACCGAAAGTTTTGCTTACGAAAATTACGATTATCTGTTTGACATCGTACATAAACTGCACGAGGGCGGGTATCATTGTTCTATCGACGATTTCGGAACGGGGTATTCTTCGTACAATATTTTAAAATCCATTCCGATGGACGAAATCAAGCTGGATAAATTCTTTTTAAGCAAAGGCGTAAGTGAGGAACGCGACGAAACGCTTTTGAGCGGCGTCATCGGCATGGTGAAAAAGCTGGGCATGAAAGTTACGCAGGAGGGCGTGGAAACCAAAGAGGATTTGCTGCGGCTGGAAGCGCTCGGCTGCGAAGTGATTCAGGGCTACTATTTCTCGAAACCGCTGAAATACGTGGATTATCTGCAGTTTATCGAAACCAACTTTATCAATAGGCAGCAGTAAACGCCGCAAAAAAACGGCGAGAAAGGGGCGGAGGACGTCGTACGGTTATCTTTTTCTCCAGCCGTCCGGGGAATAGCCCGTAAGTTTTTTGAAAAGCCGCGAAAAATAGTATACGTCGGAAAAGCCGCAAAGCTCCGCGATCTCGCTAATCGTGTACGCTTCGCGGTTTTTTGTTTTTGCGTCGCCGCGTTCCGAAAGCAAATCTTTCGCTCTGCCGATTTTCAGCGCGTTTGCGTATTCCACGGGGGTAACGCCGTAAGTTCCCGTAAAAAGCCGACGGAAATACGTTTCGGAAATACCGCACAACGCGGCAAGTTCCGCGCCGTACAGCTTCTTTTCCGTATAATTTTCATGAATGTATTCCACGGCGGGGAAAAGCAGTTTGCCGTACCCGGACGGCGCGTAAGAAGAAGAGCTTTTCAAGGAGGCGATGACGGCATACAGGCACGAAAGGCATTGTTCCTCGTAGCCGGGACGTTTTTCTTTCCAGGCTTTTTCGGCGCGCAGAAAGTACGGAAAAATCTGTTGCGGCGCCTTGGGACAAAATACGAACGGTTCCTGCGCGGGCAAATCGGGCGCAAGAAAATTGATTGCGTGGCAACCGTCCGTTTCCGCGGCGCCTTCCGTGGAAACATCGTAAGAGGAACCTTGCGGAAAGTACACGATCTGCCCTGCCTGAGGCGTGATGATTTTATCGCCGAACGTCAGTTTGCCGTACGGTTTTTCGTAGTAAACGAGTCCGTGATTTTTTCTCTCTTCCATGCGTTTTGCGGTAAGCTTTCTGGTAACGAAAAGCACAAGTTCGATTTTTGTTACAGAGAAGAAATTTTCAAAACCGTTCCGGGCGTTCATAAAATCCTCCGCTCTTTTTTGTTTTCAGTATAATCTTTTGTGTCGGATAAGTCAATCGTTTTCTTTTGTCCATTGCATTTTTTCTTCGGGAGGGATATAATAATTCCGTAAAGAGGTGGAAATATGCGCATACAGGAAACTTTTGAACAGGACAAAGAAAAGATAGCAAACAAATATCACAAACAGGGCGAACCGTTTGACGCGTACCGAAGGATGGCGTATCACGGCTACGATTTCGACGAAACGACAGGGAAATCCGACGAAGAAATTTTGGCGGGATTACGTGCGCTGAAAGAAAAAATCAGCGCTTTGCCGCATCCCGTACAAAAGGCGCGCGCGGTGGAATATGTGCTGGATAATACAAAAACAGACGTGAACGGACAGGATTATTTTCCGGGCGTGTATTCGTTGAACCGTTTGGCGAATGCGGTTACGCAGGACGTATGGCAGAAAGAAGTTTTCGAAAAAATTCTGCCGCGGACGAACGAAGAAATGCGGAAAATGAACGAATCGGGCGCGATTGCAATCTGGGCGGATTTCGATCACGTGGTGCCCGACTGGCAGGCGGTGCTTTCCCTCGGCTTTCCGGGACTTTTGTCCCGTGCGGAAAAGTATAAAAAACTTCATGAGAAAAACAAAACGCTCACCGCGGAAAAACAGGCGTTTTTCGATGCGATCATCATAGAATATTCCGCGATACTGCGCTTTTTCGACAGGTTGATTTCGTATGCGGAAACGCGGAAAAAACGCGAACCGGAATCGGAAAAGCTGCCCGTTGTTTCCGCCTGCCTGAAAGAAGTGCGCGCGGGCGCGCCGCAAAGCACGTACGGCGCGTTGATGACGATATACATGTATTTTATTCTTTGCGAGTGTTTCGATTCGTATCAGGTGCGCTCGCTGGGCAACGGGCTGGATAGCACGTTATATCCGTTTTACGAACGCGATTTACGAAGCGGGGCGTATACGCGGGAAGAAATAGGCGAGCTTCTGAAGTATTTTCTGTTTCAGTGGCAGGCAATCGGCAATTACTGGGGGCAGCCGTTTTATCTCGGCGGCACAAACGCGGACGGCTCTGCGAAATACAACGATTTATCGTATCTGATTCTGGAAACGTACGATAAAATCGGCATTTACAACCCGAAAATTCAGCTGAAAATAAACAAAAATACGCCCGAAAAACTGCTGAATTTCGTTTTCGACATGGTGCGGCGGGGCAAAAACAGCTTTGCGTTTATGTGCGAGCCGGGTATGGCGAAAGCGATGCGCTTTTACGGCGCTACGGAAGAAGAATCGCGCGAGGCGGATATCCGCGGCTGTTACGAAACGGGCGTGCGGGCAAACGAGGTGTCTTCCGCCACGGGCTACGTGAACGCCGCGAAAGCCGTCGAGTATGTGTTTTTCAACGGCTACGATACGAATCTGAAAGAAGTTTTCGGACTGCGGACGGGGGAAATCGGCGGAGAAAACGGCGGAGAAAACGGCGCCGATGCCTGCGGAATAAACGATGAAAAAGGCGGAAACGCGCCGTTTGAAACGTTTGAAAAATTTTATGCGGCGGTAAAGGCGCAACTGAAAGCGCTGCTTGAAAAAACGATGCGCGTTGCGAACGAGTACGAAAAATATTTTTCGTATATCAATCCGTCGCTCATGTATTCCGCCACCGTCGAAGGCGCGTTGGAAAAGGGGAAGGACGCCTATCAGAGCGGCGTGAAATATAACAATTCCTCCGTGCTTACCGCCGGTTTTGCAACGCTGACGGACGCGGTTTCGGCGGTGAAAGAGTTTGTGTACGAGAAAAAACGGATTACTCTGGCGCAGCTGAAACAGGCGCTTTCCGATAACTGGTCAGGGTACGGAAATTTACGCGCAACCGTTCTGGCAAGTCCGCATAAATACGGCAACGACGACGATGCCGCCGATAAAATCGCGGCGGATCTGGCGGCTTTCGAATCGTCCGTCGTGAATTTCCGCCCCAACGCGCGCGGCGGCGTTTACAAAGCTTCGATACATTCCGCCATGCAATTTTTGTGGGAGGGCGAAAAGACGGCGGCGACGCCGGACGGCAGAACGGCGGGGGCGGAGCTTTCGAAAAACGCTTCGCCGTCGGTCGGCGCCGATAAAAGCGGCGTTACCGCGCTGATTGCTTCGGCGCTGAAATTAAAGCCGTACGCATTTACGGAAAGCTTTTGTCTGGACGTGATGCTGCATCCTTCCTCGGCGGAGGGGAGCGACGGTTTGCAGGTAATGCGCACGTTGCTTTTTGCGTATCTTAACGGCAACGGCATGGCGATACAGTTTAACGTGTTCGATGCGGAAATGCTGCGCGACGCGCAGAAACATCCCGAAAAATATCAGAATCTGCAGGTTCGCGTGTGCGGCTGGAACGTGTTGTGGAACAATCTGAGCACAGACGAACAGAACGCGTATATCCGCCGCGCGGAAAACATTGCGCAATGAAAAGGCGCGGAGTATGGGCGTATGAACGAAGAATTATATGTAAATATCGTGAATATCAAACGCTTTGCCGTGCACGACGGCGAGGGGATACGCACCACGGCGTTTTTCAAAGGCTGCCCGATGCGTTGCCGCTGGTGCCACAATCCCGAAACGCTTTCTTCGCGCGCGCAGACGGGATATTACGAAAAGAACTGCCGTCTGTGCGGAGCTTGCGTAAAAGCGTGTCCGCAAGGATGCCATACGTTGCGCATTGAAAAGAACGAGCGCGGAGAAAACGAAATCCGCCACGAGTTTCGGCGCGAAAAGTGTACGGCGTGCGGAAAATGCGCGGACGTCTGCGCGTACGGCGCGTTGGAATTGTACGGGAAGCGCGTGCGGGCGGAGGAGCTTTGCGAAGCGCTGCTTCGGGACAGGGCGTTTTATGCGCCGGGCGGCGTTACGCTTTCCGGCGGCGAGTGCCTTCTGCAAAGCGAGGCGTGTGCCGAAGTGCTGTGCGAGATGAAGAAAAGCGGCGTGAATACGGCGGTGGATACCTGCGGAAACGTGCCGCGCGAAGCGATTGAAAAAGTGTTGCCGTACACCGACGCGTTTTTATACGATCTGAAACATATCGACGGCGAAAAACACCGCGCGGGTACGGGTTGCGGCAATAAAACGATTCTTGACAATCTGCTGTTTTTAAACGAAAAGGGAGCGCGTACGGAAATCCGCTACCCGTTGATTCCCGGTTTTAACGCCAAAGAAGAGGAGATAAAAGCGGCGGCGCAATTTTTAAAGCCGTTGAAAAACATAATTGCCGTCCGCGTGCTGCCATATCACAATCTTGCGGGTTCGAAATACGCCGCGCTGGGGCTGGAAAATACGCTGCCGCCCGTGTTGCCGTCCGCCGCGGCAACGGAAAAAGCACGCGAAATTTTTCGCAAAATCTGTAACGTCGAGGTGAAATGACGGCGTTTCGACGGTTTCATCGGCAGAGAAACGACGGCTGGGAAATTTGCATAAAAAATATACGGACGGCGCTATCGGAAACGGAAAAGAAATCGTTATATTTTACGGGTTTAATTCACAAAAACAGTGAAAAACGGGCAAAAATACTAAAAAACAGAAAAAAAATAACGCTGAATCAAAGAAAAAAACGGAGAACTTTGCAAAGTCTCCGTTTTTTTATGACCTAAAAAACTTCGTTACATTTTCCATTTTTATCGTTACTTTGTCTATTCACAAAAGCGTATTCCTCTGTTATAATAAGTTCGCGAAACAAAAAATTTGCGGTTTTTTTGCGCCCCACGCACATGCGCGGAAATTTTTCCGTGCGGGCGGCGGAGATGATAACGCGAAACGCCGCTTTGCGGACATAAGGAGGAAAAGCTTTGGCAGTCAATCTGAAAAAACTGTTCAAATATCTGGCGGCGAGCGTGTTTGCTGCGTTGATTTTCGTGTGTTTTTCGGGCTTTACGTTAACGGGCTCGGCGAAAATCAGGTACAGCGGCAAAGGCACAGCCGCTTTTTCCGTGATTTCCGACGCGGCGGAGCAGGAGTTCAGACAAGCCGCGCAGGACTATGTGGACGGCTTCACGGTGCGTTCCGGCGAAAGCGATATGATTACGCTGGAGGACGTTACGAAAACGGAAAACGGCTACAATGTGGAAGTTTCGTTCCGCCGACTGGATAAAGTGAAAGCAATGGGCGAATTTTTCCTGCAGAAAACCTCCTCGTTCGTGCCCGAAACAAGCGAAACGGGCGAAATGATCCGCAACTGGGAAGCGGGAATGTTTGCCGTTACGGAAACCATTTATTATAAGTCCGTGGCGAAATCGGTGGATATCGACGTAACCACGGTTGCGGACGGGCTGAGGCTGTATACGGCGGGCGGCAGAGAAATCGCCGTAGACGAACTGGACGCTTACGCGGCGGGCACGGGCGATAAATCCACCGCCGCGGCGTTCTGCCTGCTGGACGTGGGCTGCGTGGAAAGCGTAACCGTATCTTTCCCGGCGGACATCGCGTACTACGCGGGCGGGGATATGCGGCTGGTGAACAAAAATACCGTGGAAATGCGCCCCGTATTCATCGAAGCGGAAATCACTTCCACCGAGGGGAATATGATTCCCGAAACGAAGGACATCGGCACGATTTTCGGCTATGTGATTTACGAAAAAGGGCTGAGCCCCGCGGCGATATGCGGCATTGTTGCGGCGTGCGTGATTCTCGGCGGCTTGCTTGCTGCGTTCTTCGTATATCTTGTAAAACTGGGAAAAAACGTTGCGCCCGCCGCGGTAAACGGCGCGCGCGGAAACGTTCCGGGCGGCAATGCGTGCGGCGGCGCGACTGCAAACGGCGCGGTTCGAAGCGTTCCGTGCGGTGCGAAGAACGGCGCTGCGGGCGGCGGAGCGGCCGTCGCGCTTACTTCGGCAACGGAGATAAGCGCGGCTTCTGCGGCGCAGGCGGAGATGCGCACGGTGCGCGGAGTAAAGGAACAAAGCGTTCTGGCGCGCGGCTGGAAGAAGTTTTTAAAGGGAGATTTCTGCACGGGAATCCGCCAGCACAAACTCTTGTATCTGTTATTGCTTCCCGCATTTTTGTACGTGCTGATTTTTTGCTATCTTCCCATGTTCGGGCTGGTGATCGCGTTTCAGGATTATAAGATTCTGGACGGCGTGTTCGGCAGCGAATTTATCGGAATGAAAACGTTCAGAAAGATTTTTTACGCGCAGATCAGAGGCTCGTACCGGATGTTCCGCAATACCATTTACATATCGCTGATTCGAATCGGCACAAATTTCCCCCTGATCCTGGTGTTCACGTTGCTTCTGAACGAAGTGAAAAACCGCAGGGCGAAAGGGGTGATTCAGACGATTTCGTATATTCCCAACTTCATTTCGTGGATCGCCGTGGGCGGCATGGCGTTCAACCTGCTGGGCGAAAACGGCACGCTGAACGCAATATTCGTAAAAACGCTGGGGCATAGCTTCGATTTCTACGGCGAACCGGATTACTGGTGGTGGATTCTGGCGGCTTCGTCGCTATGGAAGGGCATGGGTTGGGGCACGCTGATTTATATGTCCGCGCTCGGCAGCATCAGCGATGAGCTGTACGACGCCTGCACGATAGACGGCGGCGGCAGATTCCGTCAGGCGTTTACCGTAACGATTCCGGGCGTAATGAACGTGATGATGTTGCAGCTGATTCTGGACATTTCGTCGATTATGGGCGACAATTACGAACAGATCATCGCCATGACGCGCAGCCTCGATATACTATACCCCACCACAAGCGTGGTAGGTACGCTTGCCTATAATTCGGTACTGGGCGGCGGCGGATTTTCTATCGCTACGGCGTGCGGACTGATACAGGGCGTCATCGGGTTGATTCTGGTGATTTTCACCAACCGGATCGTAAAGAAAACAGATAACGAGGGAATATTATGACGAAATCGGGCAGAGTAACCAAAAAAATATCCGTATTCAATATCGTGAACGCGCTGATTATGATTTTGCTTACGGTGTTGTTCGTTCTGCCGTTCTGGCTGATCGTAACGGCTTCGCTGAGCAGCAATTCTATTCTGATGCGCGAGGGATTTTCGATTTTTTTCCGCGGATTCACGTTCGCCGGGTATAAATTTCTGTTTTCTATCGGCGACGCGTTCCTGCGCGCGCTGTTCGTAACGGTTGCAGTGGCGGTGGCGGCAACGGCGATTTCCGTATTCGGCTGTACGTGGGCGGCGTTCGCGCTTTCCAACAAAAAACTGGTGGGCAGAAAGTTTTTCAACGTGTTCTTTATGATTCCCATGTTCTTTTCGGGCGGAACGATTCCCACCTACCTCGTCATCCGCGGCATCGGACTGTACGATACCATCTGGGCGCTGATTATTCCGGGCAGCATATACGACGTACGGCGCGTTCAACCTTGTTTCGCAACTTGGCGACGGCGTTATCGGCGATAATAAATGGGCGGTTTCCGTAGACTGGTACGATTCTTCCGAGGGCGGCGTTGGAGACGGCTATAAACTCAATGAGTCGAAAGTTGCGTATTACGACGAAAACGGATACAGAACGTTTAAATTGAATACGAATACGTGGTATACCGTGGCATTCCCCGTGCATACGAATTATCACGATTCGGCGCGTTTCGGCGGCATGTACTGGGATTTGCCCGCAAATAACACTTTGTACTTCAAAGACGTAAAAATCGAAAACAAGGCGGTGGATCCGTTCGACGTCCCCGCGGCGTATGCAGACCTCGCGAAAGTAAACAACACCACGGCTACCTCGGAAACCGAGGTAACGGAGGGCGAATTTGCGGGGAGCAAAAAGATTGAAACAACAAGCAGTGCCTGGCATACCGGCTTGTGGCTTGCGGGCATCAGCGATGCCGAAAACAAAAGAGTACTTGTAAAAGGCGTGAGATATGTTTCGCTTGACGTGTACTTTACGGGCGCAACCACGGGAGTAGGTTTCTACGATAATATCTGCAAAGATACCGCAATAGATAAAACGGCTCCTTTGGGCGAAGCGTTGCCTTCTTATAATTATACGTTCACATACAATAACAACGGCGTATGGGGCAAGTGGAACGGCTTCCATCCGGGTTCGGGCAAGACGGCGGAAATTCTTCGTTTTTACGATAAAGACGGTAACAAAGCAGATACTTTACAGAAAGACACATGGTACACCGCGGTGCTTATGCTTACTACGGGAAATAAAGGCGGATTCTGGGGAGCTATGAGATTATCGCCCAAAGGCGGCTCGGAAGAAACTCCCGCAATCATGTATTATAACAATCTGCGGTATTCCTGCGTTGACCCTAAGGCGTAAAACAAAACAAAAAGCCTTCCCCCGTTAAACGGGGAAGGCTTGCAATAAGGCGATAATTCTTGCTTCCCCTTGCCTGAAAAAAATTCGTTGAACTTCATTTTTTCGGCAAAAATGGTCAGCCTATTTCATAGGCTTCCCCTTGGGGGGAAGCTCTGCCGCAAAGCGGCGGTGATGAGGGGCAGTTTCATCGCCGAAAATCAAAAAATATTCAGACAAACGGGCAGTTGCAAAACCGCTCCACTCAATCAAAACAATCCACAAAAAAATATGTTTCAAGTAGAAAAATACCAACAAGCTTGCAGAGAATTGATCCCCGAAGGCATTGTTCTTTTAAAAAACGAAAACGGCGTTTTGCCCTTGAAAAGCAGCGATAAAATCGCTTTGTTTTCGCGCGGACAGTTCGAATACGTGAAAAGCGGTTCCGGTTCCGGCGGCAGAGTCAACTGCCCGTACATCACGCAGTTTTACGACGAATTTTCCTCCCGTGCGCAGCTCGACGAAGAGGTTTCCGCGTTTTATCGCGATTTTATCGCGGAAAACCCCGCCGAGGGCGACGGCTGGACGTACCCCGCCTCGCAGAAACAGCCGCTTTTACCCGAAGAACTGGTAAAGCACGCGGCGGAAAAGAACGATAAAGCCGTGTTTATTCTCTCCCGCATCTGCGGCGAAGGGTACGATTGCAAGGCGGAAAAAGGCAACTGGTATTTATCGGACGAAGAACGGCAGTCGATCGCGCTGATTTGCAGATATTTCGCGGGCAGGGCGGCGGTGCTTGTAAATTCGGGTAATTTAATCGATCTTTCCTGGCACGAAGAACTTTCCGTTCCCGCGCTGGCGCTGGTGTGGCAGGGCGGTCAGGAAGGGGCGCGCGGCACGGCGGACGCGCTTTTCAACGTAATTCCGCCAAGCGGCAGGCTTGCCGATACGGCGGCGCGGCTGGAAAGCTACCCGCAGGAGGTTGCCGCGCGTATCACGGGCAAACCCGCGTTCGGCAACGAAGTGCGCAATTTCCGCGCCGAAGATATTTATGTGGGCTATCGCTATTTCGAAACGTTTGCGAAAGACGACGTGCTTTTCCCGTTCGGCTACGGCTTAACTTACACGCAATTCGCAATCGTTTGCGAAACCGCCGCGGTGTGCGGCGACGCCGTGAATTTTGTTTTCCGCGTAAAAAACACGGGCAAAGAGCGCGGCAAAGAGGTGGTGCAACTGTACTTTTCCGCTCCGCAGGGCAGGCTGGGCAAGCCGGCGCGCGTGTTGTGCGGCTTTCAAAAAACCAAAGAATTACAGCCGCACGAGGCGCAAAAAATCGAAATTTCCGTGCCGTTTTACGCGCTTTCTTCTTACGACGATACGGGCGCCGCGGGCGCGGAAAGCGGCGAAAACACGGCGTATTGCTACGTGGCGGAAGCGGGAGAATACGCGTTTTATGCGGGCGAAAACGTGCGCGACGCGGAAAAATGCTTCTCGTTCCGCATGGATAAATTGCGGATAATTTCGCGCTGTTCGCAGTGCCTCGCACCCGTGTTCCCGTTTGAAAAAATGGCTACGACGGACGGAAAAACGTACTTTTTCGAACCCGCGGCGCTGCAAAAATCACCCGTGCGCATCGAAAGCAGCGCGGCGGCGGAAGCGCCCGTAACGGGCAATCGCGGCATAAAATTAAAAGACGTCGAAAGCGGCAGAGCCAAGCTTGAAGAATTTGTCGCGCAATTTACGGCGGAAGAACTTTGCATGCTGGTGCGCGGCGAGGGCATGTCCTCGGTAAAAGGCAGCGTTTCGGGCTCGGCAAGCTGTTTCGGCGGCGTATCCGCCGTGTGGGCGGAGGCGGGCGTGCCCGTCATCACCACCTGCGACGGACCGAGCGGCGTGCGGCTGGAATGTTCCATCGAAACGCAGCAGATCCCTTCGGGCACGCTGATTGCCTGCGCATGGGATCCGTATGCGGCGGGCGCGGTGTACGAGGGGTTCGCGGGCGAGCTGCAATTGCACGGGGTAGACGTGGTGCTTGCCCCCGGCATGAATATTCACCGCCACCCTTTAGGCGGCAGAAATTTCGAATATTATTCGGAAGATCCGCTTCTTTCCGGCGAAAACGCGGCGGCGATGGCGGAAGTCATGGCGAAAAACGGCGCGTTCGTTACGCTGAAACATTTCGCGGGAAACGAACAGGAACTTTGCCGCGGCTCGGTGGACGAAGAGATGAGCGAGCGCGCTCTTCGCGAAATATATCTGAAAGGCTTCGAAATCGCGGTGCGCGGCGGCTACGCGAAATATATCATGACGTCATATAACCGCGTCGCAAACGTGCACTGTTCCAATTCCTACGCGCTTACCACGCAGATTCTGCGCGGCGAATGGGGCTTTCGCGGCGCGGTGATGACGGACTGGTGGGCGGCGTGCGATTCCGCGGAAACGCTGGATAGGGGCGTAGGCTGCGCGGACGAAAACGCCGACGTTACGAAACTTGCTTCCGGCGTACGCGCGCAGAACGATTTGTACATGGTGGTGCCGGACGCCGCGACGTATAAAGACGATCTGAAAAAGCAGCTCGGACAGGGCAATTTAACGCTCTTCGATCTGCGCCGTTCGGCGGAGAATATACTGCGCTGCATCATGCTTACCGAAACGTTTAAAAAGGGCGGTTTCAAACGCCGCGATTTATCGGTGAAAGCGGGAAAAACGCTGTACGACAGGCCGTTTTCAAGCGATAAATTCACCGTGCGGCTGCCCGCGGCGAAAGAATACGCGATGCGGTTTTCGTACGCGGTGGACGGCGATCCGCTGGCGCAATACAAACTGACGGTGCGCGTAAACATGCAGGTAACGGTAAACCCCGTGGTGCGCGGCACGAACGGCAAAGAAGAAACAAGCGATTTATTTTCGGTGTATCTGCCGCAGGAAGCGGAGTTCTGGTTTGAAGGCACTTCGTGGCGGACGGAAAAGGCGGCGTATAAAATCACCCGCGTAATGATTTACGAAAAGCAGGATTAACCGAGCGCCGCCGGCGCGCCTGCGCGAACTACAAGGAAACATTTATGAACGATAAAATTTTCGATCATCTGCCGCCGTCGGCGGGGATCAATCCCATTCCTGTCTCTTATACACATCT
>ERZ1027188.437-NODE-437-length-16835-cov-5.755483_pt1 | contig 16835 bp, 18 predicted proteins | sample MGYA00519273_ERZ1027188 | MGnify/ENA primary metagenome ERZ1027188 (study PRJEB26926, sample SAMN06164623) | human gut metagenome | biome: ENVO:00009003; feature: ENVO:2100002; material: ENVO:00002003 | host: Homo sapiens | place: USA | collected 2012 ... | reverse complement strand
TGCTCGTTGTAGGCGTAGATGCAGTCATAGTCCGCATCGTACTGCAAATAGCCGCTGGCGGCGAGGTCGTCGTTGCTGCCGATGCGCCAGCGCGAACCGTTGGTGTCGATGATGAGATAGTCGAAGTCCGTGCCGCTGTCGGGTAGATAGTAACCTTCGAAAGCGCTGTAATCATAGCTGTCGTAGCTTTCCTTGACAAAGCCGTCGATCGTCGACGGCACAGTGGAGTCGTTGCCGTAGTCCGCGGAGTCGCCGGAGTTGTCGCTGCCGCAGGCAGCGAGGGCAAGGCAAAGGATCAGTGTCAGAGTGCAAAGGGCAAAGTGTTTACAAGCGTTTTTCATGTTGTTCTCCTCTCAATTTTGAAAAATCGGCGCGCTCAGTGCGCCCGTTCCGCCATGGACAGAATTTCGTCATGGCTCAACTCCACGTTGTCGAAGCGGACAAAGATGCCGTTCGTCATGGCGCTGTTCCACACCGCGGGATCGGCAAGCGGGCGGAAGCGGAGCTTGTCGAGATAGGGCTTCATATCGAGCAGCAGGCGGCTGCCGGAGACAAAGTCCACCCGGAGAATGTAGTCCGGGAGCGGTGTGACGGCTGAGGTGTATTTTCGGTACAAAGGCATTCCTCCCCTCCGGAAAATAAAAGATCCACCGTACAGCCATTGTACGGTGGATCGGAAAAAGTTGGTATTAACCAAAGGTTAGATAATTTCTTAGGAATATCAATGCAAAATAGGCGTGCTGCGTCCTTGCTGTGCCTTAGCTCTTCGGCGCGGCGAGCTCGGCGAGCCGCTTGCGCTTGGTGCGCACGTCGCCTGTGATGAGAAGCTTAGAATAGATCTGATTCGCATACTGCTTGACGCTGCCCTCGGAGAGGTAGAGCTTTTCCGCGATCTCGCGGTTGGAGAGCCGCTGCCCCATCAGCTCCACGATCTCGTATTCCCGCGTCGTCAGCGCGTCAAAGACCGCCGGACGGGCGCTTGCCGTGTTTCGCACTTTTGCCGCCTCGCCCAGCGCCATGATCTGCGCCGCAAGGGGGGACTGCGTTTCCTGCGCCAGCAGGGGCTTTATATAGTCGTAGTTTTCCACGAACGGCATCACAAGGCCGTCCGGCGCGGCGTCGGAAAGCGCCTTTTCCAGCCAAGTGCGGGCCTCCTCGATTTTCCCCAGCTTCCCATAGGCGGCCGCCGTCTGGATGCGGAGGTGCAGCGCCACCAGCGCGTAGTGCATGGCCTCGCACACCGCCAGCAGCTCGGCGCTGCGCCCCACCACACGGGCATACGCGCCCTGCGCGAGATACACCTGGTTTTCGATCATCTCCATCATGGGCTTGCCCGGCGCCAGCATATTGACGGTGGAGAGCCGGTGCTGCGAGAAGACCTCCGGGAGCTTGTCCGTTTCGCCTTGCAGCGCATGGTAGTAGGCGCTGGTGGCGCTCCAGAGGTTGATCCACGCCGCGTCGTGATAGCGCAGAAGCTCCGCGTAGCGCTCGGCAAAGGTGTACCGCTGCTCTACGTCGGTATACCGTGAGAGCCGCCGCGACAGAAAATCGCAGCACAGCGCCATGTTGACCTGCCCGTTGTTCTTCACCTGCGCGTAGGCGCGCTCCAGCTCGATGTGGGCATCGGTGAAGCGGCCCTGACAAAACAGCGACTCGGCGCGCATGATGGTCTCCGCGCCCTGTCCGTGGTGGTTGGTGACCCGATAGTAGTGGGGCATACACTCGTCCATCTCTAAAAGCTCGCTTTCCAGCTCGCCCGGCGCGCGGTAGAACATCATCAGAACGGACGGCGAGCCGAAGGTCCAGCCGCCGCCGGACTGGATGCTGATGGCGGGGCGGGACATCTGCGCGCTGGCGCTGCGGTGCAGGCGGCTCATGGCGCTGATGTCGTTGTAGCAGAGAAAGCTCAGAATAAGGTCGCACTCGCCCAACAGGTTGCCGCGCTCCTCCTCGGACAGCGCCGGGTGCTCCTCGATGGCTGCCAACAGCAGGGCCTTCAGCTCCAGCATCTTCGGGATCTGCCGCCAGGTGAACATCCGGCGCATCAGCACCAGAATGGCAAAGGGATAGGCCTTCAGCGTTTCGGTGGGGCATTTGTCCAGTGCCTCCAGCACGTCCTCCGGCTTCAGCGATGCCAGCAGGATGCCTGCATCGCTGCGGATGACCCGCAGCAGCGCGTCGTAATTCTCACTTCTCCGGTAGGCGGCGATGGCGTGGAGATATTGCCGGTGCTGTTCATACCACAGGCCGAAGCGCTCCCAATAGAGCCGCTGCGTTTCGGTATCCAGCTTGAGAAAATGCCGCTCGGCGCACTCCTTCATCATGTGGTGGAAACGATAGGTCACGCCGTCCGGCAGCCGGGTGACGAAGGCATTCTGCTCGGTCAGCAGGGAGAGGATCTGCCCCGCGTCCGGGTCGCCGGTGATGCACTGGGCCATCTCGACGGTAAATTCATCGGCCAGCCCCATGACCGCCAGAAACTCCCGCTGCTTTTCCGGCAGCGGATCGATCATAGCGGCGGTGAAGGTGGCGTAGATGTCGGAATGGCGGCTGGGCAGTACGCCGCGCTCGGAGAGCGTCCGCAGATTCAGGTACACGGCGGAGAACCAGCCCTCGCTGGAATAGAGGAGGCTTTCCACCTGTGCGTCGGAAAGCGCCGTGCCGCATCGGTGGGCGTAGACGGCCAGCTCGGTGTGGTTTAGGCGCAGCTGCTCCGTGCCGATCTGATAGACCTTTGCCCCCAGCCGCAGCGCCTCTGCTGCGGGCAGAAAGCGGTCGCGGCTGGCGACGATCAGATGCACGTTTGCGGGCAGCCGGTTTGCCAGCATACAGAGAAACAGCGGGGCGCGCTTGTCCGTCAGCAGGTGAAAATCGTCGATAAAGAGATAGCAGGGGGCCTCGCCTGCCAGCGCGTGGCAGAGGTCGTCCACCAGCAGTCCGCCGCCCGCTGCGTCCGTGGGGCATGGATATTCCCGCAGAAAATCAAAGCCGGCACGGGCAAACGCCTCCTGCACGCTTTTCCAGAAGATCGCGAGGTTGTCGGAATACACGCTGATGCGGATGACATGCAGCGCCTCCGCCTTGGCGCGTTCGCCCAGATACCAGTTCACCGCCGTGGTCTTTCCGTAGCCCATGGGCGCCACCACGGTGGTCATGGCGCAGCGGGAGATAGGCCGCAGGCTCTCCTGCAGCCGCTCGGATATGTAGACGGTATTCAAATTCCATTTCGGCTTTGGCATGATGCGTACCTCCGACGATTTGCTTTCCCAAGGTCTCTGGCGCAAGCGGCACGACGGCGGTTATCTGCGCCTTTGCCGTGCCTGATAGCGGCTTACGTTTCGCTAATTTGCTTGATTGTACCTTTTTTCGCGGTAAAATTCAAGATATACCGCATACTTGCTTTGCAAAGACGGGCGTTTCTTTGCGATCTCTCCGGGTTTTGGATTGTGAAAGACGCGGCTTTGTGGTAAGCTGTAAGCAGAGCATCCACGCAGGCGGAAAAACGCTGCGCATATCGTACAAAAGTCAAGGAGGACATATCATGCGGATCAACTGGTTCAAGGACGAAAATCATCTGGTGTATATCAACGGCGCAACCCAGCTGGCGGAGCTGGAGCGGACGCTGCACTTCCCCGGTCTGGAGGAGGCGGCCAACGAGCTGCGGCAGCATCCCACGGCGGAGGGCTTTACCATCAAGGGCCCCAAGCGCACCAGCGGACGGCTGTTTGTGCCCGACCTGACCTTCGGCGAGCACATCGAGATGGGCGAGAACATCTTCTTCTACATGGGGGAGATGCAGGAGTGCTACGTCATCTACTGGCTGGACGCGCCGGTGGCGAAATGACCGAAAGCGCGGCGATGCCGTGAACAACACCCCGTTTGTCAGGCGCACAGGCCGGCAAGCGGGGTGTCAAGCTTATGGGCGATTTTTCTGCGGGCAGGTGTCCGCATCCGACAGCCTGCGCCGTTATATAGAGTGATGGCGCAGACAGCGTAGCTGTGCTATGGTACAGAAAGAATGGGGGTGAAGGGATGCTCCTTTACACACAGACCATCGGGGATGCGCAGCAGAGGCGGCTCTTTGAGGATGTATATACCGCCTATCGGGGACGGATGCTGACGCTGGCCCGGCGAAAGCTGCGTTCGCCGGAGGATGCGGAGGACGCGGTGCATCAGGCGTTCCTCGCACTGGCGGAGCACTTTGACCGGCTGGCGGCACTGCCCCGCACGGAGCTGGAGGCATACCTCACGGTGGTGGTGGAGCGTAAGTGCATCGATCTCCTGCGGCAGCAGAGCCGATCGTCCGGGATGCCCTTTGACGAGACGCTTTCGCTGGTGACGCCGGCGCCCTGCGGCGACGCGCTGGCGGACGCCATGGGACGCCTGCCGCCCCGCTACCGGGAGGCACTGCTGCTGCGTCATGCCTGCGGCTACTCCACGCGGGAGATGGCGGCGCTGTTGGAGCTGTCCTTTGCCACCGCCCAGAAGCTGCTGTACCGGGCGCGGGAGGCGCTGCGCACAGAATTGGAAAGGGAGGCGATATGCCCATGAACACCACCTTCAGCGCCGCCGCGCTGCGTCAGGCGGCGCAGCGGCTGGCACATCAGATGTCCGCCGACTTGCCGGCGGAGGACGCCGATTTTTCCGCCGGGTTTGACACGCGAATGGAGCCGCTGCTCCGCCGGGAGAGGCACCGCCGCACGGCACGGCTCATCTGGCGGCGCACCGCCGCCGCGCTGCTGACTGTCGTGCTGGCCTTCGCCGCGGCATTGGCGGTCAGTCCCGCGGCACGGGCCGCGGTGGGGCGGTGGCTCCGCCAGATGACCACGGAGGTCGTCGCCTATCGGTTCCCGGCTGCGCAAAGCGCCGGGACGTGGACGGGGGACGGTCCGACATGGCTTTCGGATGGCTATGTAATGGCGTCCGACTTTACAGGGGATAACGGCGTCCGCACGGTGCGGTACACCTCGCCGCAGGGCGATGTCATGCTGGCGGCGGTGGGCTTCCGCAGAGATCAGGACATCTCCATGGAGGTACGCAGCCATCGGACGGCCGGCCTGTCCGACATTTGCACCGGTCAGCGGCCGCAGGGGGAGCCTGGTGACCCGGAGGGCTGCGATATCCGGGAGGTGCAGGTGCGGGGGCGGGACGCCCGGCTCTATCAGTTCCGCCACCTGACCGACGAGACGCGCTCCGTCAGCGTGTACAGCGTGCTGTTCTATCTGGACAGCCCGGACAGCGACGCGGCGCCGTTTTACAGCGTGTCCATACCGGAGCGGGGACGGCTGCTGGTATGGGCAGACGAGGACGCCGGACAGATATTCCTGCTGTTCGGCACCCCGGGACAAAAGGAACTCTGCCGCATGGCGGAGAGTATGTATGAGGAGGGGAGCAGATCATGAAAAAAGCTGTGATGCTGGTGGCGGCGGTGCTGGCGTTGGCGCTGACCGCTTGCGGAAGGCAGGAGGACACCGGAAAGGTGGTCTATATCCCGCTGTGGATGGAGCCGTACTCCGTGGTGTACTACGATGCCGACCTGAACCGCACCATCGCGGAGGGCGGCGACCTGACGGAGGAGGAGATCAACAGCCGGGAGGACATTCGCGCCGTGGGGATGTACGGCGACGAGCTGGCGGAGCCGGACACCAAGGTGGAGTACGACCTCCACGGCTTCATCCAGAACGTGTACTACAAAACCGATGACGGCACCGGCTATCAGCTGGCGCCGTCGGACGCCCGGGGCTGAACGGGCGCAGCAGAAAAGCCGCCTTTCGGCGGCTTTTCTGCTTATAAAACCGCGCCGCTCCGCACATCCTATCACGGAAAAGGAGGCGCGGAGCATGACAGATGAGACAAAGGAAACCAGGCAGGCGTCGGACTGCGGCGAGACGCAGGAGCAGCCCGCCCCGGCCATGCAGCAGCTGGTGGACATGGGCTCCTCCGTGGTGAAGAACCGCCACGGCACGGTACACTGCCTGACCATCGTGGGACAGGTGGAGGGGCATATGGTGCTGCCCAATAACACGAAAAGCACCAAATATGAGCACGTCCTGCCGCTGCTGGCGTCGCTGGAGGAGTCGGACGACGTGGACGGCCTGCTGCTGCTTTTGAACACGGTGGGCGGCGACATCGAGGCGGGGCTTGCCATCGCGGAGCTGGTAGCGGGGATGCGCCTGCCCACGGTGACGCTGGTGCTGGGCGGCGGACACTCCATCGGCGTGCCGCTGGCGGTGTGCGGCAAGGAGACGTTCATCGCCCCCAGCGCCTCCATGACCATCCATCCGGTGCGGATGTCCGGTACGGTCATTGCCGCGCCGGAGACATACCGCTACTTCGAGCGCATCCGGGAACGGATCATCAAGTTCGTGGCGGCTCACAGCCATATCAGCGAGGAACGGTTCCGCCAGCTGATGCTGTCCTCCGGCGATATGGCCAACGACGTGGGGAGCGTGCTGTACGGCGAGGAGGCGGTGACCATGGGCATCATCGACCGTGTGGGCAGCCTGTCCGACGCGCTGGACAGCCTGTACCGCCAGATGGATCGGCGGCGTGAGGAATAGAGCAGGGGGGAGACGGGTCACCGTCTCCTCCGCTTTTTGCATTTTTTGCCGCGGGAGGCGTTTTGCCGCGGGAGGCACGGTTTTTCTTGAAAACAGGGGGCTTGCGGTGTATACTATCTTAGTTATAGTATGCAAATGCGAAAGGGGTGAGCCCTATCTACCTTAAGGCTCTGGAAATACAGGGGTTCAAATCGTTCCCCGATAAGACGGTGCTGGACTTCGGGGAGGATATCACGGCCATCGTGGGTCCCAACGGCTCCGGCAAGTCCAACATCTCCGACGCCATCCGCTGGGTCATGGGTGAGCAGAACAGCCGCCAGCTCCGGGGCGCCAAGATGGAGGACGTCATCTTCGGCGGTACGGAGAAGCGCAACCAGATGGGCTTCGCGCAGGTGACGCTGGTCATCGACAACACGGAGCATATTTTCCCCACCCGCGACGAGGCGGAGGTGGCGGTGACCCGCCGGTACTACCGCAGCGGCGAGTCGGAGTATTACATCAACAAGCAGTCCGTCCGGCTCAAGGACGTGAACGAGCTGTTCATGGACACCGGCATGGGCCGGGAGGGTTACTCCATCATCGGACAGGGCAAGATCGACGAGATCCTGTCCGTGAAAAGCGGCGAGCGCCGCGAGGTCTTTGAGGAGGCGGCGGGCATCAGCAAGTACCGCCACCGCAAGGAGGAGGCCGAGCGCAAGCTGGAGCGCACCCAGGAGAATCTGGTGCGGATCAACGACAAGATCGCCGAGCTGGAATTGCAGGTGGAGCCGCTGCGCCAACAGGCGGAGACCGCTAAGAAATTTCTGGTGCTGCGGGATGAGCTGCGGGTGCTGGAGATCTCCGTGTGGCTGGAGCAGCTGCAAAATATCCGCACAGCCAAGCTGAAGCTGGAGTCCGACGCGGAGCTGGCGGCGGAGGAGTGCCGCCGGGCGCAGGCGGCGCTGGACGCCTCCTATGAGGAGAGCGAGCGCTGCGGCCAGCAGGTGCGGCAGAACGACATGGACGCCGAGGCGCTGCGCGTCCGTTTGAACGGGCTGGAGAGCGCCGTGGGCGAGGAGGAATCCGCCGTGGCGGTGCTGCGCACCGGCGTGGCCCACAACGAGGAGTCCCTGCGCCGTCTGGAGCAGGAGCTGGCCGACAGCGACAGCCGCCGGGACAACCTGCAGGGGCAGATCGACGGCCAGCTGGCACGGGCAGCCGACATTGATGCCCAGCTGACGGCGATGGAGCAGGAGCTGGACGCCCTGCTGCATCAGGCGCAGGAGCTGGCAGACAGCGCCAAGGGCGCGGCAGCGGAGACGGAGACGCTCCGCGCGCGGGAGGCCATGGCGGTGGCCGCCGCCGCCGATGGGCGGGCGCAGCTGTCCGCCATCACCGCCGGCGCCGCCGAGATCGCCCAGCGCCGGGAGACGGTGGAGCAGGAGCTGTCCGCCGCCCGGGAGAAGCTGGAAAACAGCGAAAAAGAGAGTAAGGGGAACCGCCGCGCCCTGCGGGATGCGCAGGAGGAGGCGCAGGCGGTGCAGAATATCATTCAGGGACACAGCCTGAAGATGGACAGCCGCCGCAAAAAGGCGGAGGACGCCGCCGCAGCCAAGCTGAAGCTGACCATGGACGCCGCCGCACTGGACGACCGTATCCGTCTGCTGACGGAGATGGAGAAGGAGTATGAGGGCTTCTCCAAGGCGGTAAAGACCGTGATGCAGGCGGCGGAGAGAAATACGCTGCGGGGCATCCACGGCCCGGTGGCCGGCCTGATGACCACCAGGCAGGAGTATGCGCTGGCGCTGGAGATCGCGCTGGGCGGCGCATTGCAGAACATCGTGGTGGACAGGGAGGAGGACGCCAAGTCCGCCATCGGCTTTTTGAAGCAGAGGGACGGCGGCCGCGCCACCTTCCTGCCTCTGACCGCCATCCGCGGCGCGGAGCTGCGGGAGGATGTGTCCGGCGAGTACGGTTTTGTGGGCGTCGCCAGCCGTCTGGTGAACCACGAGGCGCAGTACGACAATATTTTCCGGGATCTGCTGGGCCGCACCGTGGTGGTGGAGGATCTGGACAGCGGCATCGCCATGGCGCGGAAGTACCGCAACGCCTTCCGCATCGTGACGCTGGACGGCCAGGTCATCAACCGGGGCGGCTCCATGACCGGCGGCTCTGTCAGCCGCAGTGCCGGCGTGCTGTCCCGCGCCAACGAGCTGGGCCGCCTGACGGAGAGACAGGGCACCATGCACGAAAAGCTCCGCGCCGCCGCACAGCAGGCGGAGGACAGCCAGCGCGAGCTGCAAAAGGCGGAGTATGAGGTGCAGGTGGCCAAGGAGCAGCAGCAAAAGGCGGAGGCCGAGGTGCTGACGTTCCAGACCAAGCAGGATCACTACGATATCCTGCTGGACAGCCTGCGCCTCAGCTGCGAGACCATGGAGCAGGAGCTGTCCGGCTTTGAGCGCCGCGCCGGCGAGGATCAGACCCGCATCCGGGAGGTGCAGGCCGCCATCGACAAGGCGGAGTCCGATGCCGCCGCCCTGCGCCGGGAGGCACAGGAGAAGCTGGCGGGACAGACCGACCTCAACGATGCCACCAACCGGCTGGCGGAGACAGTCAGCCGGAAGAAGGCGGAGCAGGCGGCGCTGCTGGCGGAGAAGGACGCCGCCCTGCGGGGCGCGGAGGATCTGCGCCGGGTGCAGGCGGATATGGCCGCCGACCGGGCGGGCCGCGACCAGCTGGCCGCACGGTTCCGGGCGGACAACGAGCGGGCGTCGGCGGACATCGCCGCCCACCAGACCCGTATCGATGAGCTGACCCAGCAGGCGGAGACGCTGCGCGAGAAGCTGGAAAAGCTGGCACAGGAAAAGCTGGCGCTGGAGGCACAGCGCGAGCAGCAGAGCCGGGAGGGGCGTCAGCTCAACGAGGCACTGCTGAACGCGACGCAGGCGGAGAGCCGTCTGCGGCAAAAGCTGGAGGGCAGCGCTATGGAGGAGAGCCAGCTTCTGGACAAGCTGTGGGAGCGGTACGAGCTGAGCCACAGCGCCGCCCAGGAGCAGCGCATCGAGCTGGAGAGCGTCAGCAAGGCCACCCGGCGTATTGCCGAGCTGAACCGGGAGATCAAGGCGCTGGGGACGCCCAATCTGGGCGCTATCGAGGAGTTCCAGCGCGTCAACGAGCGGTATACCTATCTGTCCGACCAGCGGACGGACGTGGAGAAGGCCAAGGAGGAGCTGGCCGGCGTCATCGACCAGCTCACCGTCCAGATGACGGATATCTTTGGCCGGCAGTTCAAGCTGCTGAATGAGAGCTTTCAGGAGACGTTTCTGGAGCTGTTCGGCGGCGGCAAGGCCCAGCTGGAGCTGGAGGATGAGAGCGATATCCTCAACTGCGGCATCGAGATCCGGGTGCAGCCGCCCGGCAAGCAGCTCAAGACCATCACGCTGCTGTCCGGCGGCGAGAAGGCGTTTGTGGCCATCGCCCTGTATTTTGCGATTCTGAAGGTACATCCCACACCGTTCTGCGTCATGGACGAGATCGAGGCGGCGCTGGACGAGGCCAACGTGGTGCGCTACGCCCGGTATATGCGGCGCATCGCCGGGAAGACCCAGTTTATCGTCATTACCCACCGGCGTGGTACCATGGAGGAGGCGGACGTGCTGTACGGCGTGACCATGCAGGAGAAGGGCGTCAGCCGCATCCTCACCATCAATCTCAACGACATGGCCAAGGAACTGAAGATCAAGTAAGGAGGACCGCATGGGCTTTTTCAAGAAATTCAAGGAGGCATGGCTGGCGTCCATGACCTTCGACAAGCTGGACGACGAATTCTATGAGGAGCTGGAGGAGGCGCTGATCCTTGCGGATATCGGCGCGTCCACCGCCGCAGATACGGTGGCGCAGCTTCGCAAGCGGGTGAGCCAGAAGCTGCTGACCCGCGCCGACGAGGTGAAGGACGCCCTTCGGGATATTCTGGCGGAGAAGCTGGATGTGGGCGACACGGCACTGGATGTCAGCACCCAGCCCAGCGTGGTGCTGATCATCGGCGTCAACGGTGTGGGCAAGACCACCTCCATCGGCAAGCTGGCCGCCCGGCTCAAGGGCGAGGGCAAGAAGGTGCTGCTGTGCGCCGGCGATACGTTCCGCGCCGCCGCCGCCGACCAGCTGGAGATCTGGGCGAACCGCGCCGGGGTGGACATCGTCCGCCAGCATGAGGGCGCCGATCCCGGCGCGGTGCTGTTCGACGCGCTGCAGGCCGCCAAGGCCCGCCATGCGGACGTGGTGCTATGCGACACGGCGGGACGGCTCCACAACAAGCAGAACCTGATGAACGAGCTGGCAAAGCTCCGCAAGATCATCGACCGGGAGACGCCGGACGCCGCCAAGGAGACGCTGCTGGTGCTGGATGCCACCACCGGACAGAACGGCCTCATTCAGGCCCGCCAGTTCAAGGAGACGGCGGGGCTCACCGGCATCATCCTGACGAAGCTGGACGGCACCGCCAAGGGCGGCATCGTCATCGCCATCGCCCAGGAGCTGCAGGTACCGGTGAAGTTTGTAGGCGTGGGCGAGGGGATCGACGACCTGCGGCCCTTCGACGCCAAAGAGTTTACAAAAGAACTGTTTTAAGGAGGCGCGACCATGGAACGAGCAGACGGCCGGAAGACCAACGAGCTGCGGCCCGTGGAGATGACGGCGGACTTTACGAAATTTGCGGAGGGCAGCGTGCTCATCCGCTGCGGCGACACGGTGGTGCTGTGCAACGCCTCGGTGGAGGACCGTGTGCCGCCCCATGTGCGGCCTGGCCACGGCTGGGTCACGGCGGAGTATTCCATGCTGCCCCGCGCCAACCGGGAGCGCAGCCGCCGGGACGTGGACAAGCTGAAGCTGTCCGGGCGCAGCGCGGAGATCCAGCGGCTCATCGGCCGCAGCCTGCGGGCGGCGGTGGATATGTCCCTGCTGGGCGAGCGCACCATCACCATCGACTGCGACGTATTGCAGGGCGACGGCGGCACCCGTACCGCTTCCGTCACCGGCGGCTTTGCGGCGCTGGCGCTGGCGTGCCGCCGTCTGGTGGAGCGCGGCGACCTCCGCCGTATGCCCATCCGGCACTATGTGGCGGGCGTCTCCGCCGGTATCGTGGCGGAAACGCCCATGCTGGATCTGCAATATTCGGAGGATAGCCGGGCGCAGGTGGATCTGAACTGCATCATGAACGAGATGGGCGAGATCATCGAGATCCAGGGCACCGGCGAGGGCCGCGCCTTCACCTTGAAGGAGCAGCAGGAGCTGGTGGAGCTGTGCGCCAAGGGCAACCGGGAGCTGATCCGGAAACAGAAAGAGCTGCTGGGGGAGATACTGTGATGAAATTTGTACTTGCCTCCCATAACAAGGGAAAGCTGGCCGAGATGCAGGCCGTACTGGCCGAGCTGGGCGTCGAGGTGGTGATGCCCGCCGAGCTGGGCATCGACGTGGACGTGGAGGAGACGGGGGAGACGTTTGCGGAGAATGCCGCGCTGAAGGCCAAGGCCATTATGGCCGCCAGCGGCCTGCCCGCCATTGCCGACGACTCCGGCCTGTGTGTCAAGTGGCTCAACGGCGCGCCCGGCGTCTACTCCGCCCGCTACGGCGGACTGGACGACGACGCGGCACGGTACCGGCTGCTGCTGCAAAATCTGCGGGGCGCCACGGATCGCAGCGCCTATTTCCACACCGCCATCGTCTGCGCCTTCCCCAACGGGGACGTGCTGACGGCGGAGGGCGACTGTCACGGCGCCATCGCCTTTGCCCCCATGGGCGACGGCGGCTTCGGCTACGATCCGGTGTTTCTGGTGCCGTCCCTGCGCAAGACCTTCGCCCAGCTGACGCCGGAGGAGAAGAACGCCATCTCCCATCGGGGCAACGCCCTGCGGACATTTGCGGCGGAGCTAAAGGAATATCTGACCAATAACGGAAGTTTGGAGAAATAAGCTATGGAACTGACAAGCAAACAGAGGGCCCAGCTGCGGGGCCTTGCCAACGACATCGACACCATCGTGCAGGTGGGAAAGGACGGCATCGGCGACAACCTGATCAAGCAGGTCAACGATGCGCTGGAGGCGCGGGAGCTCATCAAGGGCCGCGTGCTGGAGAACTCCATGCTCACCGCACGGGAGGCGGCGGAGCAGCTGTCTGTTGCCGCCCGCTGCGAGGTGGTGCAGGTCATCGGCAGCAAGTTCGTGCTCTACCGGATGCAGCACGACAAGAGCAAGCGGAAGATCGAGCTGGTGAAGGCCAGACGCGCCGCCAACTGAGATGAGGATCGGCATTTACGGCGGGACCTTCGACCCGCCCCACAACGGGCATATCGCGGCGGCGAAGGCCGCCATGGGACAGCTGGCACTGGATAAGCTGCTGCTGATCCCCACGTTCATCCCGCCCCACAAGGCACTGCCGGCGGGGGCGGCGTCGCCCGCCCAGCGCCACGATATGGCGGTGCTGGCCACGGCGGAGCTGGGCAAAAAAGCCGAGGTGCTGGACGTGGAGCTGGAACGCGGCGGCCCCAGCTATACATGGGAGACACTGCACCTGCTGCGGGAGCGGTATCCGGAGGATGAGCTGTGGCTGCTGATGGGCTCGGATATGTTTCTGACCCTACAGGACTGGCGAGAGCCGCAGCAGGTGATGGCACTGGCCCGTATCGGCGCGTTCAGCCGATTGGAGAGCGGCGAGGAGGCGGCGTTCGCCCGGCAGAAGGCATTTCTGGAGCGGGAGTACGGCGCGGACGTGACCATCATCCCCAACCCGCAGGTGGTGGAGCTGTCCTCCACGGAGGCGCGGCAGACGCTGGCGCAGGGGGGCGGTGCGGATATCCTGCCCGCCGCCGTGTACGGCTATATCCTGCGGGAGAGGCTGTACGGCACCCATAGGGAGCTGACGGGGCTGACGCCGGACGAGCTGCGGCCCATCGCCCTGAGCTATCTCAAGCCCAAGCGGATGCCCCATGTGCTGGGCACGGAGCAGGAGGCGGTGCGGCTCACCCGGCGCTACGGCGGCGACGAGACGCAGGCCCGCATCGCGGCGCTGCTCCACGACTGCACGAAAAAGCTGGAGCTGCCGGAGCAGCTGGCGCTGTGCAAGCAGTACGGCATCGAGCTGGACGAGCTGGAGCAAAAGGCTCTGAAGCTGCTGCACAGCAAGACCGGCGCGGCCATCGCCCGCAGCGTGTTCGGCGTGGAGGACGCGGTGTACGACGCCATCTGGTATCACACCACCGGTAAGCCGGACATGACCCGGCTGGAGAAGATCCTCTATCTGGCGGACTACATCGAGCCCAGCCGGGACTTCCCCGGCGTGGAGGAGCTGCGGAGGGCCGTGTACGAGGATCTGGACCACGGCCTGCTGCTGGGGCTGAGCATGACCATACAGGAGATGGAGGAGATGGGGAATCCCGTCCACCATCAGACCCGTGATGCGCGGGACTATTTACTGAAAAGAGGGATACGATGAAAACACCGAAGGAATTGGCACTGCTGGCGGCCCGCGCGCTGTCGGACAAGAAGGGCAAGGAGATCCAGGCGCTGGAGATCGCCGATCTGACCACGCTGGCGGATTATTTCGTGCTGGCCACCGGCTCCAGCAATACCCAGATCAACGCGCTGGTGGACAACGTGGAGAAGGTGCTGCACGAGGAGGCCGGCGAGGAGCCGCTGCACCGGGAGGGCTACCGCGGCGGCACTTGGGTGCTGCTGGACTACGGCTGCATCGCCGTCCATGTGTTCAACCACGAGGCGCGGGAGTTCTACGGCCTGGAGCGTCTGTGGCGGGACGGCAAGCCGCTGGATCTGACCGGCGTCACCGACGAGCGGGAATAAGCGAAATAGATAAAGCATCAGGCCGCTTTCAGCGGTCTGATGCTTTTTGCAGCTTTATTTTTTCTTGGATAAAATAGCTGCAACTATCGTGGTTCATAGTGATAGATGACTGTTTTTGTAGCAGGAAAAACATTTAACAGGCGATAATGGATTGTCACTCTTATATTGCAGTTATCGGAAATAAACCGGTCGCTCAAGCATAGGACAACAAAATCACTGCTGTCTACTGCGAGAGCACATCTCTCACTCAATACGGTGGCATATTTCTCCCAAAAAGCAGCTTGTAAAAACCCGCCGCCTAATCCTGCCATCGTTCCGTCATACCCATCAAATCCACCGTCGGGGCATAAGTAGAAATCGTGGAACTCATCGCAGCTTACAGAAGTGACAACAGCAGGAAGCCATGATGTGTTGCGGACATGCAGATTGTACACATATAGCACTTCGTCCGAATCGCTAGCTGTTTCGGAAAATTCTCTTGTGGGCAGCACTGCTCCTGTTACGGAGAAGCTTGGGATCCCTTTCAATGCTACGGCTAATATGGCGGCTACAGCAACGAGCCACAGCACACCATACATGTGCTTTTTTGAGAAACGGTTATTCTGCATCATGCGACACCCCCTTCGTCATATACTCGCAGGCTGATCTCCTCGGTGCTGATTGTTGTCGCTTTGCAACTTTTTTGCCTGCAAATTTTTCTATTCTCGTTCGTTGACGAATTTTTAAGAAACGGCAATACAGCGCAGAATAATACAATCATATATTACATCACCCCATAACTGGCATTGCGTCTATGTAAAACGGACGGTTTTCTTGCCGTCAAGGTATGATCCGCACCACGTCGTTGGGCGTGCAGCCCACCAATCGGCACAGCTTTTCCAGCGTGACCATGGTGATGTTCCGGTTCTTTCTCAGGGAATCCAGCGTCTTGTTGTCGATGCCGTTTTGCAGCAGGTAGTATTGGGATACGCCATTTTTGCGCATGGTTTCCCACAGAGGACTGTAATCAAAAATGGCGTTCACCCCCGTTGCATAGCTGATAGCTTCATTATATGAGAAAATACAAAAATCAATATTGTGGATATATGCACAATATGGTATAGTAGAGGCGGAGGGGGTGGGAAAATGGCGGACTATAAGGCCATGTATCTGGCGGCGATGGACGCCATGGAGCAGGCGGTGACGCGGCTCATTGAGGCTCAGCGCAGGTGCGAGGAGCTGTATGTGACCTCCTGCGCCCGCGAGGAGGAGCTGCTGCGTAAAAATTGTCATTTTGACGAAATACAGGGCTTGACAATCGGCAAAAAAGAGATAAAATAAGCTGTAATATCGCAATATGCGAGGATGGGAAAAAGACGAGGCAGACCCGCCGAAAGAGAGCCGGCGGCTGGTGTGAGCCGGTGGGGGCGCTTCGTTGTACTGGCCCCGGAGCATTCCGCCTGAACAGGGCGGGACGGAGGCGCACCGTTACAGGCGCGGCCCCTTGTAGGAGGGGGACTGAGCGCCGCACAGGCAACTGGCGGCGATAGCAGGGTGGTAACACGTTTTGACACGTCCCTGACCGTTTTTCGGCGGTCAGGGACGTTTTTTTGTAAGCAAACAAATTCAGATAGAAGGAGAAACAGCATGAATTACGATTTTGCGGCCATTGAAAAAAAGTGGCAGGATAACTGGGAAAAAACCAAGCCCTACGCCGCTATTACCGGCGACACGACCCGCCCCAAGTTCTACGGGCTCATTGAGTTCCCGTACCCCAGCGCGGCGGGCCTCCATGTAGGACACCCCCGGCCCTTTACCGCCATCGACATCGTCACCCGGAAAAAGCGCATGGAGGGCTATAATGTCCTGTTCCCCATCGGCTATGACGCCTTCGGCCTGCCCACGGAGAATTTCGCCATCAAAAACCACATCCATCCCTCCATCGTCACCAAGGAGAACATCAAGAATTTCACCCGCCAGCTGAAGATGCTGGGCTACGGCTTCGACTGGGATCGCTGCGTGGACACCACCGACCCCCAGTATTACAAGTGGACCCAGTGGATCTTTTTGCAGCTCTTTAAGCACGGTCTGGCCTACAAGGCCACCATGCCCGTGAACTGGTGTACCAGCTGCAAGTGCGTGCTGGCCAACGAGGAAGTGGTGGAGGGCGTGTGCGAGCGCTGCGGCAGCGAGGTCATCCGCAAGGAGAAGAGCCAGTGGATGCTGGGCATCACCAAGTACGCTGACCGCCTCATCGACGATCTGGACGGCGTGGACTTCGTGGAGCGCGTCAAGACCCAGCAGCGCAACTGGATCGGCCGCTCCACCGGTACGGAGCTGACCTTCAAGACCAACACCGGGGACGACATCACCGTGTATACCACCCGCGCCGACACGTTGTTCGGCACCACCTATGCTGTCTCTTATACACATCTGACGCTGCCGACGAATAGCCTTGTGTAGATCT
>ERZ1027188.427-NODE-427-length-17018-cov-6.054295_pt1 | contig 17018 bp, 17 predicted proteins | sample MGYA00519273_ERZ1027188 | MGnify/ENA primary metagenome ERZ1027188 (study PRJEB26926, sample SAMN06164623) | human gut metagenome | biome: ENVO:00009003; feature: ENVO:2100002; material: ENVO:00002003 | host: Homo sapiens | place: USA | collected 2012 ... | reverse complement strand
GGCTATTCGTCGGCAGCGTCAGATGTGTATAAGAGACAGGTGGTGACCATCGCCCGGGGCGATCTGGGCAGCAGTCTGCCGCTGGAGCAGCTGCCCGCCGCCCAGAAGCGCATCGCCGCCCTGTGCCGCCGCCGCGGAAAGCCTTTTCTGGTGGTGACCCAGCTGCTGCACAGCATGATCGACCACCCCTCCCCCACCCGCGCCGAGGTGCTGGACATCTACAACGCCGTGCTGGACGGCGCGGATGCCTGATGCTCACCGGCGAGACGGCGCAGGGCCGCTATCCGCTGGAATCGGCGGACTGGCTCATCCGCGTGGCACAGGAGGCGGAAAAAGCGCGTTGAAGTCAAAAAAGGAACGCACCGGGGTATCGGTGCGTTCCTTTTTGTTTGCTCGATAAGCTCTCCGCGCCTTCCGCGCACGGCTTATTCGCCGATCTGGTTCTCGATCAGATCAGCCAGTGCGTCCACGGCCTCTTTCTCATCCACGCCGTCAGCGATCAGCGTGATGGTGGTGCCCTGTACGATCCCCAGGCTCAGCACGCCCAGCAGGCTCTTGGCATTGACGCGGCGCTCCTCTTTCTCGACCCAGATGCCGCTCTTGAACTCGTTGGCCTTCTGGATAAAGTAGGTGGCGGGTCTGGCGTGCAGACCGACTTCATTCTTGACCGTGATTTCCCGTGTATACATGGAACAGCACTCCTTATGCAGCAATTTTACAGATTTGGCCAAAAAGGCAAGCTTACAGTATCTTTATTATACCGAAACACCCGCTGTAATGCAATGGGCATTGATACGAAATTTGCATAACGCCCTATGATTTTCCCTGAACAATTCGTCGAATCCGACAAAATGCGGCGGTCATTTCAGCTCCACCACCGTCACGCCTGCCTCGCCTTCGCCGTAGCGGCCCAACCGGAAGCTCTTGACGGCTCTGTTTTTCTTCAGCATCTGGTGGACGGCGGCCCGCAGCGCGCCGGTACCCTTGCCGTGGATGATGGTCACCGATCCCAGCTTGGCGCGCTGTGCCGCGTCCAGATAGTTCTCCACCACGCTCTCCGCCTCCAGTGTCTCCAAGCCCCGGATATCCAGCTCGGCAGAGGCGCGGGCGCCGGTGTTGATCTGCACCGTGCCGCCGCTGTTGGCGGCGCGGGACTTGGCGGCCTGCTTTTTCTTCTCCTCGATCTCCTCCGCCGTCTCCAAAAGGCGCACCTGCGCGGCCTTGACGGTCATCTTCATCTTCCCCGCCTGCAAAAGCAGGGTGCCGTCGCCATTGACCGCCAGCACCGCCGCCGCTGTCCGAACGCCGGCCAGCTCCACCGTGTCGCCCACGGCGATAGGGCGGCTGGGAGCCGGGATGGGCTCCTGCTCCTCGTCGTGCTGGTGCAGCGCCGCCTCCGCCTCCTTCAGGCGGCGGCGGACGTCGGCCTTGCCGTCGTTTACCGTCTGATAGTCGCTGCGCTGCTGCTGCTTCCGCAGCTCGTCCAGCTCGGCAAATACCTGCTCTGCCTGCTGCTGGGCCTGCCGCACGATGCGCCGCGCCTCGGCCTCGCCCTTGGTGCGGGCGTTGTCCTTGGCCTTCTCCATCTGCTCCCGGAATGTCCGGGCCTTGCGGGCGTCCTCCTCCCGCTGCTGCCACAGGCGATCCGCCTCGGTCTGGGCTTTTTCCAGCCGCTGGCGCTTCTCCTCCAGCTGGGTCAGCACGTCCTCGAACCGGACGGATTCGCTGTCCATCTGGGCCTTGGCCGCCTCGATGACGCTCTCGTCCAGTCCCAGCCGCCGGGAGATGGCAAAGGCGTTGGACTTGCCGGGTATACCGATGAGCAGCCGGTAGGTGGGCCGCAGGGTCTGCACGTCGAACTCACAGCTGGCATTCTCCACCCCCGCCGTGGTCATGGCGAAGGTCTTCAGCTCCGCATAGTGGGTGGTGGCCGCCGTCAGCGCCCCCTTGCTCCGCACATCCTGAATGATGGCGATGGCCAGCGCCGCGCCCTCCACCGGGTCTGTACCCGCGCCCAACTCGTCGAACAGGATCAGGCTTCTGTCGTCGGCCTGCTTTAAGATCTCCACCGTGTTGGCCATGTGTGCGGAGAAGGTGGACAGGCTCTGCTCAATGCTCTGCTCGTCGCCCACATCCGCCAGAATACGGGAGAACACCTGTACGGCGCTCTGGTCTCCGGCGGGGATGTGCAGGCCGCACTGGGCCATCAGGCTCAGAAGCCCGATGGTCTTCAGCGTCACCGTCTTACCGCCGGTGTTGGGACCGGTGATGACCAGCGTATCGAACCGCCCGCCCAGCTCCACCGTCACCGGCACGGCCTTGGCCTGATCCAGCAGGGGATGCCGCGCTCGCTTCAGGTCGATGCCGCCCCGCTTGCGCACCATGGGACGCCCCGCGTCCATGGCGTAGCTCAGCTGCGCCCGGGCAAAGATGGCGTCCAGCTGCACCAGCACATCGTAGTTATAGAGGATCGTCTCCCGCTGGGCGGCGCACTCGCCGGACAGGATCCGCAGGATGCGGTCGATCTCCTTGTCCTCCTTGGCCTCCAGCTCCTTCATTTCGTTGTTGGCCTGTACCACGCCCATGGGCTCCACAAACAGCGTGGCGCCGGAGGAGGATACGTCGTGGACAAGTCCCGGCAGGCTGCCCTTGCACTCGGCCTTTACCGGCACCACGAACCGCCCGTCACGTTGGGTGATGAGGGCTTCCTGCAATACCTTGGCGTAGGAGGGCGAGGAGATAATGCGCTGTAATATCTGGCGGCCCTTGGTGGCCGCCACACGCATCTGCCGCCGGATATCCGCCAGCTCAGGGCTGGCGGTGTCGGCGATGGTCTCCTCATCCAGAATGGCGCCGCGTATCTTGTCCTCCAGATACTTGTTGGGCCGCAGGGCGGAAAACAGACGGTCGATGGCCGTGGGCTCGCCCTGCCGGTCCGCGTCGTAGTCGCTGACCCGCCGGGTGGCGGTCAGCACCCCGGCGATATCCAGCAGCTCGCGGGTATTCAGCATACCGCCGTGGTCGGCGCGGTTCAGCGGCTGCGCCACATCCTTTACGCCGGTGAAGGACGGACTGCCGTGAAGTCCCAACCGGGTCTTGGCCGCGTCTGTCTCGTCCAGCAGATGGCTGACCGTCTCCGCCTCGGTGGAGGGCCGCAGCCTGCGGCACCGTTCCTTGGCCTCGTCGCTGACGGCCCGCTGTGCCAGCATTTCCAGCACGGCGGGCAGCTCCAGCGTCCGCATGGATTTTTCAAATAAGTCGCTCATATGTATGTCCTCACGTTATCCCAAAAGGGATTTGTAGTAGTCCAATGTCCGAAAGCTCCGCTCCAGTTGGCCGGCAGCAAAGGCCTCTCCCGCGTGATCCAGCTCCCGCAGCGCCGCGGGCTCCAGCGTGAAGGCGTACAGCCGCCGGCTGTCGCAGTACAGGATATGCCGCAGCGCCGCCAGCCCCGCTGCTGTCAGCGGCATACGCAGGCCGCCGGGCTGCTTGCAGCCGCCGCAGTGTACCACGCCGCGGAGCACGTCCAGCATGGGTGCCTCCGGCTCCTCCCGGCCGCACACGGCGCACGCCGAGGCCAGCGGCTCGAAGCCCGCCAGTGCCAGCAGCCGGAACTGGTACGCCGCCTTCACCAGTTGAGGCTCCTTGCCCAGATAGCACAGGGCGTACAGCGCGTTCAGCAGCAGTGACAATATCTCCGGCGACGCCGTCTCCTCAGCGCACACCGCCTCTGCCAGCTCCGTGAAGTAGGATGCCAGCGACAAAAGCACGATGTCCTGCCGCACGCCGTCGAACAACTCCAGCGTGGATGCCTCGTCCAGCATATACCAGTTTCCCCGCTTGTACAGCGTCATTTCTGAGTAGGCCAGCAGCTGGCTGGCGGCGGCGATGCGGCTGTTTTTCCGCCGCGCTCCCCGTGCGATAAGGGGAACTTTCCCCATATCCGGCGTCAGCACCGTCAGGATCTTATCCGTTTCCTTTGTCTCCGTGACCCGCAGCACAAGGCCGGTGGTCACTGTTTTCCCGTTTTGCATACCGCCTCCTGTTGGCCGCGCCACAGCAGATACGCCTCCGGTGCGCCGGTGTCGCAGAACAGCTCCCAGTAGTCCATGGCCGTCACCTCCCTGCCGTTAGCATGGAGGTCTGCGGCGGAATTATCACTGGGAATGCTTGGTGTTGGTTTTTGCCTCCGGCGGCAAGGGGCCGTTCCGTGCCTGCGGGCACGGGTCACTTTTGCTCTCGGCGGCAAAAGTGACCAAAAACGCCGTTCAAACCTGCGGTTTAAAAATCCGCCCGCGCCCCGCACATGGGGGCTTGCCGTTCTGCATCCCGCGCGAACGCGGCAAAGTTTAAACCACCCGAAATGTGGAATTGATCTGCTTCTGTCCCCGCTGCCGCTGAACGTCCAAAATGTAGAACTGCGCAGCGGCGCATTTCAGAGTAAAAGCGGCAGCGCTCAGAGAAATATGTCAGTTCAACATTTCGGACGAACCAGAACGCGGCGGCAAGCGGCGGAAGGAAATCCAAAAACCATGGGTTTTTGGCGGCGTTCTTTCCCCCATTTCTTTCGCTGCTGAAAGAAATGGGGCCGTCGGCGGCAAAAAGGAAATAATTTTGCCGCTGTTGGCAAAAGTGGGTCGCGCCGGAGCGCGAAATCTCCCTGCCGCGCCCGGGGGCACGGAATACCCTCACTCCTCCGCATACCCCTGACTGCGGATAAAGTTCGGGTTGTCCCGCCAGTTTGCCCCACCCGATGTTCCATCGGGCGGGGACCCCATCATTTCACCGCTTTACGGCGGAAATGAATCCCGCCTACGGAATTCTCCGAATTCACGCCGCACTCGCAGCGGCTCGCTGCCGCTCGCAGGAAAACCGGCTTCCGGTGCCGCTTAAGACCCTCACTCCTCCGTATACCCCTGACTGCGGATAAAGTTCGGGTTGTCCCGCCAGTTTTCCTTGACCTTTACCCACGTCTCCATGTACACCTTGGTACCCATGAACTTCTCGATGTCCCGCCGGGCCTGCGAGCTGATGCGCTTGAGCATCTCGCCGCCCTTGCCGATGATGATGCCCTTGTGGCTGGCCTTTTCGCAGTAGATGGTCACATCCAGATCGATGATGCCGCTGTCCACCCGCTCGGAGAACCGCGTCACCTCCACCGCCGTGCCGTGGGGGATCTCCTTGTCCAGACACCGCAGCATCTTCTCCCGCACGATCTCGGCGCAGACCTGGCTGTCCGCCTGATCGGTGGTCATGCCGTCGGGGAACAGCTGCGGCCCCTCCTGCGCGTATTTTTCCAGCTGGTGCATCAGATCCTCCAGTCCGTCGCCCGTCCGGGCGGAGATGGGGATGATGGCGTCAAAGCCGTCATACGCCTCACTGTACGCGGCGATGACCTCCAGCAGCGCGTCCTTCTTCTCCACGGTGTCGATCTTATTGATGCACAGCACGCAGGGCAGGTTTTCCTCCCGGATGCGCTGGAGCAGAATGCGCTCCGGCTCGCCCACATGGGCGATGGGCTCCACCAGCAGCAGCGCACACTCCACGCTGCTCAGGCTCTCCCGCACCACCTTGACCATGTAGTCCCCCAGACGGCTGCGGGGCTTGTGCAGGCCCGGCGTATCCAGCAGGACATACTGGGTATCGCCCCGGTTCACCACGCCGTAAATACGGTTGCGGGTGGTCTGGGGCTTGTCCGACACGATGGCGATCTTCTCGCCCACCAGTGCGTTGGTCAGGCTGGACTTGCCCACGTTGGGCCGTCCGCATACCGTGATCATCGCCGTTTTCGTAATGTGTTCCATCAGGTGATCCTCAACTTTCTTTCATTTGAGCTTTTTGTGTTTTATTTCCGTTCAAGGCCCAGTGCGGCCATGATGGTCTCCTCACGCGCCCGCATCTGCGCCTTCTGCCGGCCCTCGTCCATGTGGTCGTAGCCCAGCAGGTGCAGCACGGAGTGGACGGCCAGATACGCCAGCTCCCGCCGGTTGCTGTGGCCGTACTCCTTGGCCTGCGCCTTCACCCGCTCCAGCGAGATGGCCATATCGCCCAGCGGCACATAGCCCGTCCCCGGATCGGCGTCCTCCTGCCCGGGCAGCTCACCGGGCGTCAGCTCGAACTCCGGGAAGCTCAGCACATCCGTGGGTCTGTCCACCTGCCGCATCGCGCGGTTCAATTCCTGTATGCCCGCGTCGCCGGTGACATATACATCCACCTCGCAGGGCACGTCCACGCCCTGCTGGTCGAGGGCCGTGCGGATGACCTTGCGCAGGAAGCTCTTGGTGCCGTCGCTGACGCCGGGGACATCCGCCGTCACCGGGATATAGTGTCGTTTCATTTCTTTTTCTCCTCAAATTTCGCGTAGGCCTCGATGATGCGCTGCACCATCACGTGGCGCACCACGTCCTCCTTGGTGAGCTTGCAGACCGCTACACCCTCCACATCCCGCAGCACCTTCATGGCCTCCTTCAGGCCGCTGACCTTGTCGGCGGGCAGGTCGATCTGGGTCACGTCGCCGGTGATGACCACCTTGGAGCCGAAGCCCATACGGGTCAGGAACATCTTCATCTGTTCGCGGCTGGTGTTCTGCGCCTCGTCCAGAATGATAAAGCTGTCGTCCAGCGTACGGCCACGCATATACGCCAGCGGCGCCACCTCAATGTTGCCCCGCTCCAGATACTTCTGATACGTCTCCGCACCCAGCATATCGAACAGCGCGTCATACAGCGGCCGCAGGTAGGGGTCTACCTTGCTCTGTAGATCGCCGGGCAGGAAGCCCAGCCGCTCGCCAGCCTCCACAGCGGGGCGGGTCAGGATGATGCGGTTCACCTGCTTATCCCGGAAGGCGGCCACCGCCGCCGCCACCGCCAGATACGTCTTACCCGTACCGGCAGGCCCCACGCCGATGGTGACGGTCTGCTTCATAATGGCGTTGACGTACTCCTTCTGGCCGATGGTCTTGGGCTTTACGGGACGTCCCTTGCTGGTGATGCAGATAACGTCCTGTGTCAGCTCGCTGATGCGCTCGGCCTGTCCCGACCGCACAAGCCCCGTCACATAGCGCACGTGCTGGTCGGAGATGCTCTCGCCCTTGTTGGACAGCGTCAGCAGCGCCTGCACCGCCTTGACCGCCAGCATCACATTCTCCGGCTCGCCGGATACCACGATCTCGCCGCCCCGGTTCACCACCTGTACCTGAAATTCCGTCTCCAGCAGGCGGATGTTCTCATCGAAGGAGCCGAACAGGTTGACGGCCTCCTCCATACGTTCAATGCTGATGCGTTGTTCCATATTTGGGTCTTTACCTCCCCATATCCTGTATATCCAGCGGCGATGATACGCCGATCTGTTCCTCACACTCCGCGTGGAGCGTCACCACCAGCCGCGTCCCCTGCCGCACCGCGTCAAAGCGGTGGTGCAGCAGGCTTCCGTCCCGCTGCGCCAGCGCCGTGCGGAGCTGCGCCATAAGCTGCGCCTCTCCCTCCGCCCGGGCCTCCTCCGGTGAACGCTCCGCTTCCCCGGCGGCATAGCGCACGGTGCGTTCTGTCACCAGCGTCACCGGCAGCGTCAGGCCAAAGGGCAGCCGTGCCTGATGGTACAGGGTCATTTTATCACAATCGGGGCCAGTCATGCTACCCTTTCCGTAGATTTTTATGCGGTTTCTGCCCACATCCACCGCCAGATGGGTGACTGTCCCTGTCTCCCGCCCCTTTTCCCGCACCGTCAGCGGCACGGACACCGACAGCTCATACCACGTCCGCGCCCACACCTGCCCCATACCATGAAGCAGCCGGTAGCCCCGCCGGTCGGAGTCCACCACGCCGGAGATCAGCACCTGCCCCGCCGTGACGGTGCTGCCCGCCATGACCTGCGCCTCCCCGTCCAGCGCCTGCACACTGGTAACAAGGCCATCCCGGGCGGCCACCACATTGGTGATCTCCCCGTCGGTGTAGAGATGGGGCGGGCGCTGGCGCTCCACCACCTGCACGTGGGCGGTGCAGCCCCGCATATTCACCGTCAGCCACACCACGTCCGGCAGCTCCAGCAGCACATGGTTGCGCAGCTCCTCCTGCCGGATGCGGCTCCGCGCCCCCAGCGCCACGCCGTATTTTTCCAGTGTCCGCAGGATCGTCTCCGTTGGCACGGTGTCGTTGCCCGTCACTTGAAAGGCCCAGATATGGGTGCTGCCCAGCGCCATCACCAACACCAGCAGCCCTGCCGCCGCCAGCAGCACATACCGCCGCCTGTACTGCCGCCACACCTCCGGTGCGCCCTTCGTCCGCACCACGGTGAGCACCGCGTCCGTCTGCGTCAGCACCTGCCGCAGACGGGGCAGCTCGGCACGGTCGATGGTCGCCCGCAGCCGCAGCTCCGACAGCCACGTCAAGCCCCAGAACGGGATGCCGTGGGCAGCGCAGAGGTTCAGCACCCGCTCCGGCGCGGCGCTCTCCACCTCCACCGTCACCTGCCCCCGCAGGTAATTCAGCACCTTCCGATACATGGCCGCCCCTCACTCCACCAGCTCCACACCGCGGATGGTACCGTTGATGCGCAGCTCCTCATCGGTCATCACCGCCAGCTCCAGCCCTTCGCCCCGCACCCGTACCACCACCGTTCCGGCGTTGATGTCCACCGCCTCGGTGCTGTACGCCAGCACGCCGCGGTGCCGGTCGATGTACAGGGAGCGGTTACCCAGCAGCTCCATGCGCGCCACGCCGGATGCCAGATTTACCGGCAGATCCAGCCGGTCCATGGCCTGCTGGCTGACCTGCGCCCATTTTTTTGACAGCTTTGCCATATACGCACCTCCGATGCCCGTTCGCGGGTAAAAAAGCCTATGCGCCCAAGTGGGGAAACTTGCCTGTCCCCGCGCATATCCGGCAGAGATGGGCGCATAGGCTGACAGCGGTGATGTGCTTGAAAAAATGGCTTTTCCCGGCGGCAGCCACCTGCTCCGGCGTATTGGCACTGCTGCTGTTGACCTGTGGAAATACGGCGGCGCAGGGGGTACGGGATGGGATATCCCTCTGCCTCGCCTCCGTCATACCGGCGCTGTTCCCCTTTTTCGTGGCGGCGCAGCTTCTCACGTCGCTGGGCGCGGCGGAGGCGCTGGGCCGGACGGCAGGCCCGCTGTTCCGGCGGCTGTTCGGCATCAACGGCGCTGGCGCCGCCGCGTTTCTGCTGGGACTGGTCGGCGGGTATCCCGTAGGAGCAAAAGCCACGGGAAGCCTCGTGCGGCAGGGGCTCCTCTCTCCGGAGGACGGCGCACGGCTGCTGACCTTCTGCAACAACGCCGGGCCGGCGTTTATTCTGGGCATCGCGGGGCGCGGTGTGTTTCACAGCCCCCGGGCAGGGGCATGGCTATATCTCCTCCACGCCGCCTCCGCCACGGCGGTGGGGCTGCTCCTGTGCTGCGCCGGTAGGACGAAGCCGCCTGCCGTCCCTCGTACCGTCCCGACCGTGCCGACAAAAAAGCCGCCCGCCTCCCTCGCCGCCGCATTCATTGAGGCGGTGCAGAGCGGGGTGCGTGCCATGGCGGGCGTATGCGGCTTCGTCATCTTCTTTCTGGTGCTGCTGCGTCTGGCGGAGGGGGCTCTCGGTTCGCTGCCACCGGCAGCGGCGGGCTTTTTGGAGCTGACCAACGGCATTTTGCGCCTGACGCCGGATCGGCGCGGCTTCATCACGGCGGCGGGGCTGCTGGGCTGGGGCGGACTCAGCGTACACAGCCAGACGGCGGCGGTGCTGGGCGGCTCCGGCATCTCCCTGCGGCGGTATCTGCCCGCCAAGGCCTTGCAGGGTGCTTTATCGGCGGTGCTGGCTGCCGCCGTGTGGCGCTGGGTGCTGTGAAGCACCCGGACACCTCTCCCCACGCATAAAAAAAGAGACGGCTGCGCCGTCTCTTTTTTTATGTTTGCAGCTTTTCGCGAATGCGCCTCAGCGCTGGCCCTTGTCGTAGGGGATACCCTCGGCCTTGGGCGCGCGGGACTTCTTGGACGTAAACGCCAGCACCACCAGCGTGATGATGTAGGGCAGCATCCGGTAGAGGTGGGAGCTGATGCCGATCTCCGCCAGCCAGTACACACCGTCTCCGTTGATGTCGAGACTGGAATACGCCGCGGCGATGCACTTGAAGAGTCCGAACAGCAGGGAGGCTCCCGCGATGTTCAGCGGCTTCCAGTTACCGAAGATCATCACCGCCAACGCCAGAAAGCCGAAGCCCGCCACGTCGCCGTTGGAGGAGCAGTTCGCCGTGGTCAGTGCGTACACAAAGCCGCCCATGCCCGCCAGCGCGCCGGAGATCGTGGTACCGGCATAGCGCATTTTGTAGACATTGATGCCCAGCGAGTCCGCCGCCTGCGGATTTTCACCGCACGCCCGCAGCCGCAGGCCAAAGCGGGTCTTGTAGAGCAGGATGGACAGCACCACAAAGATGATGATGCAGATATAGGTTGCCAAATACACCTTGTGCAGCAGGGTGGTGCCCAAAAAGCCCAGATCGTCCGTCTTAGTGAAGCCCAAGGTGGTCTTTTTGATCATGAACCAGCTGGCGGCGTCACCGGTGGCCATCTGCAGGGTGTTCTGGTTGGCAATGATGCGGATGAGGAACAGCACCAGAGCCGGGGCCATCAGGTTCAGTGCCGTACCGCCGATGGTCTGGTCGGCGCGCAGGTTCACGGAGGCGAAGCTCAGAAGCAGAGAGAACAGTGCGCCGAACAGGGCTGCCGCCAGCATCGCCAGCAGCTCAAACCCCTGCAGCGCCACCCAGTCGCCCGCCGCCTTCGCCGTGTCGAACACATGGGCCTGCTGCATCAGCCGCACGAACAGTACGCCGATAAAGGCACCGAAAATCATAATACCTTCCAGCGCCAGGTTGATGATACCGCTGCGCTCGGCAAACACGCCGGCCAGCGCCACGATCATCAGCGGGACAGCATAGATAAAGGTCTGTTGGATCAGAAATGTCATGCCTGCTCTCCTCCTTCCTGATTTTGCGCCGGTGTATCAGGCGGCTGTGCCGCCGCTTCCGCAGGTGCGGGCGCCGCGGCAGGCTCCGCTGTCTTGCGCTTCTTACGGCCGGTCAGCCACATACGGATGACCAGTGAGAAGGCGGAGAGATACACGATCACGGAGATGATCACGTTGGTGATGTACTCGTTATAGGCGGTGAGGTTCGTCAGCTGCATACCGACGATATCCAGCATCGCCATGAAGATACCGGTGAAAACGACAGCGATGGGGTTGTTCACCGCCAGCAGCGCCACGGGGATGCCGTTGAAGCCCACGCCGGGGAGAGACTGATAGGTGCTCCAATAGAACTCGGTGTTGCCGCTGAGCCAATAGAGCGCCGCACCAGTACCCGCCAGCGCGCCGGCGATGGCCATGGACAGCACGATGTTGCGCTTATCGGAGATACCGGCATAACGGGCGGCGTGGCGGTTGGAGCCGCAGGCCTTCAACTCGTAGCCGAAGGTGGTTTTCTCCATGATAATGTAAACCACGACAGCCAGCAGGATCGCCACTAAGATACCGCCATTGACCTGGGATCCGGGGAAGATCTTATCAAGCCCCAGCTTGGGGGTCGCCACGCCGTTGAAGGTGGTTTTGTAGATGTAGCCGGACTTGGTGTTTTCCACCATGTTTTTGAAATTGCTGATGTCGAACATCCACGTCACGAGGTTGGCGGCGATCCAGTTTGTCATGATACACGCCAGCACCTCATTGATGTTCAAAAGTGCCTTCAAAAGGCCGGGGATCGCGCCCCACAGGGCGCCGGCCAGCATACCGCCCAGAAATGCCAGCACCCAGATAAGTCCCGCGGGAACAGCGCTGGAGGGAATGCCGAGGGCGATATACAGCGTCGCCAGCGTACCCATCAGGTACTGACCCGGTGCGCCGATGTTGAAAAGTCCCGTCTTAAAGGCGACGGCCACGGAAAGGCCGGTCATGATCAGCGGCATGGCGCGGAAGAGCATATTGCCGATGTTCTGGGCATTGAAGCCCCAGCTCAAGGCGCCGGTGGCATCGCGGCCGGTGTTCAGAATACCGGCGAAGATCAGCCGGATGCCGTCCCAGATGCCGCTGCCGGAGATCTTGCTGTTGAAGGCGCCGACGACGATCACCACGATGCCGCCGACCAGCAGTCCCGCCAGAATGGAGATCAGCGAGGAGATGACCTTCTTGGTGCCTTCCTTGGCGTAGAGGGCGGAGAATTTTTCTTTCATACCGTTTCACCTGCTTTCTGCGCCCGCTTGGCGCCGGCCATATACAGGCCCAGCTCCTGCACGGTGATCTGCTTGGGATCAAATTCGCCCACGATCTCACCCTCGTAGACCACAAGGATGCGGTCGGAGAGGCTCATGACCTCATCCAGCTCCAACGATACCAGCAGCACCGCCTTGCCGCGGTCACGCTCCGCTACCAGCTGGCCATGGATGTATTCGATCGCGCCGACGTCCAGACCACGGGTAGGCTGTACCGCCACGATCAGGTCCTTGTCCCGGTCGATCTCCCGGGCGATGATGGCTTTCTGCTGGTTGCCGCCGGACATACTGCGGGCAATGGTCACAGGACCCTGACCGCTGCGGACGTCGTACTGCTCAATAAGCTTTTCGCTGTACGCGCGCACAGCGTCGCGGCGGATGAAGCCGTGGTTCTGGAATTGCGGCTCCCGGAAGCACTGGAGCACCAGATTCTCCTCCAGCGTAAAGTCCAGGATCAGGCCGTGCTTATGGCGATCCTCCGGGATGTGGCTCATATCGACGCCGCGCTGGCGGATAGAGGCGTGGGAGATGTCTCTTCCGCAGAGGGTGATCTTGCCGGTGGAGCGGTCAAGACCGGTCAGCCCATGCACCAGCTCCGTCTGGCCGTTGCCGTCGATACCGGCGATGCAGACGATCTCCCCGGCGCGGACGGTGAAGCTTACATGGTTCACGGCGTTGCGCTTGTGGTTGTGGGATGCCACGCACAGGTCCTCCACCTCCAGCACGGCTTCGCCGGGCTGGGCGGGCTTTTTAACGACCTCCAGCTGCACGGGACGCCCCACCATCATGTTGGAGAGCTCCTGCTTGTCGGTATCGCAGGTGTTGACCGTACCCACATAGCGGCCCTTACGCAGCACGGTAACGCGGTCGGAGACCTCCATGATCTCGTTGAGCTTGTGGGAGATAAAGAGGATGCTCTTGCCCTCCGCCGCCAGATTCTTCATGATCTGCATCAGCTCATCGATCTCCTGCGGCGTCAAAACGGCGGTAGGCTCGTCGAAGATCAGTATCTCATTGTCGCGGTAGAGCATTTTCAGGATCTCCACACGCTGCTGCATACCCACGGTGATGTCCTCGACAAGGGCATCGGGGTCGACCTGCAAGCCGTATTTCTCGCTGAGCGCCAGTACCTTTGCGCGGGCCGCCTTTTTTTGGATAAAGCCCATCTTCGTGGTCTCCGCGCCCAGAATGATGTTGTCCAGCACCGTAAACACGTCCACCAGCTTGAAATGCTGATGAACCATGCCAATGCCAAGAGACGTCGCTACATTGGGGTCGGTGATCTCCACCTTTTTGCCGTCCTTGCGGATCTCGCCGGCCTCCGGTTGATACAGGCCAAAGAGCACCGACATCAGCGTGGATTTTCCCGCACCGTTTTCGCCCAAAAGCGCGTGGATCTCGCCGCGCCTGAGCTGCAGCGTAATGTCGTCATTGGCCTTGATGCCGGGAAACTCCTTGGTGATGTGAAGCATCTCGATCACATACTGGGGAGTATTGTCCATGCCGCCACCTGCTTTCTGTAAGTTAGTTCTGCTCCCCCTGTTGGCTAAGGGACACAATAAATATCTGTATTATAAAGGATAGCGCGGAAAATTGCAAGAAAACCGCCTCGGTCTCATGCAAAAAGAAAAATTTGTGCAGGGAAAAGAAAAAGAGACGCCCGTGGGCGTCTCTTTTTATGTAGCAAGGCTGAAATTACTCGACCACGTTCAGGGTCAGGCTGTCCGTGCTGGCCAGCTTGGTGTAGTCGTTGTCCACAACCAGCGTGCCGTCGGCCATAGCCTTGATCATGGCGTTGTAATCGTCAACGCTCCACTTGGTCAGGGACCAGGTAGCAGTGGGCAGACCCACAGCGTCGTCCTTAGCGCCCAGGGTAGCGCAGGTGCCGCCCATGGCAGCGAAGGAGCCGTCATACACCTTGGCGCAGGCCCACTGCACGGAGGCAGCCAGACCCTTCATCGCGGAGGTAACCACGGTGTCGGACTCGAAGGACTGGTCAACGTCAACGCCGACCACTGCGCCGTCATTGGCGGAGGCAGCAGCAGCGATGGAGGCGAACATGGAACCGCCGCAGGCAAAGATGCACTCGGTGCCGTTCTCATACCAGCCGTTGGCCATGGTCTGCAGCTCGGGGGAAGCGGAGAAGGAGCTGCCGTACAGCCAGGAGTAATTCATCTCGACCTTCTCATTCAGCTCAGCAGCAGCAGCGGAAGCGCCCTGCACGAAGCCGTAGCCGTAACGGCAGCAGGCGGGGTTGGTGCCGCCGCCACCGCCGGTGAAGCCCAGCTTGGTGTAGCCTTCCTTAACAACAGCGTAACCGGCCAGATAGCCGCACTGCTCTTCCTGGAAAGCGATGCCCAGGGTGTTGGTCAGGGGGTTGCCGTCGGCGTCAGCCATGGCCCAGCCATCCACGAACACGAAGGAAACATCGGTGAACTCGGCAGCGGCCTTAGCCAGAGCGTTGCCCTGCATGAAGCCGGCGCAGACAATGATCTTGGCGCCGTTGTCGGCAGCGGCCTTCATGGCGTCATAGCGGTCATCATCGGTGGCCTGATCGCCGTTGGCGGGCTGATAGTACTTGTAGCTCAGGCCGTTTGCGGCAGCGTAGAGCTTCACGCCGTCAAAGGTACCCTGGTTGAAGGACTTATCCTTCAGCTGGCCCACGTCGGTGACGAACGCGATCTCATACTTTCCATCCTCGGAGGTCATCTCGTCGGCGATATCGTCGGCGTTGACGACAGTCTGCGTCTGGGTATCGTCGGGGTCGGTGTTGTCCGGCTCCTGGATATCGGGCTGCTTCTGCTCGCCGCAGGCGACCAGAGACAGAGCCATGACCAGAGCCAAAATCAGAGCAAGAAACTTTTTCATGATTCTTAATCTACCTTCCTAAATTTTTTTATTTTCGCGCCTCGCGGCGGGAAAACCAAGTATGCGGAGGAGAGATGCCCCTCTCACCGCAGGGTGCATTATAGCAGATTCCTTTACAAATAGCAAGCTATTCCCACACTTTCCAGAGACATTCTGAACAAATTTTACAGTTTATTTGCATTTGGTTTGTGCGAAACGCACGTTTTTTTACTTGGCTGCCATTTTCACCGCGATTTCCAAACCGATCTTCATCATGTTGGTGAAGGTGTTCTGGCGGTCGTCGGCAGACAGCTCCTCGCCGGTGACGAGGTTATCGGAGATGGAGCAGATGGCCAGTGCCCGCTTGCCGGTATAGGCAGCGGTGCAGTACAGGCCGGCGGCCTCCATCTCCACGGCCATGACCCCCATCTTGGCGTAGCGCATATTGCGCCCGGCGGCGTCATAGAACGTGTCGGAGGAGTAGAGGTTGCCCACGGGCATCTTTACGCCCAGTTCCTTGGCGCTCTCCACGGCGGCCATCAGCAGGTCGAAGTCGCAGATGGGCGCGTAAGCGCCGCCCAGCTCGTACTGGTCGGCAAAGCTGGAATTGGTACAGGCGCCCTGACCGGCCACCACGCTGCCCAGCTCCAGATCGGCGCGCATGGCGCCGGCGGAGCCGACACGGATGATGTTGTCCACATCGTACTGGGTGTACAGCTCATAGGAATAAATGCCGATGGAGGGGATTCCCATGCCGCTGGCCATAACGGAGACAGGCACACCCTTGTAGGTGCCGGTGTAGCCCTGCACGCCGCGGACATTGTTGACCAGCTTCGGCTCGGTCAGGAACGTCTCCGCGATAAACTTGGCCCGCAGGGGGTCGCCGGGCATGAGAACGGTCTTGGCGAAATCGCCCTTGGCGGCGTTGTTGTGGGGGGTAGGCATAGTGATTCCTCCTTATATAATTATTGTTCCATGGCCTTGACGGCCTTGACGATACGGCTGGTGCCCAGACGATCCGCGCCCAGCGCGACGAAGTCCCGGGCGTCGTTGAGGTCGGCGATGCCGCCGGCGGCCTTGATCTTCACATGGGGCGCCACGTGGGCCTTGAACAGCGCTACATCCTCGCGGGTAGCACCGCCGCCGCCGAAGCCGGTGGAGGTCTTGATATAGTCCGCGCCGGACTCGGACACCACGCGGCACAGCTCGATCTTCTCGGCATCGGTGAGCATACACGTCTCGATGATGACCTTCAGCAGCTTGCCGCCGCAGTGCTCCTTGATGGCCTTGATCTCGTCCAGCACCTGCTCGTACAGGCCGTCCTTGACCCAGCCGATGTTGATGACCATGTCGATCTCCGACGCGCCGTTCTTCACGGCGTCGGCGGCCTCAAAGCACTTGGCGGCGGTGGTATCGTAGCCGTTGGGGAAGCCGATGACGGTGCAGATGGCGATCTTACCGTCCACATATTCCGCCGCCTGCTTCACATAGCTGGCGGGGATGCAGACGCTGGCGCAGCCGTACTTCACGCCGTCGTCGCAGATGGCCTTGATCTCCGCCCATGTGGCGGTCTGGCTCAGCAGCGTGTGATCCACGCGGCCGAGGATATTTTTCAGCTCTTCGTTCATAGAAAAGGCTCCTTTCGGGATTTTTCCGCTCATACAAAGCAATTATAGCACAGGCAGCGGAAAATAGCAAGACAAAGGGTGGGGTTCCGCACCGGGGCGCGAGGTAGGGGCATTTCACTCCGACGGCAAAAAGACCACCGCCGATACAACCGAAAAAAGAGGAGAGGGAATTTCCCTCTCCTCTTTCAAAAAGCCGGTGTTGGCGCGGTTTTGCTTACTTCCCGAAGTAGCGGTTCAGCAGACCCTCCTGTCTCTTATACACATCTGACGCTGCCGACGAATA
>ERZ1027188.426-NODE-426-length-17029-cov-19.161070_pt1 | contig 17029 bp, 17 predicted proteins | sample MGYA00519273_ERZ1027188 | MGnify/ENA primary metagenome ERZ1027188 (study PRJEB26926, sample SAMN06164623) | human gut metagenome | biome: ENVO:00009003; feature: ENVO:2100002; material: ENVO:00002003 | host: Homo sapiens | place: USA | collected 2012 ... | reverse complement strand
AGAAGGAATTGGGTTGGGAGCCATCTCTCCAGTTTGAGGAGGGTATCGAGGAAACTGTGAAGTGGTATCTTGAGAATCAGGACTGGATGGATCATGTTACTTCTGGGGAGTATCAGAAGTATTATGAAAATATGTATAAAGACAGATAAAAATGGATAAGAAATGGAGATAATAAAGACAAATATTCAGGATGTGTTGATTATAGAGCCGCATCTTTTCAGAGATGCTCGTGGTTATTTTTTCGAGAGTTTCAGTGAGCGTGAGTTTGAAGAGAAGGTGACTCCGATTTTAGGACATAGTGTTCACTTTTGTCAGGATAATGAGAGCATGAGCTGTTATGGAGTGATGCGTGGTTTGCATTTCCAGCGTCCGCCATATACCCAGAGCAAGTTGGTAAGATGTATGAAGGGCAGGGTGCTAGATGTTGCAGTAGATATCCGCAAGGGATCGCCAACGTATGGCAAGCATGTAGCGGTAGAGTTGACTGAGGATAATCATCGTCAGTTCTTCATTCCGAAGGGCTTTGCCCACGGCTTCGCCGTCCTCTCCGAGACTGCCATCTTCCAGTATAAGTGTGACAACTTCTATCACCCAGAAGCTGATGGTGGCATCAGCATCCTTGATGACACTTTAGGCATAGATTGGAAGATTCCTACCGATCGTGCCAACCTCTCAGAAAAGGATACGAAGCACGAAATGCTAAAGGATTTCGCCTCTCCTTTCGACATCAATGTAGATTTATATAAGTAATAAGCTGCCTCTCAATGCGCCAGCCGACACAAAATTACATTTTTATTGCGTAAGAACTCCCAGGCTACCCTTTAGGGCACAGGCTCGGCAGACTGGTCAAATGTTAAATCTAATCATTTTTATTTTTAACAACTCTTGAATCGCCTTTAAATAAAGGCGGTTCTGAGGTTGTATGCAAATATAGGTGGTTACTTACATTAAATATTTCTATAATGAATCAATCAAAGACAACACTTCAAGATGTATTGTTTCTGCGATGTCTTGCGGTTATCTCCCTTGTGGCATGGCATAGCTATTGCTCATATATATGTTGGGGATACGGGAACTCGCCATTGGATGGAGCTTATACACAACTTTTCAGTTTCTTGACTCCTGACGCAAATATGCCTTTGTTTACCTTTTTAGCAGGCTACTTATTCTGTTTCTTACTAAGGAAAAAACAGAAGTATCAAGAGTTCAAGCCTTTTTTGAAAAATAAGGTACATAGGCTGCTCATACCATTCCTGGTATTGGGAACATTAACCAATCTTACACAGGTTAATCGCAATTTCTTACCAGAAATGTTTTATGGCAAGCCGAGCCACTTGTGGTATTGCCTGATGCTTTTTTATTGTTATATAGCTTGTTGGTTGATAGAGAAGAGAGGGCAGAAATACAATATTGCAGCAATGTGTGTTAGTATGGCGGTTGTAATTGCGCTAGGTAAGGGAGCTCTTGGTCCCAATGTTCCTTTCGGACTATTCTTGCCAGTATATTACTATTGTTATTTCTATATAGGATATCTTGTATTCCATTACAAAGAGAATTTCTTAAGATTTATGAAGAAATATTGGATGGTAGTTTTTCTAGGTTATGGAGCTTTGTCTATATTGGATAAGTCGCATCTAATCCTTATTCATAGTTTGAGTTACATCTCTTTATTACTCTTCGTTTTCAATTCTGGGGGGGCAAATTCTGCAAAATTATCGCAAGATAGATTGCTTACTAGAGTTGTCAATTCTATAGCGAAATGCAGTATGGGCATCTATGTATTCCATCAATGGATTATTTGGAATATTACTCGTCCTCAATTCTTGCATAACTTTATACATGAACGTTATATCATCTTTCCATTATTATGCGGGATACTTATATTTTTGTTGTCATGGTTGATGACACACCTATTGACTAAGTACACCAGAGTGGGAAGGTATCTGTTGTTATAAAAATAATAATTTAAAAAATATGAAAGTTGTACTTTTAGCAGGGGGCTTTGGCACACGTATTAGTGAGGAAAGTCAGTTTAAGCCAAAGCCAATGATAGAAATTGGTGGTATGCCAATTCTGTGGCACATTATGAAGGAGTATTCTTATTACGGTCACAATGAGTTTATCATTTGTGCTGGTTATAAGCAAGAATACATCAAGGAATGGTTTAACAATTATTTCCTTCATAATAGTGATGTTAGTTACGACTGGACAAAAGGTACCAATGAGGTAACTATACAGCATAGCCAGTTGGAGCCTTGGAAGGTGACTATTGTAGATACTGGTTATAATACGATGACAGGTGGACGTATCAAGCGAGTCCAAAAATATGTAGGTAATGAGCCTTTCTTCATGACATATGGTGATGGAGTTTGTGATGTAGATATCAATGAACTCTTAGAGTTCCATCAGAATCATGGCAAGATTGCAACTCTTACAGCAGTTAAAATGGCACAGGAGAAGGGGGTTCTCAATATCGGAGGTGATAATGCTGTTAAATCATTCCGAGAGAAAAACATGCTGGATGGTGCACCAATCAATGCTGGATATATGGTCTTGAAACCACAAATTTTCGATTACATAGATGGTGATAGCACGGTCTTCGAAAAAGAGCCATTGGAGAAATTGGTGGAAGAAGGACAGTTGATGTCTTACATCCATGAAGGCTTTTGGCAGTGCATGGATAATATTAGAGAGAAGAATATGTTAGAGAAGCTTCTTGCTACTGGAACAGCTCCTTGGAAGAAGTGGACTAGAGAGGTACCTAGAAAATAATGTATAGCAATGGTAGATTTATTCAATAATTTCTATAAAGGAAAGAGAATCTTGGTAACAGGACACACTGGTTTCAAAGGAAGCTGGCTTTCCATTTGGCTCCATGAGTTGGGAGCAGAAGTAGTTGGTGTAGGTTTGGAATCTTATTCCGATAAGGACAACTTTGTGTTGTCAGGTATAGGTAAGAAAATAAAGGCCGATATCAGAGCCGATATCAGAGATGGTGAGAAGATGAAGCAAATCTTTGCTGAGTATCAGCCTGAGATTGTTTTCCATCTTGCAGCTCAGCCTTTGGTTCGATTAAGTTATGACGTTCCTGTAGAAACATACGAAGTGAATGTAATGGGAACCATTCATGTGATGGAGGCTATTCGCTCAACGCCAAGTGTAAAAGTCGGTGTGATGATTACTACTGATAAGTGCTATGAGAACAAGGAACAGATTTGGGGATATCGTGAAGATGAACCAATGGGTGGTTATGATCCTTATTCTTCTTCTAAAGGCGCAGCCGAGATTGCTATCAACTCATGGCGTAGAAGTTTCTTTAATCCTGCCGATTATGGTAAAAAACACTATGTGGCGTTGGCAAGTGTAAGAGCAGGTAATGTGATTGGCGGAGGTGACTGGGCACTTGATCGTATTATTCCAGATTGCATTCGAGCTTTGGAGGCTGATAAGACTATCGAAATCCGTTCACCAAAGGCAATCCGTCCTTGGCAGCATGTGTTAGAGCCTTTAGGTGGTTATATGCTTCTTGCTTCAAAAATGTGGGATGACCCAACAAAATATTGTGAAGGTTGGAACTTTGGGCCTCGTACAGAATCTATAGCCAATGTTTGGAGTGTTGCTTCAAAACTTATCGATAGCTATGGAAAGGGAGAACTGAAAGATGTTTCCGACCCTAATGCTCTTCATGAAGCAAATCTTTTGATGCTTGATATCAACAAAGCTCATTTTAAATTAGGATGGGAACCACGTATGAATATTGATCAATGTATAAATATGGTAGCTGATTGGTATAAACGTTATCAGGCAGAGGATGTTTATCATCTTTGTGTTGAACAAATTCATAAATATATAAGCTGATGAAAGAAACAGTTTTAGTCACTGGTGCAGGGCCTAATGGAATAACAGGAAAACTTATTAGGGAAAAACTTGCTAACGAGTATATGATTCTTGCACCATCAAGTAAAGAATTAGATTTGACTAATGATGATATAGTTAATAGATTCTTTGAAGATAACAAAATTGATTATGTTATTCATAGTGCAACTTTTAGACCTCTCCATAATACTACACAGCATTTTGTTGATGATGTATTGGAAAGTAATCTTCGTATGTATTTTACATTAGCACGCCAAAGGAAACATTACAAGAAGATGATTTATTTTGGAAGTGGAGCTGAGTATGCAAAAACTTCAGCTATTATTAATGTGAAAGAAGAAAATGTCGGTCGAGAAATACCAAAGGATCAGTATGGATTTGGAAAGTATATTATGAATGAACATGCTAGAAATAGCGATAATATCTATAATCTTAGATTGTTTGGTACAATTAATCCTTACGAAAGATGTTCAAAAAATGTGATTAGTAATATCTGTGCAAAGGCTATTTGTTCAAACAAAATCAACTTGCGAAAAAACTGTAAGTTTAGTTTTGTTGATATGGAAGATGTTGTAAATATTGTAAAGAGGATTCTTCGGGAAGATTTGCAATATCACGATTTCAATATAACTTCAGGTAAAGTGTTTTATCTGTCAGAAATAGCAGAAATAATATCCAATATGTCTGGTAAACATAATCCAGTCATTTTTGAGAATGAAGGTCTAAATTTAGAGTATACTGGCTCTAATGAGCGTATAATTAATCAATTGCGTAATTTTAAATTTACGGAAATTACAGATTCTCTAAAGAAAGTATATGATTATTATTATCAAAATCAGGCGTTAATTGATATTGATAAATTAGATTCTAGATGGAAATAAATAATACTCAAATGATTAAAGTTTCAGACTTCATAATTAATTTTTTTGAAAAACAAGGTGTGAAGCATATGTTTATGCTTCCTGGTGGTATGGCTATGCATATTGATGATTCTATAGGATATGCAAAAAACATTAAGCCAGTATTTATGTTACATGAGCAGGCATGTACTTTTGCTGCGGAGTCTTATGCTAGAGTAACAAATAACTTAGGTGTTGTTTGTACAACATGTGGACCTGCGGCAACTAATACTCTTACTGGTGTTGCTTGTTCTTGGATAGAATCAACTCCGTTATTAGTATTAACTGGACAGGTTAAGAGAGCCGACTTAGCTCAAGATCCAAATTTGCGTCAACTTGGTGTACAAGAGGTTAATATAGTAGATATGGCAAAGCCTATTACCAAATATGCGAAGTTGATAACAGAACCTGAGAATATTCAATATGAATTAGAAAAGGCTGTATATTTGTGTAAAGAAGGCAGACCTGGACCTGTTTTGTTAGATATTCCTGTTGATGTTCAGGCATGCAGAGTTGACGAAACAACACTGAAACACTTTGTACAGAAAGATAAAGGTAGATATTCTATTAGCGATGCTCTGATTGATGAGGTTGTTTCTCAAATAGAAAAAGCCAAACGACCAGTTTTTTATGTAGGTGCCGGAGTTAATGTCGCAAATGCTAGTGAAGACTTCCGTAAGCTAGCTGAAAAACTAAACATTCCTGTTCTTGTTCATTGGAATGGTATGAATTTACTGGAGAATGAACATCCTTTATTTATGGGACATCCTGGAGCTGTAGGTCAACGTGCGGCAAACTTTGTTTTGCAGAATGCAGATTTGTTAATAACTATCGGAACTAGACTGGCATTGCTTCAAACTGGATTTAATTTTGCTGGTTATGCTAAGAATGCTTTTCATGTAATGGTTGATATAGACAAGGCTGAACTTGATAAAACAACATTGCATCCGAATTTAAAAATTCAGGGAGATGCTGGTGAATTTATAAGAAAGCTTTTGGCTTCCGATATTCAGGTTGGAGATTATTCTAAATGGATAATGAAAGGTAAGGAATGGAATACAAAATATCCTTCTCTGAATCCTGAGTGGTTGAAAGATTCTAAATATATTAATTCCTTCTATTTCGTTGATGAATTATCTAGGCAGATGAATGCTAATGACATTTATTGTGGTGGTAGAGCTGGTACCTGTGTTGATGCTGTTATTCAGGCTTTTAATGTGAAAAAGGGACAAGGTGTTTATGTTACCAAAGGATTGTCTTCAATGGGAAATGGTCTTCCGGCAGCTATCGGTGCAGCTTATGCTACAAAGAAAAAGGTTGTTTGTGTGAATGGCGATGGAGGCTTTGCTATGAATATTCAGGAATTAGAGGTTATTCGAAGAGATAATCTCCCTGTAAAAATGTTTATTCTTGACAATCAAGGTTATTCAACAGTTAGAAATACTCAAACAAATGTCTTTGATGGTCATTTTGTTGGCTGCAATGAAAATAGTGGTCTAACAATAGGTAACATAAAGGGTGTAGCAGAAGCTTATGGTATCAAGACATTTGTGTTGAAACATGCAGAGAATATTTCAGCAACGATATCAGATGTGTTAAGTTATGATGGACCTGCTCTTTGTGTAGTATGGGTTGATCCTGCTCAGCCTATTGTACCAAGACAAGCAAATTATAAAACACCAGAAGGTCAAATGGCTTCAAGACCTTTAGAAGATATGCGTCCATTGCTTGAAAGAGAAGAATTAGAGGAAATAATGTCTGTTTCTAAAGAACAATAAATGGCACTTAAACAATTTGTTACTCAAAAACTAGGAGTTGATAAGGCAATATTCTATACATTGGTAGGACGAAGCTTGGGAATACCGGTTTCTGTCCTTACCATATTCTTTATTGCCCGTTTTCTATCACCAGAAGAGCAAGGCTACTATTATACTTTTGGTAGTATTGTTGCCTTGCAGGTGTTTTTTGAGTTAGGCTTGACTGGTATCATTACCCAGTTTGTAGCTCATGAGGCATCTCATCTCTCGTGGAATGGTAGAGTGTTCGTTGGTGAGGAAAAGTATAAGTCACGTTTGGCGTCATTGCTGCGATTCTGTGCAAAGTGGTATTCCCTATTTGCCGGATTTATCGTAGTTTTGCTGCTTGTGGCAGGTATTACTTTTTTCAATCATTATAATGCGCATGGTAAGGATATCAACTGGGCATTGCCTTGGATTATTCTGGTTATGGGTACGGCTTTCAATTTTCTCATAGCTCCTATTACTTCATTTGTAGAAGGTTTGGGTAAAGTAAAAGAGATGGCCCAGATTCGTCTTATCCAACAAGTTTGTCAGCCTATTGTGGTATGGGGTGGATTTATATTGGGGGCAAAGCTCTTTGTCTCAGGTATGGATGCCCTATTAAAAGTTAGCGTGGTGCTTTTCTTTATCTGCAATTCTTCAATCTTTAAGATATTGAAGAGTATATGGAAAGAGAAGGTTTCTGAAGTAATCAGTTATAAGAAAGAGATATTCCCTTTGCAGTGGCGTATTGCTGTAAGCTGGATTAGTGGCTATTTCATCTTCCAACTTTTTAATCCGGTACTCTTTGCTACAGAGGGTGCTAAGGTTGCTGGACAAATGGGATTGACCCTTCAGGCACTGAATGCCTTGCAGGCTTTGACTCTTAGCTGGATCAATACAAAGGTACCACGTATTTCTGGATTGATAGCTTTGAAAGAATATGTTCAGTTAGATACCTTGTTTAATAAGACTTTCAAGCAGGTGATGGCGATAGGTTTAACTTTCGTCTTCTTGTTTGTTATTGTTCTTATCACATTCCAGGATTTGAACATTACTCTCTTTGGTGTAGATTTCGGAACCCGTTTCTTGCCTGCAATTCCGTTGATACTTATGGCTTGGGCAACCATCTCGATGATGCCTGTTAACTGTTGGGCTACCTATTTGCGATGTCACAAGAAGGAGCCTTTGATGGTTAATAGTGTAGTAATCGGTATCTTGTGTTGCGTTTCAACATTGTTGTTTGGAAAAATGTATGGATTGATGGGTGTTGTATGTGGTTTTGCCGTTTTGCGGTTGATTTCTTTAATTTGGATAAATAAAATATTTAAAAATAAAAAAAATGAATGGCATGGAAAATAATCAGCCTTTATTAAGTATTTGCATACCAATTTATAATAGAGTAGAATACTTAGAGAAAATGTTAAAACGATTTTCTGAAGATAAGGAGTTGTTTGATAGTAAAATAAATCTACTCATATCAGACAATTGCTCTACTGATGATATAAAGTCATGTGTTGATAAATTTAAAATGAATGGTTTAAAGCTCTCCTATAATCGCAATCAAAAAAATTTGGGAGCAGATGGTAATTTTTTATATTGCTTTAATCACGTATCAGGAAAGTATTGCTGGCTTTTAGGTAGTGATGATATTCCTGTTTCTGGTTTTTTAAGAACCTTAATCGGAATCTTGGAAAACAATGATTATGGCTTGTTTCATTTGAATTGCTATTCTGGTAGAGAAAATAGCATAAAAAACTATTCAGACAATCAGCAATTTTTGAAAGATATTAATTTTTGGATTACATATATGAGTTCTAATATTATTAAATCTTCATATATAAATCAAGTAAATGGATATAATTATCTTGGTACAAACCTTCTTCAGGTGCCATACTATCTTATTTCTTGTTTGAAAGAAAATAAGAATGGAATATATTTTACGAGTTGCTTTGAACAAGATAATGATAGTGCAAATAATGGTAGCTTTAATTTTTTTAAGGTTTTTGTAGAGAATTTGTTTAATATTTATAGTGTATTTCAGAAAGAAGGTCTTCTTACAGAGAATACAATTGATAGTATTAAAAAATATCAATTTGAACATTTTATCTTTTCACGCATTGTTTTATGTCTTATCTTGAAAAAAAATAAAAACTATCTTACAGATGGTGCTTGGAGTATTATATGGAGACATTATGGTAAAAAATATTATTTCTATTTGTTTCCTCTTAAAAAGACTGTTCAAATAGTGATTTGCAAAATAAAGAGATTGTTCAACTATTAATGTTACGATTATGCTTATTCAAAACAAATTATTTGTTGTACTTGTGATATATAAGCAAAAGTTATCAGAATCAGATTCTTATATAACTTTAATGTCATTATTGAAATCTCAATCTTTAGCTCATGTTTTAATATATGACAATTCACCAAAGAGTTTCATGCAAGAAACTATTCCTGATAAAATTGATTATATTAGAGATTTTGATAATTCTGGTTTAGCGGTTGCTTATAATTGCGCTTTAAAAAAAGCTTTGGCGCAGGGATGTTTTTGGCTATTATTACTTGATCAAGATTCTCAAGTAAAGAAAACTTTATTTGAAGAGTTTTATCTTGAAAAAGCAAATTTTGAGAATATTGCTATTGTTGTCCCACAGATATATAATCATGATGGACGTTCTATATCTCCATTATCTTGGGATAAGCATAAAAAAGTTAAATGTGGATTTCATAAACAACTTCACTGTATTAATTCATTATCAATTATAAATATTGAATTTGCAATAGACGTTATGAAAGGATTTGATGAAAACTTCCCGTTAGATATGCTGGATTATAGTACATGTAATTTCGTTAATAAGTCAAAGTATGGCTATTGGGTTTTATCGTGCAAAATGGAACATTCCTTATCTGTATTATCTGATGGTTATGTTAGTGTTGAAAGATATAAATCCATACTTTTGTCGGAAGTTAGATTTTTTAAAATGACGAAGAAGTTTAAAACATATTTGGTTAGACTGATTTTACGAACTTTTAAATTTATACTTTTCAAAAGATACAATCATGCATGGATTAACATAAAGTATTTATTATCATTATTGTGATAGATTACTATTATATAAAGCTTGATAGAGTGTTTGAGTTGTTAAAAATATCGAACTTGCATATAGTGAAATTTGCAATGAAATTAATGCAATGGTTAACAAAAAATTGGTGTTATGGTGGATAATATAAAAAATAAAAAGGTATATTACTTTTTTTCATTAATGTTATACGAGTTGTTTATTTTGGGTAGTGGGCAATTAGTTCATATTATTGGTTCTTTGACCTTGAGAATGCTACTTTTTATTATTTCAATTATACTTTTTCTTCTAATGAAGAAAAATGTCCCATCTAAAGTTTGTCATCTTTGTATACTTTTTTTTGTTATCCATTTTTTCGGAATAATTGTAGGGGTTTTTAATGATGGAATAATAGATAACATTGTTTTAGATTTAAAACCTTTGATATATTTTTATTGTATTTTGCCATTTTGTTGTATTCCTGTTAAATTAATGGAAAAGATACCATATATTATAATATCGTCTACTTTGCTGTTAAGTGTTCTATATTTAATTTATATTGTATTGATGAAAATTGGAATAGGCGGTTTCCTGTTGGACTTCACAACCGTTTATGATTCGATGACTGAAGAATCAGATTTTATGTTCCGTGGAGATAAAGGAGAATTTTATTATAAAGGTTTTATATTTTTGCCAATAGGTGCAGTTCTTTCATTTTTTTATATAAAAAATATGAAATATAAGTTGTTGGCAATATCATTATTATCGCTTGCTATTTTTTATAGTCAAACAAGAGCATTGTTATTATTGCTTATCATTGGTTTATTTTTTGCACAATTATATAAATCAAAGAGTAAATCTTTGTATGTGGTATTGTTTTTCCTTATTGTATATCTTATGGTATCCACAATTCTAGATTACATAACTGAAACATATGCAGATCGTGATTCTGGAGATCTTCTACGAATTATGACTTATAATCAAGTTATTAGTAGTATTTCAGGATGCAGTATTTTGTTTGGGCATGGGTTAGGTATAGGTGTTCCTATTAGGCCGATTCATATGGAATGTGCATTCTTAGAAATTTTTCACAAACAAGGACTATTGGGAATAATATTTTGGTTTTATTATCTTTTTATTATATTGAATGAATTTAAAGGTTTGAATAAAAACAGAAAAAAGTATTTGTTTCCTTACGTTCTTTCTGTTTTTATGATATATTTTCAGTCATTTTTTAATCCTTATTTAATTAATCCTATGGGATTGGGATTCATTAATCTTGCATATGTTCTAATTATAAAACAAAAAAGTTATGATATCAGTTTGTATGGCAACTTACAATGGAGAAAAATACATTGTAGAGCAAATTAAATCAATTTTATCACAAATAAAAGAATCTGATGAACTGGTAATTTCTGATGATGGTTCAAACGATACCACAATAGAGAAGGTATTATCATTTCATGATCAGAGAATAAGAATTTATCATGGGCATTTCCATTCTCCAATATATAATTTTGAAAATGCAATAAAACATGCAAAAGGTGATGTTATATTCCTTTCTGATCAAGATGATATTTGGTTGCCTGGGCGTGTTGATAAACTCTCGAATGCTTTAGTCAAATATGATGTGGTTGTTTCGAATGCAACATTTATGAATGGAGATGGAAAAGTGCAGGAACAACTATATTTTGAGGGTATGCCTTCGTTTTCAGTCATAAGAACTATTCTCTCTAATAACTTCTTTGGAGCGTCAATGGCATTTAAAAGTAGTATCTTAAAATATGCGCTGCCTTTTCCTAGACGTTTGGCTATGCATGATCAATGGATAGGATTGATGGGATGCATATATGGTAAAGTGGGGTTCGTGGAAGAACCATTATTACTTTATCGCAGACATGGTAATAATGCCTCATTTTGTGGAGTAAGTCATAATCCTTATCGTAAAAGGTTTATGTTCAGATTCCATACTGTTAGTAATTTAATTTTGAGAATATGTCATATAGCATAATATGGTATAATAAGTGTTGCCTTTTATGTCTTTTTAAATGTGCTAATTTATGATTACAGCTTCGATAATTTTGTATAATACGAATGAATCTTTGATTCGAACAATTTTGAAGTGCGCTGATGAAAGTTGTATAGAACAAATTTTTGTGATAGACAATTCGGCAAAGGATTATCTTAAAAAAATGGTTTTGTCTTTATCTCAAAAGATTATTTACATTCATGGCCAGGGAAATGTAGGATATGGAGCTGGTCACAATATTGCTTTGCGGCAAGCTTTAGTAAAAGGGGCTACTTATCATGTAGTATTAAACCCTGATATTCAGTTTGAGAAAGGTACAATAGAAATATTGAAACAATTCGCTGAAACTCATGATAATATTGGTATGGTTATGCCTCATGTTGTGTATCCTGATGGGAGTGAACAGTATTTATGTAAATTATTGCCAACACCAATAGATATCTTAGGTCGCAGATTTTTCCCCAAGAAGATAATGAAAAAGCGTAATGAGAGATATGAAATGCGTTTAACTGGATATAATAATATTAGAAATGTGCCTTGTCTTTCGGGATGTTTTATGTTTTTGAACATGGAGATTGTAAAAAAAATAGGATTATTTGATGATCGCTTTTTCATGTACTTTGAAGATTTTGATTTAATAAGAAGATTGCATCAGGTTTCTCAAACTGTTTTTTATCCAAAGTTAACTATCGTGCATAATCATGCACGAGAACATTCAACTAATAAAAAACTTCTTAAAATTAGTATTCGGAGTGCTATTCTATATTTTAACAAATGGGGATGGTTTTTTGATTCAGAAAGAAGAAAATGGAATAAAAGCGCATTTGATGATAATAATATTATAATGGATTAAGTGTAAGATGACAAAAGTTTTGATTACTGGCGCTGGCTCTTACGTGGGTGAGAGTGTGCGCAAATATATTCTCTCTACATCATCTGACTTTGAAATAGATGCTGTGGACACGATGAATGATGCCTGGAAGGGGGCTGATTATGGCAAGTATGACGTGGTGTATCATGTGGCTGGTATTGCACATGTAAATGCTGATCCTAAGATGGAACCTTTATATTATAAGGTGAATCGCGATTTGACGATTGCTGTTGCTGAACATGCGAAAGCTGCAGGAGTGAAGCAGTTTGTCTTCATGTCAAGCCAGATTGTCTTTCATGAGAGTCAGTCGCTGAAGAGTGAGGTGCTGACCGAGGATACCAAGGAGAATCCTAATGGCTTCTATGGCGACTCTAAGCTTCAGGCAGAAATAGGCCTTCATAAGTTGGAGGATGAGAACTTCAAGGTCTGCATCCTTCGTCCTTGTATGATTTATGGTCCGAATGCGAAGGGTAATTTCCCAAGATTGGCGAAGCTTGCAACGAAAGTTCCTTTCTTCCCATGCTGGCACAACAAGCGTTCGATGTTGTATATCGATAATCTCGCTGAGTTTGTGAAGCAGGCAATGCTTAGAGGATTGAGTGGTACTTTCTATCCTCAGAACAAGGAGCAGGCTGATACCGTAGAAATCATTCGCTTCTTTGCGAAGCAGGCTGGTCATAAGGTATGGATTAGCCGTATCTTTAATCCGTTGGTATGGCTTGGCTCTTTCGTGCTTCAGCCAATCAACAAAATGTTTGCTACCTACTATTATGACCCATCTATGTCGAAAATGGATTTCGACTATCAGCTGGTCAGCTTTGAGGAAAGCTTGAAGAGGGTAGCGGAGGGGATGAAAGAAGGATAAAGTCCTTCTTTCAAATCTTCTTTAGATATTCCAACCACCTTTTAATAAAATACTTATGGTAACATATATCATTATTTTCATTCTTCTTCTTATAGCAGAACTTATCTACTTCCGCATTGCGGATAAATGTAATATCATTGATAAGCCGAATGAACGTTCATCACACTCTTCTATCGTGTTGAGAGGTGGTGGCATCATCTTCCTGATAGGGGCTTGGGTATGGAGTGGATTCTTTGGATTCCCTTATCCTTGGTTTCTGGCTGGTCTAACATTGATTGCGGGTGTCAGCTTTGTGGATGATATCCGCTCGCTGCCTGACAGTGTGAGATTGATGGCGCAGTTTGCTTCTGCTGCCCTGGCTTTCTTTCAGCTGGATATCTTGCATTGGTCTATGTGGTGGGTGGTTATCCTGGCACTCATCGTATATGTGGGTGCTACGAATGTCATCAACTTCATGGATGGTATCAATGGTATCACGGCTGGTTATTCGCTGGCGGTATTGGTACCTTTGGCATTGGTGAATATGAATGAGGAGTATATGGCGCAGAGCTTGGTTATCTCTACCATCCTCGCATCATTGGTATTCTGTATCTTCAACTTCCGCCCAAAGGGTAAGGCAAAGTGTTTTGCCGGTGATGTAGGATCTATCGGTATCGCCTTTATCATGTTGTTCCTCCTGGGCAACGTCATCATCAAGACTCAGGATGTTACCTGGCTTATCTTCCTGTTGGTATATGGTGTGGATGGCTGTCTTACGATTGTTCATCGCATTATGTTGCATGAAAATCTGGGTGAGGCTCATCGCAAGCATGCTTACCAGTTGATGGCAAATGAGTTGAAGATAGGTCACATGAAGGTGTCTTCCTTGTATATGGCTATGCAGTTGGTGATTTCATTGGGATTTATCTATCTGTGTCCTGATAATGTTGCGTGTCACTGGATGTATCTTGTTGGCGCATTGCTTGTGTTGTCACTTGCTTATGTACTTTTCAAGAAGAAGTATTATCATCTTCACGAGGAGTATCTTGCTTCTCTTAAGAAATAAGAATCATGAATACATTGGAAATAAACAAAGATTTCTTGGATTCTCTTTTTGCCAAGGCAAAGGAGAATCCTCGCTTGCGCCAGAACTATGATCTTCGCACCAGTGCTGAGGATCAAAGTCAGAGAATGCTCAATGCTCTGCTGCCTGGTACTGAAGTGGCGATACATCGTCATCCGAACTCATCAGAGAGCGTCATCTGTCTTTGTGGTAGAATGGATGAAGTGATATATGAGGAGGTGGTATCGTATCTACAGGATGGTGAGGATACCATAAGAAAGGTCTCTTATCAAGAGATTGAGAGAATTAATCTTAATCCGAAGAATGGGGTGTATGCATGCCAAGTGCCTAAAGGGGCATGGCATACGGTAGAGGTTTATGAACCTAGCGTAATCTTTGAGGCGAAAGATGGGGCTTATGGGAGTGATGGGAGTGAAATTCTTCGAACCACCTAGTTCCTCCTTCCAAGGAGGACGCCATATCTCTCACCAAACCTCTCTCTTGCCCGTAGAGAGAGAATGTAACCGTCCTCAGTGCTGCTTTTCTACCTCTCCGTCTCTCCTGCAAGGAGAGCTCCACATCCTAACCAAGCCACAATAGGCTTTACGACCCTTTCGGTTCCCCTCACAGGGGACAGAAACCCTTCTCGAAAAGGGAAGGATGTAACCGCCCTCAGTGCTGTTTTTCTAAAATCATCCCGTCCTTCTTTACCATTAAAGAAGGCTCCACCTCTCATCTCGGTCTTCTCCCCTCAGAGAAGAAGAGGAAAACCGCCCTCCGGTGCTCGGAACCGCTTCGCTCTAAGGTTGGCGGGGCATCAAAGCCCTGCGCCATGTTTTGCGGGATGGGACCGCCTGGGGGGACTTTAAAAGGTAAAAGGGTAAAAAAGTAAAAAGGTAAAAGAAATCTGCGTCATCTGCGAAATCTGCTGAACGATCATGTCAAAGCAAAATGAGAATAGGAGCGACTATTTTTGTGTAATTTGCTGATAACTTGAAGATTTCTTTTGATTTTCTTGGTGGTTTCGAAGAAAAAGCGTAATTGTTGCGCTAACAAAACGAATCGGATGCGGATATACACTTTAATTGCCTAATATCTGGAAAACACAAAAGGATTAGATTTTAAATTTTAATTATATACTTTAAGATAGGCAGGGCTTTTGATGAAGCTCTGCCTATCTTTTTGACTTTTCTTTTTTTTAAAAAAGATACCATATTACTTTTTAACATACTGATAGGTGTCACTGCTTGGAATATAGCAGGGACGCTATATTTATTATATGCTTTTATATGAAGAATATCAAACTCTTTGATTACCAAGAGGATATGAGGGAACGGATTGAGAAGGCGTTGCGCCTTCATCGGTCCGTTATGGCACAAATGCCAACGGGTACGGGTAAAACGGTTCTACTCGCTTCGGTCGTAGAATCGTTTTTGAGGGAACATTCCGATTGTAATGTTTGGATTGTTGCCCATAGAAGGGAGTTGGTTTCTCAGATTCGAGAAACTATTGGAAGAGTCTTTTCGAAAATCACCCCGTCCCTCTTTACCCTTAAAGAGGGGAATTTTTCGAAAACCCACCCGTCCTCCCTTACCCTTAAGGGAGGCTCCACCGCTTTCCCCAAGCCCCTTTCCCCTCAGGGGACAGGGGATGTAACCGCCCTCCGGTGCTCAGAACCGCTTCGCTCTAAGGTTGGCGGACCATCAAAGGTCTCGCCAGATTGTGCGGGATGGGACCGCCTGGGGATGAGTGGAGCATCAAAGATCTCGCCAGATTGTTTGTCGGCTAGCGCATTCAATGTTCCTATCAAGGCTGTGTCGATACAATGGTTGTCGAAACACTATGACGAGATAGAGGAAGAACCGGGGATGATTGTGATTGACGAGGCGCACCATGCGCTTGCCAAGACCTATAAGGAAATGTGGGAGAGATTCCCGAATGCTAAGTTCCTGGGACTGACGGCTACTCCTTGCCGATTGAACGGTAAGGGTTTTACTGATCTGTTTGATGTCTTGGTGCAGTCGTGGAGTGTTCCTGAATTTATCAGCAAGGGAAGATTGGCAACATACGATTTCGTGAGTATCAAATCGGATGGTGTAACGCAACGACTCATCGACTCCTTGCAGAAGCGAGGGGCAGATGGTGACTACCAGAACAAGGAAATGGATATGTTGCTGAATAAGAAACCGAGTATCGAAAGGCTCTATCGGAGCTTGGAAGAATTTGGTAAAGACAGAAAGGGCATCGTGTATGCTATCAATATCAGTCATGCTAATGCTATTGCCGAGTTCTACAGAGAACACGGCATAGCGGCTGTTGCTATTGACAGTAAAACGCCAAGTTCTTTACGAAAAGAACTTATTGGAAGGTTTAAATCTTCTAATACTTCTCAAAATTTTTCGAAAATCACCCCGTCTCTCTTTACCCTTAAAGAAGGAGATTTTTCGAATCACCCCGTCCCTCTTTCCAAAGAGGGCTCCACTTTCTCCCCAAGCCCCTCTTCCTCAGGAAGCGGGGATGTAACCGCTCCTCCTCGTCGCTCGGAACCGCTACGCTCTAAGGTTGGCGGACCATCAAAGGTCTCGCCAGATTGTGCGGGATGGGACC
>ERZ1027188.421-NODE-421-length-17179-cov-5.558631_pt1 | contig 17179 bp, 18 predicted proteins | sample MGYA00519273_ERZ1027188 | MGnify/ENA primary metagenome ERZ1027188 (study PRJEB26926, sample SAMN06164623) | human gut metagenome | biome: ENVO:00009003; feature: ENVO:2100002; material: ENVO:00002003 | host: Homo sapiens | place: USA | collected 2012 ... | reverse complement strand
CATGTTCTTACGCAGCCTGACAGCAAGTGTCTGGCTGCTGTGTGAACTGTAACTTATAAACTACTTTTTTTAGTGTACACGATACCGGAGGTTTTTTCAAGACGGTATTGCATGGTATTTCAAAAGTATTTTGAAAGTATTCCGAAAGGTTCCCTTACAGGATTTTATTTACTGCAGATACCAGCGCATCTATAGAACTTTGGATAATATCGTCCTTGATACCAACGCCCCAGTACATCTTATCTGCATGCTGGATGCCTACGAAAGCGGCTGCCTTGGATGAGGATCCCATGGAAATTGCATGCTCTTCGTATACGGAAAGCACATAAGCAATACCAAACCTCTGCTTCAATGCTTTGCTGACTGCATCCAGACGTCCATTACCGGAGGCCTTGACGGTTTCTGTTCCATCCGCAGTCTTAATGGTAACCGCAGCTTCAATGTCACCCGGTTCTTGTACGAAATGGCATTCCGTGATATCGAACCTGTCACGTACCGTAACATAATGGGACTCAAAAATTCCGAAGATATCAGCCGGCGTCAGCTCACTGTGCTTCTCATCGGAAATACCCTTAATAAGATAACCAACCTCTTCTCTCATATCCTGTGGCAGGGCAATACCAAAGTTCTGCTTTAAGATAAATGCAACGCCACCCTTACCGGACTGGCTGTTGATACGGATGACATCGGATTCATATTCACGTCCGAGATCCTTCGGATCAACCGGCAGATACGGAACAGTCCACTTGTCTCCACTCTTTCCTTCCTCCCACCATGCCATTCCTTTGGAAATCGCATCCTGATGGGATCCGGAGAAGGCGGTGAATACCAGATCTCCCGCATAGGGAGTACGTTCATGCACATGCATACCGGTCAGACGCTCATAGGTTTTACGGATCTTCATGATATCGCTGAAATCCAGTCCGGATTCCACACCGTGAATGGTCATATTCATTGCAACCGTTACGATATCCACATTACCGGTTCTTTCACCGTTTCCAAACAGAGTTCCTTCCACACGGTCTGCACCTGCCAGAACGCCAAACTCGGCATCGGAGATACCGCAGCCTCTGTCATTGTGAGGATGAACGCTCAGTACCACGCCATCACGATATTTGAGGTTCTTATGCATATATTCCACCTGTGTTGCAAACACATGCGGCATCGCATTCTGTACCGTTGTCGGAAGATTTACAATCACCTTGTGCTCCGGAGCCGGCTGCCATACATCCAGAACGGCATTACATACCTCCAGGGCATATTCCATTTCCGTTCCGTGGAAGCTCTCAGGGCTGTATTCAAAGGAGAAGCTTCCATCGGTATGATCTGCAATATCCTTTAACAGCTTCGCACCATCTATGGCAATCTGCTTTACTTCTTCTTTGGATTTCTTAAACACCTGCTCCCGCTGTGCCAGGGATGTGGAATTGTACAGATGTACAATCGCATGCGGAGCTCCCTTTACTGCCTCAAAGGTCTTCTTAATGATGTGCTCTCTGGCCTGTGTCAATACCTGAATGGTAACATCATCCGGAATCATATTCTTCTCAATTAAAGCACGGACGAACTGGTACTCGGTGTCAGAAGCGGCAGGGAAGCCCACTTCAATTTCCTTGAATCCGATCTTTACCAGCATGGTGAAAAATTCCAGCTTTTCATCAAGACTCATCGGCTCAATCAATGCCTGATTCCCGTCACGCAGATCCACGCTGCACCAGATCGGCGCCTTTTCGATCGTGTCCTTCTTCACCCAGTCATAGGTCGGGGTTGGCGGTAAAAAGTACGTTTTTCCATATTTCTTTGCTGCATCCATGATTTGTTCTCCTCTTTTCTTATTTCGATTTATTTGTTTTGTTTTTCCTTGTTGCAGACCCGCAGTTGCTTAATTCTTACTTGCAGCAGACTCGCAAATTCGTGCTTCGCACTCCACGCCCTGCTACGCATGGCATTTGCTCGTTGATGTGTGCAGGAAAAACAAATGTCTGTTACACAGCCGCTTGTTTTTCCTTTGCACACATCAAAAAGTCCCTATGAAATCTCCCCCTCAGAGAGATTTCATAGAGACGTAAATTCAATCTACGCGGTACCACTCTACTTCACGATTCCTCGTGCACTCGTCAGCACTAACATGCCTGCTCCTTTCTACGGCGGAGACTCCGTCCGAACCTACACAGAAGCTTCTGCCCGATTAACTGGTCGTGCTTCCTTCAGCCGGCTGCTCAAAGGTGAGTTCCTAATTCACTTCTGACTGCCTCGCACCACCCGGCAGTTCTCTGCTTTCCAGATCCTTACTACTATTCCTTATCATCGCATTTATGCGCTATTCAATTACCAGTCAATCATAACATATGCCCCATGAAGTTGCAAGTGCTAAATTTCTTATGCCCTCTTATGCCCATCGTAGCAGTTATGACACCTCCGTCACCGTAAGAACTCCTTCGTTTACCACAAACGAAATATTCTGTCCGGCAAAGCTCAGTCCATACTGTCTTTTCTCATCCCTGTGATACGATGGACGAGGATCCTGGGAAAGAAGCTTTTGCAGTACTTCCTGGCGGTCCGCCGGAATCCGGTCAAGAAATTCCTTCGGAATCACAACCTCCACATGATAATCCATCGCTTCTTTGGCAAAGCCATCCCACGCGTCCGGATGGCAGTCTGCATAGGGCAGATACGGTTTGATGTCATAAATTGGCGTCCGGTCCCGCAGGTCCACACCGGAAACCTCAAGCACCGGCCCTTTTTCTGTTTCCTTAACTGCGTCCAGGCGTACCGAGGATAAGCCTATGGGATTGGGCCGGAAGGGTGATCTCGTTGCAAAAACTCCCACTCTGGTATTTCCACCGAGCCTCGGTGGACGTACGGTTGCATTAAAATGCGACCGGTCCACTCCCTGAAACTCCCACAGAAGCCAGATGTAATTGAAACCTTCGAGCCCCTTAACGGCATCCATGGAACGATATTCCGGTTCAAAAATAATTTTCCCCTTCAGCTCCTTCACAAGACCGCTCTGCCTTGGGATGCCGAATTTTTCCGGGAGATCCGTATGAATATATGCGATTGGTTTCATCTGCCCTTCTCCTGTCCGTTTCCATTCAGATCTCGATCTCACCTTCAAATACCGTCGTTGCAGGGCCGGTCATATATACAACATTTTCTTTTCTGTCCCAGAAGATTTCCAGGTTACCGCCCAACAGCTCTACCGTAATGCCATCTTCCGTCAGTCCGTTTAAGATACTGGCAACCGTAACGGCACAGGCACCGGTCCCGCAGGCAAGCGTTTCACCGGTTCCACGCTCCCACACACGCATCTGTACCCGCTCCCTGTCAAGAACCTTTACAAATTCCGTATTGACTCTCCGTGGGAAACACTCGTGATGTTCAAATAACGGTCCGATCTTCGCCATTGTCTCATCATCAATCATCTCATCCACATAGACAATTGCATGCGGATTTCCCATGGAAACGCAGGTCATGCGGTATTCCCTTCCATCGACTGTGATCGGTGTGTCAACTACAGGAGACTGTTTTGCCACAACCGGGATTTCTGTGGCTTCAAGAACCGGAGATCCCATATTGACACGCACCTTCGTAACCCTTCCGTCTTCAACGGTCAGCTCCAGATATTTGATCTTCCCACAGCTCACAATCGACAGGGAGGTTTTCCGGGTAAGGCCATGGTCGTACACATACTTTCCGACACAGCGGATTCCGTTTCCGCACATCTCGGAACGGCTTCCATCCATGTTGTACATTTCCATCTCGAAGTCTGCCACATCACTTGGATTAATGAAAATTACACCGTCCCCGCCGATTCCAAAATGACGGTCACTCAAAAACTTTACAACCTCACTCTTGCGTTCTGCAGGGATGATCTCCCGTGCGCCATCCACATAGATATAATCATTGCCGCAGCCATGCATTTTTGTGAATTTCATTGCATAAATCTCCCTTCTTAAAAATACTATAGTAAAAAAGATATCTTAAAGGATTTCCCATGAGTGCCAAAACCAAAATCATCGTACTTCGTATGAAAGAATTAATTTATACCGGTATTTTTATTGCGCTGGGCCTTCTGCTCATCATTCTCCTCATCGTTGTTTTTTCACCGAAAAAGAGAGAAGAAGCTGCTTCTCCCACACAGGAACCCACTTATGTACCAGGTATTTATACAACCTCTCTGATGCTCAATGACCGCACTGTCGATATTGCTGTAACCGTAGATGAGAATAATATCAATGACATCCGGATGGTAAATCTGGATGAAGCCGTGACCACCATGTTTCCTCTGCTCGAACCGGCCTTTGATGATCTGGCAAATCAGATCGTGCGCAACCAGTCCGTCAGTGATATTGCCTATTCGGATGACAATAAATATACCTCGCTGGTATTACTGGATGCGATTAAGACCTCGCTTGGCAAGGCAAAAACCGGGGTGCACTAATCTCAATCTGCGCCTCCGGCTTGCTTTCACTAAGTGCTCTACAAGCATAAGACAACAGTGCCACTTACTGTTGTCTTTTCTATTCCCTGTACTATCTGGCTTTCCTTAATAAGCCCTTCAGCTCCTCTACGGAAAACTTATAGGCTGTATTACAGAAATGACAGTTAACTTCAATTTCCTGTCCGTCATCAATCATATCCTGAATGTCCTTCTTCCCGATACTGATGATTGCCTTCTCTACCCGGTGCCTGCTGCAATCGCAGCGGAATTCACAGGGACTCTGTTCCGTGATCACAGGACCCATCCCGGCAAGCAGCATCTGCAGCATTTCTTCCGGCGTCTTTCCCTCATCGAGAACCTTTGTTACTGTTGAAAACTCTGCCAGATTTTTTTCCAGCTGCCCAATCACCGCTTCTTCGGTAAAGGGCATCAGCTGGATGATAAATCCGCCCGCCTGCTTCACGGTATTGTCCTTTTCCATCAGAACACCGAGTCCGACACTGGACGGCACCTGCTCCGATGTTGCAAAATAATAAGTAAGGTCTTCCGCAATCTCTCCGGATTGAAGCTCGGTCTGTCCGACATACGGCTCCTTTAATCCCATATCCTTAATGACGCGTAAAAACCCATTGCCGATCGCCCCTCCGACATCAAGCTTCCCGGCAAGGCTCGGAGGCAGCATGATCTGCGGTTCAATGGCATAGCCCTTTACATGACCTCTGGAATCTGCGGTCACAGTCATTCCCTTTAACGGACCATCACCACTGATCTGTAAGGTCAGAAGATCATCCTCTCCCTTCAGCATCTTTCCCATCATCACCGCTCCCGTCATCAGGCGTCCCAATGCTGCGGTTACTACAGGGCTTGTATTATGAACCTGTCTTGCATGTTCCGTTAAATCCCTTGTTGTTGCAGCAAAAGCCCGGATCTGGGCATCTGCCGCCGTGGCTCTTACAATATAATCCATTCTTCTGCCTCTCTTTACTGTTCACGGATACCTCTGTGTGAACCATCATTGTTTTCCGTGCTCCCTTGCAATCACATAGATACGCTCGCTGGTTTCTGTCGGAGCCTTATGTGTCTTCTCATCCAGGGCTGTCACGAAGATAAATCCTGCCTTTTCAAGGAAGGTCTTCATTTCCTCCAGGGTATACCCTCTCTGATAATGGGTCTCCGTAAACCTGCGGTACAGATCGTCCTCCTGACGCTCAAACACCGTTACATCATATTCGTTGATATGATCCTCACAGCTATAGAAATTCTCCCAGATAAAGCTGCAATCCTCACGGTTTTCGGCAATCGTGGTATCACCGATCACCTCTTCATATTTATAAATCGTATTAAAATCAAAGATAAAAATCCCACCGGGGAACAGGTAATTGTTCACCAGATGGAAGGTCTGAAGCACATCCTCATCCATCAGCAGATAATTCAGGGAATCACAGACACTGACAACGGTTCCGACCGTACTGTACAGATCCAGCTCCCGCATATCCTGACACAGATACAGAATATCACTCCCGGTCTCAAGCTTCTTATCCAGGGCAATCTGCAGCATCTCTTCGGAGCTGTCCACCCCAATCATGTCATAGCCCTTTTCATATAAAAGCTCAGTGATCGTTCCGGTGCCACACCCCAGATCCAGTACCAGATTCCGTTCCGAAATCAGGGCATCTTCTTCGGTCACTCCGGGTTCTTCCTGCACTTCTTCAAATTCCTGTACCTCTCCGGATTCCGGTGCTTCTTCAAATCCCTGTATATATCCGGATTCCAGTGCTTCTTCAAATCCCTGTATATATCCGGATTCCAGTGCTTCTTCAAGTTCCTGCACTTCTCCCGGTTCACGTACCGGACGGCTCACACCGTAAGCTTCAATCAATGAAGCAAGAAAATCTGCCCATTCTTCATATGGGACATCTCCCATAAAGGTATCATAAACTTCCGCAAAATCCGTATATGCTTCCATTACAATACTCCCTTCTCTTTAGCCAAGCAGTGCCCCCGCTGCTCCAAAGACGCCCATGCTGGCTGCCATCATAATTATACCGGCAAGCAGCACACCAAGCATTACGGCAATCACACTGTCCTTAAACTTCATATCCAGAAGGCTGGCTGCCAGTGTTCCGGTCCATGCACCGGTTCCCGGTAACGGAATCCCTACGAAAAGCATCAATGCCACAAAGAGTCCGCGTCCTGCTTTCTCCTGCAGCTTTTCTCCGCCCTTCTTACCCTTTTCCAGACAGAAGGTAAAGAATTTGCCAATGACAGGCTTGTCTGCTCCCCACTCCAGGATCTTACGTGCAAACAGATAAATAAACGGAACCGGCACCATATTCCCGATAATGGATACCACATAAGAGGTCCAGATCGGCAGCCCCATTCCCTGTGAAATCGGAATAGCACCACGAAGCTCAATTAACGGAACCATAGATACCAAAAAAACAATCAGATATTTCTTTAACATAGCATTCTCCTTAACAATCTTCAAACAAACTTTCAATATTTTATAAGTGTCTCTCAAGTAACCATCCCTGTCCGAAACATCTATACCGGAGCATCCATTAGCCTGTTTTAACCAAGAATCTCCTCTAACGCTTCGCACAGCTTCTCCATCTGTTCCGGCGTTCCGATCGTAATTCGTAAATAGTTTTCGATACGCGGCTTGTTCCAGTGGCGCACATAAATCTTCCTCTTACGCAGTTCATCAAAAATCTGCTGTGCCGGAACCTTTTCATGTGCTGCAAACAGGAAATTACTCTTCGAATCCGTGAACGTGAATCCCAGATTCTTTAGCTGAACCTTCGTCCATTCTCTCGTTTCAATGATCCTCCGGACAGTATTTTCAAAATATTCCCTGTCCTTCACTGCTTCCACACCAAGCTCAATTGCCGGCAGGTTCATCGTGTAGGAATTATAGGAAAACTTCACGTCCTTCAGATACCCGATCAGCTTCTCACTGGCGATCGCAAAACCGATCCGCATACCGGCCATGGCGCGTGACTTGGAAAAGGTCTGTACTACCATGAGATTATCGTATTTATGAATGAGGGGAAGCATACTCTCTGCCCCGAAATCCACATAGGCTTCATCGATAATGACTACTGAACCGGGATTTCCTGCCACAATTTCCTCTAATACACTGCAGTCCTCAAAGATCGCCGTCGGTGCATTGGGATTTGGAATAATGATTCCCCCATTCGGACGGAAATAATCCTCCTTGCGGATCCGGAATGCTTCATCCAATGCACAGGTTTCATACGGAATCTTAAAAAGCTCTGCCCAGACATCATAAAAGGAATAGGTAATATCCGGGAACAGAATCGGCTTAGCACTGTTAAAGAAGGTCATAAATGCCATTCCCAGCACATCATCCGAACCGACTCCGACAAACACCTCGGATTCTTTTACGTTATAATAATCGGCAATCGCCGCAACGAGCTCTGCCGCATCCATATTCGGATATAACCGCAGCCTGTCCACGCACAGCTCCTTTGCCCGCTTCTCTACTCCCGGTGCCGGAGGATACGGGCATTCATTGGTGTTTAACTTAATCACATCCGTATCCTTTGGCTGCTCGCCTGCGACATACGGAACTACTTTTCGTACATTTTCTTCCCAGCTCATGTTGTTCCCCATTCGTAACTGTATCGTTATCCTTATTCTAATTTATGTAGTGTAACTATTCCGTACACCATTCGTAAGACCGCTGCTGACACAGCTTAAGTTTTACTCATGTAACGCACTTATGGTATCATCTATCCCGGCTCTATGCAAGATAATTCCTTCTGATAATAAGCCTCCTGCTCACTCATGGATAATGCATGATAGCACGCAATGAGTCCTTCAAGGGGAATTTCCCTCTGATAACGGATGTTCAGAATACTCTGCTGCTCATAGGCAGCATTATAAAACCACAAAATTGCTTCCTCATAATCCTGCCGATTCTGATAATACTCCCCCAGAATACAGCAGACCTCACTGCTGGCCTCGCTGGCGGCATCCTTCATTGCATACTGGTACATCGTAAGTGCATCTCCTGCTTCAAAGCAGCTCCGCACCACGACCGCAAGCGCCGTCTTCAACCGGTCCGCATCTGTTTCGCTGTCTTTCACAATCGAAATAAAATAATCCTTTGCATGGATTAACTGTTCTTTCGTTCCGGCCACGAACAGCTCCCTTGCATAAAAATCAGTCAATCTCTTTGAAAGTGCCTCTCCGCAGGCAAGGAGCTGTTCAAAAATTGTAATGTCACGGTCTCCGTGATTGTGCTCCGGCTTATGGGTAATCTCGATCTCGCTGTCATAAACCAACGGAAGGAGACGTACCGTTTCATGAACCGGCTCGGTCCACACAAAGTTCCGAAGCCGCTTAAACAGCTTGGGACGGAGCTCCCTGTCAAAATTATAGACTGTGCCGTTTGCAAGCTGGTTTCCATAGTACATCTGCACAATTTCCACCTCCGGCATCAGATTTTCCTTTAAAAGCCGGAATTTCTCATGATTCTCTTCATCAAGCACCTCATCGGCATCGGCTGAATAGATATAATCACAGGCTGCTTTTTCAAAAGCAAAATTCCTTGCCTTTGAGAAATCATCGCACCAGGCAAAATCATAAATCCGGCCGGTATACTTCCCTGCAATCTCCTTCGTCCGGTCTGTCGATCCGGTATCCACGATAATAATCTCATCCATGAGATCGAAGATGGAAGCAAGACACCGGTCTAATACCTTCTCTTCATTTTTGACAATCATACATAAACTGATCCGAATCATGGCTTCCTCTTTTCAAAGAAGCCGATACACAGGTACATCTGTCTGTATTTCCGATGTACCGCATATCGGCTTGATCTTTCTTAAACTGTAACTATTCAGAGCCATGCAAAATCTGATAAATATGATCGGAATGCTTGCATTCCAGAGCACATTTGACAGATTTTATATGGCGAAGTAACCACATGAGTAAAACTCAAGCTGTGAAACAGCGGTTTTACGAATGGGGGTCTGAATAGTTACGAAACATGTAATTAGGGAATGGAGGCATAACTTATGAGGGCTGATACAAGAACAACCAGGAAAACTGCATATCGGAACAGTATCTATGTGCAGGGAAATACAGCCAGAAGGCTTGAAGTACTGCCTCAGATTGAACAGCCGCATCGTCGTGTCAGTGAGCAGACACATCGTAACCGTGCGAGAGCACGCCGGATGAATATCGGCTATGTATTGTTTCTTGCAGTCGCTATGGTTGCTGCGGGAATGATTTTAACCATGTATCTGTCATTGCAGTCGGATATCACGAACAGCATTAAGAATATTTCCAGGCAGGAAAAGATTTTAAACGATTTAAGACTTGATAATGACGAGAATTATAGTAGAATAACAAGTAGTATTAATCTGGATGAAGTAAAACGGATTGCCATTCAGGAACTGGGGATGGGATATGCACAGGAAGGTCAGATCATCACATTCAATGGAGAAAGCAGTGATTATGTGAGGCAGACCGGTGAAATTCCCAACTAGTCTTCCAGATCATATAACAGGATGTGGAAGCAGACGGCAGGCCGTAAGAGGTAGGAATTTGGCAAGACAGGCAAAAGGAAATCGATTTACAGTAAGAATGCAGAAGAAGCTGGTAGTGCTGTTTATGATAGTGCTGCTGGCTTTTGTGGGTTTAACCTATCGGTTATTTACCATCAGCAGAGATAATGGAGAGCGTTACAAGAAGCAGATTCTGTCGCAGCAGAAGTATGACAGTACGACGATTCCGTACAAAAGAGGATCCATTCTTGACCGGAACGGAAGCATTCTGGCCTCGAGCGAGAAGGTCTATAATGTCATACTGGATGCGGTAGCGGTATCAGAGAAGGAGGAATATCTGGAGCCGACCCTGGACGCCCTGCGGCAGGAGTTCGGGATTGATACGTCGGCGGCCCGGTCCTATATTGCAGAAAACGGTGATTCATCGCGTTATTATGTGCTGGCGAAGCGTCAGACCTATGAACAGATTGAAGGCTTTAAGGAATTACAGAATGCGGAAGATTCATTGGTTCAGGGAGTCTGGTTTGAGGAAGAATATCAGAGAATGTATCCGGGCAATACCCTTGCCTGTGATGTCATTGGTTTTACGACGAACGACAATATCGGATCCTATGGACTCGAAGAGTATTATAACGATGTGCTGACCGGAACTCCCGGACGGGAATACGGTTATATGAATTCCGATGCGAACGTGGAACGGACAACCATTGCGGCAGTAGACGGCAATAGCGTGCAGTCCACAATTGATGCCAACCTGCAGAGCATTGTAGAGAAATATCTGCTGAAATTTAACGAAGAATATAAGGACAACGCCCATGATGGAAATGGAGCGAATAATGTAGGCTGCATCATTATGGATGTCAATAATGGAGAGATTCTTGCCATGGCAAGCTATCCGACCTTTAACCTGAATGATGTGCGTAACACGGATGCTTTGCTTGGCATGCGGCTCCTTGATGAAAACGGGGAGAAAACCGAAGAATATATTAATGAAGAAAATGTCGGAACGTTAGAGGGCGATCAGCTTTACCAGAACCTCAATGCCTTATGGAAGAACTTCTGTATTAACGATACGTATGAACCGGGCTCTGTTTCCAAGCCCTTTACCGTAGCGGCCGGGATTGAAAGTGGTGCAATTACCGGAAATGAAACCTATAACTGTGAAGGACTCCTTGAAGTCGGAGGTCACAAGATCCGCTGTCATAACCGTTACGGTGACGGGCTTCTTACCGTGTCGGAAGGAATAGAGCGGTCCTGCAACGTGGTTATGATGTATGTTGCCAAGGCCATGGGCGTAGATACCTTTACGAAGTTCCAGCATATCTTTAATCTGGGATTAAAAACGAATATTGATCTGGCAGGAGAGGCACGTACCGCAAGCCTTATTTTTACCAGTGATACGATGGGCTCTGCGGATCTTGCGACGAACAGCTTCGGGCAGTCCTATAACTGTACCATGATTCAGATGATCAGTGGATTCAGCTCCCTGATTAACGGCGGATATTATTATGAGCCGCATATGGTAAAAAAGATCATCAGCCCCTCGGGAGCAACCGTACAGAATATGGAGCCCCGTGTGCTGAAGCAGACGGTTTCCGAGGAAACCTCGGAAAAGATCCGTGAGATGTGTAATACCGTTGTGACCGGAGAATACGGAACCGGTAAAACTGCCCGTCCGGCAGGTTACATGATCGGTGGTAAAACAGGAACTGCCGAAACGCTTCCCCGAGGCAACCACCAGTATGTGGTTTCCTTTATGGGATATGCTCCTGCAGACAATCCGCAGATTGCGATTTATGTGGTTGTGGATCGTCCGAACGTGGCAACACAGGACGATGCGAAGTATGCAACCCGTATTGTGCGGAGCATTCTTACAGAGGCACTTCCTTATCTTGGCATTTTTATGACAGAGGAACTGACCGACAAGGAACGGGAAGAATTGGAGCAGCTTCAGATTGAGATCCGGACTCCGGTTGTTTCGGAAGAAGATACGACAGCCGAAGGAGAGGATGGAGAAAATACCGGAGATACCACGGCAGAAGGGGATGGAACCACGGAAGAAACACCACGGAATGAACCGTGGAAGGATTTCCCGATTGATCCGGCAACCGGCTATGCAGTGGATCCGAATACCGGCGCTTATGTCGATCCGGTAACGGGTGCGGTGTACGGGGAAAGCTTTGAAGGCGGCGAAGCCGAGGGTGAAACCGGAGAGGATACCACGGAAGATATGGAAGGAGATACCGGAACAGAAAGAACCGGAACAGAGAACACCGGGCAGGACACCACAGCAGGGACGCAATAGAAGCCTGGTGACTATTTGACAATACAAAGGCATAACCTCATAGGAAGGGTAATAAATTATAACAATACCTTTTCTGTGAGGTTTTTTATGCAGAAAAATAAGACCTTTCACCGGAATAAGATCGTGGCCTTTTTCTTTGGGTGTGTTGTGCTTATGTGTATGCTTATGGTGCGGCTTGGCTATCTCATGGTGAATTGTTCGGAATATTATATGGAAAAAGCGCAGCAATTACATGAAAGGGAACGAATGATCAAGGCTGCCAGAGGGAGGATTCTCGATGCCAATGGAACGGTGCTTGCAGATAACAAAACGGTCTGTACGGTCTCCGTGATTCATAACCAGATCAGGGAACCGGATGAAATCGTAGAGGTACTAAGCCGGGAGCTTGACCTGTCTGAGGAATATGTCCGTAAGCGGGTACAGAAGTATTCCTCGATTGAAAAGATAAAAAGCAATGTGGAAAAGGAAACCGGAGACCGGATAAGGAGCTATGATCTTGCCGGGGTAAAGGTGGATGAGGATTATAAAAGGTATTATCCATATGATACGCTGGCCTCCAAGGTGCTGGGCTTTACCGGCGGAGATAATCAGGGAATTATCGGTCTGGAAGTGAAATATGAGGAGGTATTGAAGGGAACGGAGGGAACGATTCTTACCGTGACCGATGCAAGGGGCGTGGAGCTTGCAACCGGGGGAGAAGAACGTGTGGAGCCCATACCGGGGAAGGATCTGTATATCAGCATGGACCGGAATATCCAGAGCTATGCGACCCAGCTTGCCAGGCAGGTGATGGAAACCAAAGAAGCAGAAAGGGTATCGATCATTGTCATCAATCCCAGGAACGGAGAACTTTATGCAATGGTGGATGTCCCGGAATTCGATCTGAATCATCCGTATGATCTGGGAGAGGCAGGTGAGGGAGTGAGTGAGGAGCAAAAACAGGAGCTGCTGAATCAGATGTGGCGTAACGGCTGTATCAGTGATACCTATGAACCGGGCTCCACCTTCAAGGTCATTACGGCATCGGCAGGCTTAGAGGAGGGTGTGGTAACACCGGAATCCACCTTTCACTGTCCGGGATACATCATGGTGGAGGACCGTCGGATCCGCTGCCATAAGATTGCCGGACACGGAACCCAGACGTTTGTTGAGGCAACGATGAATTCTTGTAACCAAGTATTTTGTTTCTGCGTCTTTTTTAAGAGTAGGTAAGAAGTAAAGAAACAGGGGAAAAGGGGAAAAATTAAGAAAGCCATAGTATCAATATAAAAAACCAACCAAATCAATAAAGTAAAGCAGGGTGTGAAAAATACGCATCCTGCTTTTTCTGTGCACTATCACTTCCACCAGTAATTATCTTTGGCTACTCCCCCTAATGACACCCCATTTCCCCAGCGTTAAGGTATTAAATGTAAGGAGGACAAAGAAAAATAAAGAGCCTCCGAAAACAAAATATTTAGTACCAGATGGTACAGAAAGAAGAGGTAGAAATTATGTGTAGAAAGTTGATTGTGGTTAATGAGTTGTATTTAGGGGCACGTCAGTTAGGATGGGAAGCATACTCACTTCCTAAGGGAGAAATTGTTGAGTTCACGGATAAGCAGTTAAGAAATCTTATCCTCACTGGAAAAGAAGAGGTATATGGTTTAGCGATATCCGAAGAAACAGGGGAATTGATTCCGGATACAGAGAATTTTTATTGTAGAAACTGGATGGTAAAGAGTCACATCAATTCTCTGATTCCTAAGTTTGAAAATGATAGTTTAGTAAACCTGTTTTACATTGTAACAGGCACTCACAAAGAAAAGGGAACCCAGTTATATGATGTGATTTCTTCCCGATATGAGAGAACGAGTTTTAGTGAAGAGAGAATCAAAGCATTGTATGAGATGGGAATTATCAGTGGTGGTTTAAAGATTGAGGGAAACACTCTGAAGGTAGCACCCTTAGAAAAGAAATCCGCCACAGAAACCAAGGCAGAATCAAAAGAAGAAAAAGAGATGGCATCCTAAGGGATGTCATTTCTTATGAAGGGAGTAACCCACAATGGAATATGAGTATATCATGCAGTTATTAGCGAACCAAACAATATTTAATATTACTTGTATCGTGTTTATCATAAGTAACATAATTTGGATATCAAAACAGTTCCTTTTCTTAGGATGGAAAGTCATTCAGAAAATAATCCAAGACAACGAGTAAAGAGAAAGAAGCAATCCTGTTACAGGGGTTGCTTTTTTCGTATCTGCAACTACCAGTATTTCAAAAAGTATAATTTAGAAATGAAATATTTCAAAATAGGGAAATCGGATATATGACACAGGGAAAATAGGTGGGAAAGTGGTATGTCAAAAAGTAGGATTTTCGACATATTTCATGTGACACAGATGTTGTGGAGCAATGGATAAAGGGCAATAGCCCTTTTTGCTGTTTGCGATATCCACAGGCGTATCAATCATTAGGGGATAGATTTTTATTTTAAAATTGAGTGATTAAAAGGAGGTTATACACTATGATTACCTATGCTTACGAGAGAGTATCAAGCAAAGAACAAAATTTAGAGCGTCAGGACACAGCCATAAAAACATTCAGACCTGATATTCCGGAAGCGAACATATTCAGGGATAAGATGACAGGAAAAACCTTTGACAGAGAAGGGTATAATGCAATGAAAGTGATTCTTGCACATGTAGCGAAAGCCAATGAAAACAGTGAGATGGTGGAGGTTGTCTTTGAAGAAATGGATCGGTTGGGGAGAGATAAGGAAAGTATCAAGAGAGAATTACAATGGTACAAGGAGCATGGGATATATACCAGAATTTTGGAAATCCCTACAACGCTAGTAGATATAAGTCAGGAAAATAAATGGGTCATGGATATGGTATCAAACCTGCTAATTGAGGTATATTCCACAATGGCACAACAGGAACTTGAAAAACGTGCCAAGAGACAGGCAGAGGGAATTATAGAAGCACAGAAAAAGGGTGTGCAGTTTGGGAGAAAGGCTATCTATGTCAATGAAATTCAGTTCCATACAGTTTATTCCCAATGGAAATCCCATGAGATAACAGCCAAGCAAGCTATGGTAAAGTTAAACTTAAAACCCAACACCTTTTACCGAAGGATAAAGGAGTATGAGGCACAGATTTCCAATTCTGAAAGCACTCCGATTGTAAAGTGATTACCACAAAACGATAACGTTATGAAAAATGGGTAGTACATTCCAGAAGCATTAGAAAATTTCCTGCAATAATCAAGAAATAGAATCCCAGACAAAGAAATTAAAGAAAGGGGTTTTCCAATTTCCCCGACAGATGAACAAAATCACCCTGCATTACTCTTTTTCCTAAGAATACATAGGGGTAAAAATCAAGTGTAGCATGGTAGTTTAAAAATTTTGGATAAAATTTGGAAGAGTTTAGAGTCCGATTTTTCGGTAGAAAGCAACCAGAAATTTTCAAAGTCCGATACATCCAGAAAGTCCTTGACACCCCTGATTTCCAGCGTTACATTCCAATCCCATTAAAAAAAGCAATGGGAGAAAGAGAGGAAAAGGGATGGAAACAGAGAATCAGAGAAACCAAGCATTTCAAGTCAACACAACATTGCAAAAGGAACAAATCATTCAAAAAATCCAAGAAGCACGGAGTATAGTAATTTTACTAGAAGCGAGTTTAGAGATGTTGCAGGATGACAGGATAGAAACAGATGCCCTCAAGGTGGTACGTGAGAAATTATCAGAAGTCACCCAGTTATTAAGATAAGCTATATAAAAACTTTTGGAGTAATCGTTTTTGTTCAGCTGATAACATGGAAATGTTTAGGGAAGTAGCTTCATGTTTAGAATCAAACCCAAGTAAATAATCAGTGGAGCAGTGGTACAACCTAGCTAAAGCCACTAATTTTTCCAGACTGGGTGTGCGTTCGCCACTTTCATAATTGGAGATAACAGAATAGGAGACATCTAATATTCTGGCAACTTCCTTTTGAGAAAGATTTTGTGAAGTTCTAAGTTCCTGTAAACGTTCTCCTAATCCCTGAATCATGTTAAGCACCTCCAATACCTTAATTGTAAATATTATCATTTCTCTTTGGGCAAAGATTTAATCATGCTAAAAGCATTGATAATTTTGCTCAAAGATGATATAATTTTTTACAACATCAACTAAGGGGAGGGATAACAGTATGGGTATAGAACAGTTATCAGAAAAAGAACAGGATTTACTTATTTTAATCATGGTAAAGGAAGTCATTGCTTATGCAGAGGAAAACAATAAAACCTTTGAAGAAGTATTGAATGAGGATGTTTTCCCGAACGAAGCAAGCACAGAATTTGCAGAAACAGTATGTAAAGGGATAGAGAGTTTAAAGGTTAAGGGATACATAACTGGGGAGATAGAACTGGAGTATGAGGAAGAAATTAACCCGGAAACCTTTGAAGAAACTAAGTTGGATTCGATAGATTTTGTGAACTGTACATTTGAAAATATCAGTATAACCATGAAGGGAAAAGCATATATTTGTGCTGATACATTCAAAGAATCAGGGAAAGCATTCTATGAAAAATCAAAACCAGTAATAAAACAGATTACAAGCACAGCACTTCAAGTCATGGTGGAGCAGGTAGTGGTATCGGGAATGAAAGCAGTAGGTTTTTCTGTATAAGCGTCAAAAGCAAATCAAGCGGACCTTCAAACGTATCAAGCTTATATAATATCTTATCCATTTTTCACCCTATAATATCAAGTTAATCGCACTGTTTAACAGGTTGATAATTCCGTTAAAGAAGAAATTCACACCTGTTCCGATTATGCCGTTCAGAACGCCGGTAAGCGAAAGCACCATAATTAAAAGCATAGAATATCTTTCGTATCTCAGCATAGTGTAATATGC
>ERZ1027188.411-NODE-411-length-17435-cov-5.470368_pt1 | contig 17435 bp, 16 predicted proteins | sample MGYA00519273_ERZ1027188 | MGnify/ENA primary metagenome ERZ1027188 (study PRJEB26926, sample SAMN06164623) | human gut metagenome | biome: ENVO:00009003; feature: ENVO:2100002; material: ENVO:00002003 | host: Homo sapiens | place: USA | collected 2012 ... | reverse complement strand
AGTTTATCAACCTATTTTATCAGTTTAGGCTTGCACAAATCATAAAAATATGAAATACTTTCTTATCGCTGGCGAAGCATCGGGCGACCTGCATGCCGGACGCCTGATCAAAGCTATTCGCAAAAACGACGACAACGCCTCGTTTGCATTCTTCGGAGGCGACTGCATGGAGCATGCCGCGGGATGCCGTCCCATAACACACTACAAGGAGATGGCTTTTATGGCGTTCTCCGAGGTGCTGCGCCATCTGCCAACAATCCTCGGCAACATGAAACGGGCAAAGAAGGCGATTGCCGAATTCCGCCCCGACGCACTCATTCTCATCGACTACCCGTCGTTCAATCTGAAAATAGCTAAATACGCGTTCAATATCGGAATCCCGGCCTACTACTACATCTCTCCGAAAGTATGGGCATGGAAGGAATGGCGCGTAAAGTCGATAAAGAAATACGTCAAGAAAGTTTTCTCTATACTGCCGTTCGAAACTGAATTTTTCGCACGCCACGACTACCGTGTGGACTATGTGGGCAACCCAACAGCCAACGAGATAGCGGAGGCGATGCTGACAATGCCGTCAAAAGAGGAATTCTTCCGCGCCAACGGGCTTGACAACGACAGACCGACCATTGCACTGCTACCGGGGTCGCGGCTTGGAGAAATCCGCAACAACCTTCCGCTAATGGCTGAAGCCGCAAGCCGGTTTCCAAACGTGCAGGCCATTGTGGCAGGCGCGCCTAATGTCGACAGGGGCTTCTACGAGTCGGTGGTTCCAGGAATGAAGATAATCTACGACGCTGCCTATCCGCTGCTCGCCAATTCCCAAGCCGCATTGGTGACATCGGGAACGGCGACTCTTGAGACCGCAGCAATCGGCACACCGCAGGTGGTATGCTACAGGGCAAACGGCTCAAAACTGTCATACAAGCTGTTTGAACACATTCTGAAAGTGAGATTCGTGTCGTTGCCAAACCTTATCGCAGACAAAGAAGTGGTGCCCGAACTGCTGCTCCACCTATGCAACCCAGACAACATCGCCGCCCACCTCGCGCCGTTGCTCAACGACAGCGCGGAACGACGCGCTATGCTCGATGGCTACAAAACCGTCAGACAGCGCCTCGGCTCAAACGACAGCGCCGAAACAGCCGCGCGCCAGCTAATCGCCGACCTGAAATAACTTTTCACTGAAATATAACAGCCAAGCCGGGCGGCGACAGATGTCACCGCCCGGCTTGGCTATGGAGCGGTAGACGAGGCTCGAACTCGCGACCCTCAGCTTGGGAAGCTGATGCTCTACCAACTGAGCTACTACCGCATTTTCTATCGCAAAGGTAGGCACTTTGAGGCGAAATGCCAAAGAAAAAGATACGGAATTTGCAGATGTGACGGAAAATTGCGAAATTCGCAGAAAATTTGTATATTAGGATGATTACGCAAGAACAATTAAAAGAGACAGAAGAACGCATGTTGGCGTTGAGGAGGTATCTTTGACGTCGACTCGAAGAAAATAGAAGTCGAAGAAGAGGAACTGCGCACGCACGTGCCCAATTTCTGGGACGACCAGAAGGCGGCGGAGAAGCAGATGCGCAAAGTGAAGGAATTGCACTACTGGATTGACAGCTACGAGGATATAGAAAAGATGGTCAACGAGCTCAAACTGGGGTTTGATTTCGTGAAGGAGGGACTGGTCACTGAGCAGGAACTCGACGAGATGTATCAGAAGACCATCGAACGCTTTGAAGACGTGGAACTGCGCAACATGCTGCGACGCGAGGAGGACAAACTCGGCGCAGTCCTGAAAATAAATTCGGGCGCGGGAGGCACAGAGAGCCAGGACTGGGCACAGATGTTGATGCGCATGTATCTGCGATGGTGCGAGAAACACAGCTACAAGACGTCGATCGTACACCTTGTGGAGGGCGACGAAGCAGGCATCAAGTCGGTCACCATACAGGTGGAGGGCGACTTGGCTTACGGATACCTGAAGAGCGAAAATGGTGTGCACCGGCTGGTGCGCGTGTCGCCTTTCAACGCGCAGGGAAAGCGCATGACGTCGTTTGCTTCGGTGTTTGTCACTCCGCTTGTAGATGATTCAATCGAAGTGAAAATCAATCCCGCCGACATCACTTGGGACACGTTCCGAAGCGGTGGTGCTGGTGGACAGAACGTGAACAAGGTGGAGACGGGCGTGCGGTTGCGCTACAACTACAAGGATCCTGACACCGGGGAGACGCGCGAGATTCTCATCGAGAACACCGAGACGCGCTCGCAACTCGACAACCGCGAGAATGCGATGCGACTTCTGCGGTCGCAACTCTACGACATGGAACTGCAACGCCGAATGGCGGAACAGGCGAAAATCGAAGCCGGAAAGAAGAAAATCGAATGGGGCTCGCAGATACGCAGCTACGTGTTTGACGACCGACGCGTGAAGGACCATCGCACTGGCTGGCAGACAAGCGACGTGAACGGGGTGATGGACGGCGACATCGACGGATTCATCAAGGCTTATTTAATGGAATTTGCAAGTAACGAATAGCATACTATAATTATGGCAGGCTCAAACTTTATAGACTACGTCAAAATCCTTTGCCGAAGCGGCAAAGGCGGTGCCGGCTCATGCCATTTCCATCGCGCCAAATACGTGCCGAAAGGCGGCCCCGACGGTGGAAACGGCGGACGTGGCGGACATATCATTCTGCGTGGCAACCGCAACCTGTGGACGCTGCTCCACCTGAAATATCAACGGCACATTTTCGCCACCGACGGACAGCCGGGCGGAGAATGCCGCAGCTTTGGAAAGGACGGAGAGGACAAGATTATCGAAGTGCCGTGCGGAACGGCGGTTTACGACGCTGAGAACGGCAAATTCCTATGCGAGGTGACCGATGACGGGCAGGAAGTGAAGCTGCTCAGAGGCGGACGCGGAGGTCTTGGCAACTGGAATTTCAAATCTGCCACAAACCGCACTCCGCGCTATGCGCAACCTGGCGAACCTGCCATCGAAAAGTCGATTATCCTCGAGCTGAAACTTCTTGCCGATGTCGGACTTGTCGGTTTCCCGAATGCGGGCAAATCAACCCTGCTGTCTGCAATATCGGCGGCAAAGCCTAAGATTGCCGACTATCCGTTTACGACTCTCGAGCCAAACCTCGGCATCGTGGGATATCGCGGAGCGCAGTCGTTTGTAATGGCCGACATTCCCGGCATCATCGAGGGTGCAAGCGAGGGCAAAGGTCTCGGACTGCGGTTCCTGCGCCACATCGAGCGCAATGCCGTGCTGCTGTTCATGATTCCTGCCGACGCCGACGATATCTGCCGCGAATATGAGGTACTGCTCAACGAGCTGGAACGCTTCAACCCCGATTTGGCCGACAAGGGACGCGTGCTTGCCATCACAAAATGCGACATGCTCGACGACGAGCTGATTGCAGAGATGCAGCAACACCTTCCGAAAGGCGTGGAAACAGTGTTTATATCATCGGTGGCAGGACTGGGACTGGCGGAGCTGAAAGACGTGTTGTGGCGCACTATCAACGATGAGGACAACCGCATCCCGACGCGCATCACGCACCGCGACCTCGACATCACGCACCGCGTGCAGGAGGAAGACAACTTCGTGATTGAGCAGGAAGGCGGTGACGACACGGAGGAAGAGACTTGGGACGTTGAGTGGCCTGACGAATATTGGGAAGAGGATTTCAAAGATGATTAGCCAGCTTCACTTCAATCATAATGTCGGCAGCATCGACGCTTTTTCAACAGAGCGCGGCGCTGCCGACTGCTTTTCGCCCTACTCCGAGTTCAACTGCTGCGGATATACGGGCGACAACCCGGCGCACGTCGATGATTGCCTCAAGCGCCTGCGCACTCTGCTCGGCACAGAGCACATCGTCACGGCGCGGCAAACCCACAGCACCAACGTCGCCGTTATCGACAGCGTTCCGCCGACTCCACCAACCGATGTCGACGCGCTTGTCACACGACTCCCGAATGTAGCAATAGGCGTGTTCACCGCCGATTGCGTGCCTATATTGCTGTGCGAGCCTAAGAGCGGGCTGATTGCCGCTGTCCACGCCGGATGGAAAGGTACCGTGAAAGGGATCGTGGCAAATGCCATAGAAACGATGGTCGATGAAGGCGCCGACAGATGCGGAATAGAGGCTGTGGTGGGGGCATCAATCTGCCAACGCTGCTTTGAAGTGGGCGACGAAGTGGTGGCTGAATTTGCCAAACGAGCCTTCTCTCTCAACGACATCGTATGGCGAAACCCAGTCACCGGTAAAGCCCATATAGATCTGGCCGAAGCCAACCGCTGGCTTATGGAAAGCGCCGGCGTCCCGAATGCCAACATCTCGTTGTCGGGGTTATGCACCAAATGCGAGCCTCAACGGTTTTTCTCCGCCAGGACATTGGGAATCAACTCCGGACGGATTCTCTCGGCAATCATTCGCCGGCAATAACGCCGAGCGACTTGCGGTAGGCCTTCGGCGACATTCCGAGCATTCTTTTCACATATTTGCCGAAAAACGACAGATTGGGGAATCCGAGTTCGTTGGATATTTCCTTGACGCTCTTGTCGGGATTATGGAGCAGGCGGCGCACATCGTCGATGATGCATCGGTTGATGACCTCTGACGCAGTGCTTCCGCTCACCGACTTGCTCACCGCCGACAGGTATTTCGGTGTCACACAAAGGCGCGAGGCATAGTGCTCCACGGAGCGCTGCCGCGGATAGTCTGCCATCAGGACTTCTACAAAATGACGGAAAAGCATTTCCGATGAAGTGAAATTGGGCGGCGTAAGTTTTACGTGGCGGTCCATAATGTCGAAAAATTCCAACATAAAAGCCCTGAACAAAGCTTGCATCACGGCATCTTGATGACGGCAGTAGGAGCGCGTGATTTTTGACCCAAGGAGGGCGTAATACTGCATAAACAGACTTATCTCATCGTCCGAGAGTGACAACACGGGATTTTTGCCAAGAAACACTCCCAAGTCCCATCCTCCGTCAGCCACCCGACCAAGCTGATCTATAAACTTGGACGAAAGCGCCATGCCGCGACACTCGAAATCGAGCGACACGCTGCTCTTTTCAACAATTATGTGAGGCTTGCACACAAACATCTTGCCGGCATCGACACTATAGTCCACCCCGTTGATGTTGAGCGAGCCATGCCCGTTAAGACACACAAGCAACACGAAAACGTCGAGCTTGAACGGCTGCATCTGACTGTACTCTCCTATCTGCGAAAAAAGCGAGATGTCATCTTTATACGACAAGTCTTCAATATTGCCGAATCTCTCCGACGCCATTATCATTTCTTTGTCCATAACTGAATTTATTTGATGCAAAGTAGCGCATTTTTTCCAATACTCACGCTATCGGAATGGATTTGGAAGTGTTCCATATTTCCGCTATTCCATTTTATCGGAATTTTAGACCACTATTTTCCCTCCGCAAGCCAGACTCCGAAAATCACAGCGGCAGAACCCACAAGAGCCACCGCAGAAACGTGTTCGCCAAGTATCAGAAACGCTGCAACAAAAGTTGCTACAGCATTGAAATTTATATAGTTGGACGCGCGCACCATTCCCAAATGGCGCACCACGGCATTCCACAGAGTGAAGCAGAGCATCGACGCCACAAGTCCGAGAAACAGGATATTGAAAAACACCGTCGGGACCAGCAACTGTTCTAAACGAAAACTCGTTGGGTGGAAAAACGGCACCCACACAGCCATGGAGAGCAGTCCGTAGCCAAACACCTTGCGCGAAATGAACACATTGTCATAACGTTGCGACAGCTTTTTGACAAACAAACTGTAGACAGCCCACGACAGCGCCGCTGAAAACGTAAGAGCGGTGCCACAAGGATTGAACGCTGCGAAGTCACCACCGTTCCACAAAATAACGACAACGCCTACCATAGCGACTACAGAGCCGAGAATCACGCGTTCCGGACGCTTTGTGCGTTCCGAACGGAACACCGCCATTCCCACAAGCGTGGCAAGCAGCGGCGTGACACTGATAAGGATTGCCACATTGGTGGCCTGCATCATGCCGAGCGCGGTGTTTTCCGTGATAAAATACACAGAGCCTCCCGTCAGTCCAGCGGCAATCATCCTCATCTCGTCGGCAAACGTGTCGGCAAAAAGCCGACGAGGTGCCATAAACAAAACGCAGATATAAGCAAGTGCGAATCGGTAGATGAATATTTCCGTGGGCGTCAGTCCGTTGCTGATAAGCGTTTTGGTCGACACAAATGTGGTACCCCACACGCACACTATGCACAACGCAAGCAGATGAAACAAATATAATGGTTTCTGTTTAGTCATATATGCTGATATAAATTGTTGTAATAAAAAATGGCAGCTGCAAATGCAACCGCCATTTCATGCTTGTTGTTCCTGGGTCAACCCAAGGCGCTGATTAATTGTTGCCAGCGTCCAATGGTTGAACATTGATAAACTTGCGACCGCCTTTACCTTCTGTAAAGTTGACTGTACCGTCTACCAACGCAAACAATGTGTGGTCCTTACCCATGCCAACATTCAAACCCGGATGGTGAACTGTGCCACGTTGACGTTTGATGATGTTGCCTGCTTTAGCAAATTGACCACCGAAGATTTTGACGCCCAATCGTTTGCTTTCCGATTCACGTCCGTTCTTAGAACTACCTACACCTTTTTTATGTGCCATTTCTTTAAACTTTTAGTGGTTATGCAACTACGTCTTTAATCTCTACTTGGGTGAAGCATTGGCGATGACCGTTCAAACGGCGATAGCCTTTGCGACGTTTCTTCTTGAATACAAGAACCTTGTCACCTTTCACGAGGGGACGTTTCACCTCGCAAACAACTTTTGCTCCTTCTACGGTAGGAGCACCAACTTTAACGTCACCGTCGGCATCAATCAAGAGAACCTTGTCGAAATCAATTGAATCGCCTTCTTTTACGTTCTCGCCGAGATAGTGGACATACAAGTACTTGCCGGCTTCTGCCTTGAACTGCTGTCCCTGAATTTCTACAATTGCGTACATTTAAAATAGAAACTTTAACAATTATGTCCGTGAGGCGGACGCGCACCTGCGCTTCTCTTCTCTGAGCCTTTTCGGAATTAGCGCACAAAATTACTCTTTTATTTCGTAACCCGCAAATATTCCGACAATTATTTCTCTACATCCAAAATTTTTCCGTCAATAAACGGGGCCTGCAGAAAAACCTGATCGAAAAAAATCGTAATGCCAGACATTCTCATGCCTGGCACCACTGGATTTCTATAAAAATGGGGAATGTTGAGTATTACTTAGTCTGGATTACAAGGAAATTCGATTTTTCCCAGAACTTCTTTGCATCCTTAATCTTTATCACCACTGCTCCGCCAACCGTCTCCATCGAGTATGATCCAGCTGGATGTGATGTCTTCAGCTCCGCCTTCTTGGCGTAAGTCTTCACTTCTGTGAGCTTGCGCTTGTCGGCTTTTGTGAAGTAAGAGCGGTCGAAATCGCCCTCCATGGTCTTTGTCTTGCCCAAGAATTTCTTTTCCAGAATCTTGTGTTCTTTCAGCTCCTTGTTGCTTCCGCAGACATAGTAGCAGATGTTGAGTTCGTCGGTGACCTTGTCGGCACGCTGTGTCTCTGCGTTGCGCTCCTCTGTCACGGTCGACACTTGTGTGTTCAAATCTTCCACATTCTTGTTCAAATCTGAGATCTTCACATTCGCATCTGCCAATGCCGCCTCAAGCTGCTGAATTTTTTGCGACTGCTCATCAATGAGTTGCTTCTGCGACTCTATGGTTTTCTGCAATTTTGCAGAATATCCGTTTGAGCTTTTCAACTTGCTCTCAAGTTCCTCCAGCGCCTGCTTGCGTGCGTCAAGCTCCTGACGGAGGGCGTTGATGTTGGCTATGATTTCCTGACGCTTGTCGGGAGTGTCCTTGAAATCGCCGCTCACAAGGATGTTTTCCATACGGTTCACCTCGAGAAGGTTCTGGCTGATGTCGCCAATAAGGTTCATCAAGCTGTCGCGCTGTCCCTCAACTTTCGAGATGTCGGGTTGCGTAGTGTCGGCAAGAGCGTCTTTTTGCTCTTTGTTGCCGTTGCATGCCACGAGCGCACCTGTAAGCGCAAGGGCGAGAATCATCATCTTCTTCATAGTAGATTCTGTTTTTTTTCGGTTTTAAAATGTGCGTACTTATCTCTTTTGCCGGCGCTTTTTTCTTCTTTCTTGCCCGACACTACTATAACAATCTCTCCTCGCGGTTCGTTCACGGAAAAATGTTCACAAAGTTCAGAAAGGGTGCCGCGGCAGGTCTCTTCGTGCAGTTTTGAGATTTCGCGGCTGACGCTTGCCTCTCGGTCCTGGCCAAAGGCTTCTGCCAACTGTGTCAGGGTTTTAACCAAGCGGAGCGGCGATTCGTAGAACACGATTGTGCGAGGTTCTACGCTCAATTCGGCAAGGCGTGTGGAACGGCCTTTTTTTTGTGGCAAAAATCCCTCAAAGCAGAATTTGTCGCATGGCAGGCCGCTGTCGACAAGCGCGGGAACAAAGGCTGTGGCGCCGGGAAGGCACTCCACTTTGACGCCCACACGACGGCATTCGCGCACAAGCATAAAACCGGGGTCGGAGATGGCCGGAGTGCCGGCATCCGACACAAGGGCTATGCGCTCTCCGCCTTTCAAACGCTGGGCTATGCCTGCCGCCGTCTCATGCTCGTTGAATTTATGATGGCTCTGCATACGCGTCTCGATGCCGAAATGCTTCATCAGCACTCCACTGGTGCGTGTGTCCTCGGCAAGAATAACGTCAACTTCCTTGAGCACGTTCACCGCTCTGACGGTCATATCGTCAAGGTTGCCTACCGGCGTCGGCACCACATAGAGTATGCCGGCTTCCGCTGTGGGTTTCTGTGCCATCGCTATAGAAAATGATTTTTTATTATCGCCATAAATTCTTTCACGTCGTCTGATTCGCGGTCCCATCCAAGATCGCCATAGAAATAATCTTCCGCCTCGTCAAACGAATGCATTGCCTCCACCATATGGATGGCGTCGGTCATCTCTGCGGCACTGTTGCCGAAAAGTTCGCGGCGGAAACGGAATGTGTCGTTGAGCGAGAACGCTGATTTAAGGTCTTTCGAACGGCTGCGCTGCAGTTTTTCGTCAAGACGCAGAGGCTCGCTGTCGTCGGATGCCTTTTCATTCGCTTCTGCCTCTTCTTCTATATTATCCTCTGCCTCGACGTCTTCTGTTTCATCCGCAACGTTCGGTGTCTCCGCGTCGGGTTCTGCGGTAGGTTCTGCGGTGGGTTCATCGTCAAGCACGAGCTCGACCATAGGCTCCTGCTCATTGTCATATTCGCCGTCGGCAACTTGCTCTGCCGTCACTTCCGCCACGTCTTCCTCCGTCTCTGGTTCCGGCTCTTCGCTTTCAGGCGCGTCCACCACCGGCTCTTCGCTTCCGGCATCGGCCACGTCGTTCTCCACCATACAGGCGTCTTTCTGCGTTTCTTCGCCCTCATCGCCTTCTCTTTCGCCAAGCAGCATCTGCAACCTGTCGAGCTTCTCTCCTATTGCCGTAAACACATATTCCGGAGTGTCGGCGCCACGATTGTCGGCGAGGAGCAGAAGTCCCTCGAGTTCGTAAGCCTCGGCAATCATTTTTCTTATGTCGGTTTTCATAATTGAGGAGTATTTTGTCGTTTGTCAATAGTGTCCTGATACGATTCAAACATCCCCACCATCAGCCGTTCTATCGATGATTTCAGTTGTTCGTAGGTGCAGTGGAAATTGTTTGTAAGCAGCACTACGGAGTAGCGCGGACGCTCGGCGGGGTAATAGCCTGCATAGCATCTCACGCCGGTCATGCTGCCCGACTTCAATGCGATATTTCCCGACAGGCACGTGCCTTTTAGCAGGTTGCGCACCGTTCCGTCAACGCCGCATCGTGGCAGCAATGTCGGGAAAAGGTCGCCGGTCTGCCAGTCGAGTGCGGCCGAGCGCAGCACGCTTGCCAGAAACAGAGGTGTCATCCGGTTTGTGCGGCTCAATCCGCTGCCGTCATAGAGAGTCACCTTGTCTATGTTGATGCCCCATTGTTCTACTATCTTGGTCACTGCCTTCTCGCCATACTCACGCTTCGGATCGCCGTAGATGCTCTCGCCCAATTTGCGCTGCACCGACTCGGCATACATGTTGTCGCTGCGGAAAAGCAACGATTTCAGAATCTCTGGCAGCACCGGCGACTCGTACGACAGGATTTGCATGGCATCGCTGTCGCTTGCACTCACCTTCTTTCCTTCAACGGGGATGCCCTCGCTCTCGAGTGTCTCTCTCACATCGGCACACAAACCTACGGCTGGATGCGGCATCGTTGTGACCACTTCTATCGGCTCCTGCATGCGGCGCATAGCTCCGCTAAGCGTGATTCGGTTGTTGTTTTTCTTGCGTTGCACGATAGGGCTGAATCTGCCGCGATTCACCACCGTCATCCGGTTGTCTATCTGTATCGAACGCAGATGCGGCACGGTGTCGACCACAAGGGCGCGGCCGCTCGATGTGTCGATAATCAGCGAGAACAGATTGTCGTTGTAGTTTATCGAATGCACTCCCGCGCCATAGTCTTCCGTCACGTCGGCGTCGAGCCAATCTTTGGGCACGGCGTTGTGCGGCTGTATCTTTTCCTCCGGGCGGATGTTGCCTTTGATTGCTTTTATGCCCCACAGTTTGATGTTTTCAACAGCGGCGGAGACAAAGGTTTCGCGGTCGGGGAAATGCTTGGAGTCAAGCGTCGGGTCAATGCCGCCCTCGATGACAATGTCGCCGTTGAGCGTTCCGTTTTTGTCGATAGTGCCTGTATATTTCAGACGCGTGCGGAAATGGAAGTTTTGGGTGAGTTGCTTCAACGCTGCCGACGATGTGACAATTTTCATCACCGACGCCGGTATCATTTGCCGCTCAAGATTGTAGGACGCAACTGGTGTGCCTGTGCGCAAATCCATCACGCAGACGCCCACTGTGGCTCCTGTCATGGCACGGCTCGACACAAACTGCCTGATGGCTGAATCCATTTTCACAGAAAACGAGTCGACGGTGGTGTCGACAACGCTGTCTGACGCCGTCACGGCTTTCATCGGTTGTCTGTCGGCAAATCCGACAGACAGCAGTAAGATTATCAGAATGATATGCTTAATCCGCTTCATTTTTATTTTCTTTTCCCATTATTTTAACATTCAAAGTTAAACATAAATCCCATGAATTGGCGGTGTGTGTGTAAACATCTTTTACCGAATTAACAATGTTTAACCACGCATCGTTTCTTTTCCATAATGCCTGCGCACCAACAGCAAGACGCCGGCTCCATAACGGAGTCGGCGTCTTCTTGCTGTATTCCTATGCAGCGCGATGGCTATTCGAGCACCAAAGTGGCGCGTGCGGGGAACGACATGTGCGGCGCGACGGTCACGGCATCGCCGGTAATCACGTCGCGGAAAGTGTCGCCGGGACGCATAATTTCGGCATATCGGCTCATGTCAACATCGGTAAGAGGCTCATCGGTGCCGTTCATCAGCACGATGAAGCGGCGGTCACCGTTGGTGCGCTCATAGACGTAGAGCTGGTTGGACGGCATGAAATGACGCAATGTGCCTGCCGACACGGCTTTGTTGCCTTGTCGCCAATGGAGCAGACGGCTTATGAAGTTGAACGCGTCACGCTGGAGCGGCGTGCGTCCGTCGGCGGTAAACACCGACACGCTGTCGCCTGGGAATCCGCCTGGCATGTCGAGGCGCACATAGCCGTCGGTCACAGCCTTGCTGCCGTGCATCAGCACTTCTGTGCCATAGTATATCTGCGGAATGCCGCGGGTGGTCAGAAGAAATGCCTGCGCCTGTTTCCAGCGGGCAAGGTCAGACGGCTCCTCTAAGAGAAAACGGTCTGTGTCGTGGTTGTCGTAGAACGTCAGCAACCTGCTGCAGTCGGCATAAAGCATGTCGAGCGCAAGGTGGTTAAACAGGCGGTTGAGTCCGTCGCTTCCTGATTTTGTCTGTTCGCCAAACGCTTGCTGCGCCATCAGACACAACGGAAAATCCATCACCGTTGGCAATTCTGTATTGACTGGGTTCAACTTGTTGCCGCGTTGCATATACGCAATGCTTGCCTCGTTTTCAAGCCAGCTTTCGCCAACGATGTTGAACCGCGGATACTCGCGTGCCACGGCGCGGTTCCAACGTGCCATAGCCTCCATGTCGGCATACGGATAGGTGTCCATGCGGATGCCGTTGATTCCGGCATACTCAATCCACCAGATGGAGTTTTGGATAAGATATGTCATCAAGTGGGGGTTGCGCTGATTGAGGTCGGGCATACCCGACACAAACCATCCGTCGACGGTGTGCTTGAAGTCGTATTGGCTCACATACGGATCATGCACCGTGTTAAGCCGGAAGTTGGTGAGCAGCAACGAGTCGACGGCGGCATTTCTCTTGCCTGTCAAATTTGCCTGCTGCACGCTTCTGATGCCGTCGGCTGTCGGCTGGGCATTAAGCCAGTCGTGGCTGGGAAGGTCGTAGAGCCACGGATGGTAGAGTCCGCAGTGGTTGAAAATCATGTCCATCACCACCTTGATACCGCGGCTGTGGCATTCTGAAATCAAGCGGCGGTAGTCGTCGTTGCTTCCGAAGCGCGGATCCACACGGTAATAGTCGGTGGTGGCATAACCGTGATAGCAGCCGCCGGGCATATCGTTCTCAAGCACAGGAGTGAGCCACAATGCCGTGACGCCCAGCTCCTCAAGATAGTCGAGATGGTCGGAGATGCCCTTCAGCGTGCCGCCGTGGCGCGCGCCCGGGTTCGTCCGGTCTATGCGGTAGTCGAAATTGGTAGACTGATGCTTCACGTCGTCGCCGTCGGCAAAGCGGTCGGGCATCATCAGGTAAAGCACGTCGGAAGAGTCGAAACCCTCGTGACTTGCTCCGTCGCCCTGACGGGCAAGCAGTTCATATTGCTTCTTGATTTTGCGCTTGCCACTGGCAAACGTGATGTCGACAGTGCCAGGTTTGGCGTCGCTGCCGATGGTGAGATACAGAAACTGATAATTCGGGCTATCGAGACGCGCCACGGAGTCAAGTTTCACGCCAGGGCAGTCGACCGACGGCACAGCGTCGCGTATGCCCTCGCCCGTAACCATTATCTGCAGCTGCTGGTTTTCCATCCCTGTCCACCACATCGGTGGGTCCATACGGTCGACAGCAGTTTTTGCGTTGGTTGTCATTGCTCCGGCCAAAAGAAGTCCGGCAACAAGAAAGATTTTTTTCATCATAGGTAATTGAGTTTTTGTTTTTCCGCCATAAATTTACGACTTATTTGCCATGTAAATCACATTTTTGTGCATTTTTATGCCCTATTTGCAACTTTTTGGACACTGCAATATTTCCCTGCATCGACTTTTGTGGGAGATAAGATATATTCAACATCTATAGTCTTGTCATACTTGCCGACAGCCTTTGTTCCTGCGGCAGGTTTTACAACTTCATATAGAGCTGCAATATCGTAGCTGCTCTCAGCAAAGGCAGTTAAGGTAGACATCAAAAAATGAAACAAGGACATAACGCTTCCAGGTGTACCATGCCTTATTTGACTTTGATTGTTATGAAGTTGGAGGCATAAGGTAATGATGTTGAGTGAAGGTAGTTGGGCGTCTTTTTGGATTGATTCACTCGATAGAAACAAAAGTTCCAGCCCTGTCCCATGTCGGTATATAGAGCCTCTTTAACGCCTTGTGAGAGCAGTGCATCAATGAAATTTCCGAAAGAGACAATTCCTTGACTTTCATAAAGAGCCAAATGATTATCGGAATCGAGACATAAAGCGCGGAAGACATTCTTATTTCCAAATGGGCGAGTGGTCGGTACCTTAGCCACATCATGTATCATCATTTCCTGTGCGAACCCCATTCCTCCTTCTTTTGCGGCTTTGTCCATTGCGGCGGAGTAATCCTTGTAGAAAAATCTTGGGCCCGACTTGGCAGACCACGTAAATGCACCGGTGTTGCGCTTACAGCGATAACCTTTGAATCGGACGCCACCCGCAACGTGATCGCCTGCTACATTTGAGTGTCCTTTGTCAAATTCAGTACCGGTAAAAGCTCCGGCAAATGCCAAAACTATGGAATCATCATTAGGGGAAGGTATTTCTCCGCAAACCATATCCATTTTAAGTCTGTTCATCTCCGGCTTTAGGCAAATCAGGTCGCTATATTGGGTTCTGACATGAGAAACAGAAAGAATGGCAGTATCTACTTTGGTGAAATCTCTTACGATTGATTCTTTTATATCGGGATGAAGTCCTCGAACCACATCAATAAACAGTTTCACGCGAGCCAATACCTCACGCCCACGGTTGCGCCACCATGAAGTGCGTTTTCCCGGAGTCTTGGCATTGAAGCCTATAGCGTCAATGCCGAGATGTCTTGCCTGATACAAGGCTCTCTCATTATGATATTTTTTGAGAAATGATGATAATCGAGTCCTGACAATACACGTCACGCATTTTCGCAATGGAGTTTAGTGTTCTGGTGCCATCGTAATCAAGAACGATGCGAGCAGAATCAACTCCTTGTTTAATCAACGAATCACGCATTGCCACCGGTTCATCGTAACCGTTCTCAGTATTGCGGTAATCTCCGCCACTGACCACGAGCCAATCAACCTTCCCAGCTTTGTATAGTTCCTCACCGGCTTTTATCCGTTGGTCAAAATAATAGTTTCTACGTCCATTCCAAGTAGATATAGGAGATGTACCTAAAATAAGCCCGACTTTCCGATGGGGAATGCTGTCCACATTGTCATAAAGTCGCTCTTCGGCATTATATACTACGGATTGATCGCAGATAATCATTCCCAAAATACTAATTAGTATGATTGAGAATAGCCAAATTGATATTTTTCTTCGCCTTGTCATTTATCAGATGCTTTAGGTGACGAAATCCGGAATGAAGATAAAATCGAATCGCCTTTCTTCTCCAGAGTACCATCGTCATTCCAATCGAAGGTGTTATTCAAATAATAGAAATCTTTACCATCCATAATTATCATTTGCTTATGAATAAGAGTGTCGCCATCGTCAGTAGCAACTACAAAACCTGCCATAGTAGCAGAATATGGACCAAAATTGAGAGAATCCAGCATATAACTATCCACAGTCACGATGTATTGGTCATCGAATCGTTTGGACTGAACGGATGCGTCTCTCCATTCTTCAGGCGTTTTGAAACACTCGAACATTGCCGATTTCTGAACCATTACAGTATGCCACGGAGTATTGGGATTATTGTTAAAGAGAGTGACCCTTATGCCTTTTGACATAGCCGGAATAGTATCACACATATCGTTAATCTCTTCAACATACTCCCAATTAAATGGATACTCTAATGAAAAGAATTCATTTTGATAAATCTTATTGTCCTGTGATATTCTTTCGGACTTACTGTTTTTGCATGATGCCCCAAGCAAGGTGCATAAAGCAATGAGAAAGAGAAATATTAGATGCCGCATAGTACTACTTGTTTATTATGGAGAGGAAATATTCATAATGTCCCTTTGCAGCTTCGCTATCAATGTCATTGGCTAAGTCCATTAACTTTTGCGACACAACAGGTTCATCCATCTGATGTGTAGCTGTCGCTCCAAGAATATATGCTCCGAACGTATCCTTCAATTCTGAATATGCAATTCCAAGAGTGTGATAAGTATAAAAATCCTGTGGATTTACAGTAGATATATGATGTCTTATTCCCGCAACTGCCTTATCTGCTTGACCGGTGGCAATCATAGCTTCGCAGTATGCCACATCAAAGCCTTTATCTCCAATATAATCAGTATAAGAAATACCATTATTTTGGAGCGAGTCAGTCTACTGAATTACCCGCTTCAATTTCCCGTTTTTATATGCTTCGAAAATTTGAGGGAGCAGTTTTGATTTCAAATCCTCGTTAGACCCATTACAGAAACTCAGAGATAGGAGGCCGACAAATAATGCGATCATTTTTAAGACTAATTACCTATAACTTGTTTGATGTATTTCAGTTCTCCAACAGCAAAATCATGGCAAGCTGGAGATTCTTTTAGTTGTTCCAACAGATTTCGTGCCTTATCCCACATCTTATAGTCGATGAATAGATAAGCTAATCTTCGTGCAAGGAAATCATAAAAGAACGACATTTCCTCAGAATCAATTTGCTTTTTGCCCTCGTTGAACTCCGAAAGATAGTGCTGTACTATTCCCATGGCACACGGGTCGCCATTGTTCACCAGCGAATTTATATATTCGATGATGTACTTTGGTCTGTCATAGTCCTGAATTAAATTGAGGTAATATGCAGCCCGGTCAAACTGTTCCATTTCATTGAAACAGAATCCAAGGTTAAAACAAGTCTCGGCAAAGACTTCGTGAAGACTATCATAATCTGTGACGACTGCTGTCTTCAGATAGTCATATGCTTTCATCAATGGCATCAACGCATCTGCAAAACGGTTCTCAGACACAAGCCATCTTCCATACCCGAAATCATATCCCAAATCTTTAGAATAAGTAATACCTTCAAGAACAGTTTTCTCTTCTGAAGATAAAACCTCACCTCTATGGTACTTCTCTATTAAAAATTGCTCTATCTCATCATATCGTTTTAATTTTTTCTCTGGCGGAACAATGTCAAAGCCAAGAACGAAACTTGTTGTAAACGGAGCATTTTTAGAATGGCTTGTACGGAAGTCATCCGGACTCGTAAAGTTAGGTATCATAACAGATACTCGCATATATGCCGTTTCATACATAAACGGACCGATACCACGGAGGTACATTATTATTGAGTTATCCGTACACAATATTGATTTATCGTTTTTCTCTTCTTTATTATCGAAAACGACGTCGCCGGGTCGATAGGATATTACGAGAACGGTATTCATTCCTGTTCGGGGAACAGTGTCGCCATCTTTATCTAAATAAAGGAGAGCATCGTAAGGCTTAAATGCCAATACGTCAGACTGAGATTCAACAACCTCAGTTTTCTCTGTACGTCCAAACTCACCACGACTTACTATGGTCATCGAGCCTATATCAGTAGGAGATATGTTAAGCAGGTCCTTGATGATATAGCCAAGAGTAATCGGCTCATCTTTTGAGGAGCGTTTTACCAACACCTGCTGATGCCGAAATTTGGCTTCGTTCATAAGGAACGAACCCAAGAGCCAATCATCCGGGTTAAAATTAGTGTCCTGAGGCGTCTCCGTTTCCTCAGATTTATTCTTTTTTGAAAAGCGATCGAATAATCCCATATTAAGGTTGAATTATAGTGAGCGTTCTATTGTCTCGTTGTCCGTTGAAGTATTTATACCCCAGTTCGGGATAAGAAATAGTTTATAAAAAAGTTGGTAGTCTCATAA